>OLQR01001407.1_pt1 | contig 14112 bp, 10 predicted proteins | sample 1671881 | NCBI WGS metagenome assembly OLQR01 (sample SAMEA3136623, study PRJEB25190) | human gut metagenome | biome: human gut; feature: human-associated habitat; material: faeces | place: Austria | collected 2013 | reverse complement strand
TAATCGGGTAAATAGCAGCTACATCAGAAAAAGCATATGATGCATGAGCGGCTGCGTGGTTACCATCCATGGTTTTCATCTTTCTTGCCATTGTTTATTCCTCCTTAAAGGTTTGTTAAATATATATTATTTAGGCTGACAAATGCCTAAAATTCCATATGTCATTATATCATAGATTCCCATTTATGTCCATTTTGTTTCATCTTTTTTTGTACATTATCACGTACAACCATCGTTATCTTTTTGACAAAACATTTTATACAAAATAAAAGAGAACTACCCGAAAATCCTCCTCAGACATGCTCTCTTTTTATCTCTTACATTTATTCTTCTTATTCGGAATTACTGTTTGTCTTTTCCAAAAAGATCCTCCATTGATTTCCGCCGCAACATCGCCCACAGTTCATTCTGAATATCCTTCAGTTCATCATGAGCATAACAGGGAATACCATCCTGCCCGTTTCTGGTACATTCACATCTGCCATTCAGGCACTCAATGATCGACATATCAGAATCGATCGCTGTATATATATCATATAGCGTCAGCTCCGCCGGATCTTTCTTCAGGGCATATCCGCCGTGAACTCCACGGTATCCCTTAACAATCCCTGCATTCTGAAGTTTCTTCAGTATCTTGTAGGCAAAAGGTGCTGTAATCGCTTCCCTCTCGCAGATATCACTGACACTCAAGCGCGTCTCTCCTATTAGTGCGCGGACAACTCGCATCGCATAATCGCTTTCTCTGGTGATAAACATCTCTAACCTCTCTTCTGTTCAACTAAGCTGCTAAATAAATTATGATAAACCCACACCCAGCCAGGCCGGCATTTCCTTTCAACGCTTACTGCGTGCCTGCAAATATATCACCTGCATTCTGATCATCACATAGGTCAGTATAACGCATTTTTTTGAATAATAAAAGGTTATTATTTTCCTGTATTTCACTGCTTTTTACCGCTTTTTACTTTATTTAATGTAAAAAAATAAAATACACCTTGCAAATTTTCCAGTTTACGGTACAATAAAGGTCGATTATGTAATTGAAGCGATATTTATTATTTTGAAAAAGAGGTATGATATGATTTCAGCAAACAACATCACATTACGCGTTGGTAAGAAAGCGCTGTTTGAAGATGTAAACATCAAATTTACTGAGGGAAACTGTTATGGATTGATCGGTGCCAATGGTGCAGGAAAATCCACTTTCCTCAAGATCCTTTCCGGGCAGCTGGAGCCAACCAAAGGTGACATTGTAATCACACCGGGCCAGAGGCTTTCTTTCCTGCAGCAGGACCACTTCAAGTATGACGCTTACCCTGTACTGGATACTGTTATCATGGGTAATGAAAGACTTTATCAGATCATGAAAGAGAAAGAAGCCATCTACGCCAAAGAAGATTTTACAGACGAAGACGGAATCCGCGCAAGCGAGCTTGAAGGCGAGTTCGCAGAAATGAACGGATGGGAGGCAGAATCTGATGCCGCTACTCTTCTGAATGGTCTTGGTGTTGATACCGAATTCCACTATACACAGATGGCAGATCTTACAGGTAGTATGAAAGTCAAGGTTCTTCTTGCACAGGCACTTTTCGGAAACCCAGATATCCTGCTTCTCGATGAGCCGACCAACCACCTGGATCTCCCCGCTATTGAATGGCTGGAGGAATTCCTGATCAACTTTGACAACACTGTTATCGTTGTATCCCATGACCGTTATTTCTTAAATAAAGTCTGCACACATACAGCTGATATTGACTACGGCAAGATCCAGCTTTATGCAGGTAACTATGATTTCTGGTTCGAGTCCAGTCAGCTCCTTATCAAACAGATGAAAGAAGCCAACAAAAAGAAAGAAGAAAAGATCAAAGAACTCCAGGAATTTATCTCAAGATTCAGTGCCAACGCTTCCAAATCCAAACAGGCTACATCCAGAAAGCGTGCCCTTGAAAAGATCCAGCTTGACGACATGCGTCCGTCCAGCCGTAAATACCCATACATTGATTTCCGTCCGAACCGCGAGATTGGAAATGAAGTTCTTATGGTTGAAAATCTTTCCAAGACCATCGATGGTGTAAAAGTCCTTGACAACATCTCCTTCACACTTGGCCGTGAAGATAAAGTTGCATTTGTAGGTGCCAATGAACAGGCTATCACCACATTTTTTAAGATCCTTACAGGCGAGATGGAGCCGGATAAGGGAAATTACAAATGGGGTGTTACTACCTCCCAGGCATATTTTCCAAAGGACAATACACAGGAGTTTGACAACGACCTTACCATCACAGACTGGCTGACACAGTATTCCGAAATCAAGGATGCTACTTACGTTCGTGGTTTCCTTGGCCGTATGCTATTCCCTGGCGAGGACGGAGTAAAACGTGTCCGTGTCCTTTCCGGTGGAGAAAAAGTCCGCTGTCTCCTTTCTAAAATGATGATTTCCGGTGCTAATATCCTGATCCTGGACGAGCCAACCAACCATCTGGATATGGAGTCTATCACAGCATTGAACAATGGACTGATCAAATTTCCGGGTGTGATCCTTTTCACTTCCCACGACCATCAGTTTGTACAGACAACAGCCAACCGCATCATGGAGATCCTTCCAAACGGCAAGCTTGTTGACAAGATCACAACTTATGACGAATATCTTGCCAGTGATGAAATGGCCAAGAAACGCCATGTATTTCAGGTTAACGAAGAAGATGCTCAGGATAACTAAGAACATCTTTTCCGAAATAGTAAAATGTATTCCCAGTTCCGGTCTTTTGGCAGAAAGGCTGATAAAAAATGTCTCTGATGCAGTTTTTCCTGCAATCAGAGACATTTTTTATGTTTTTTATTCCATTGTGATCGAGGCAAGCTTCCCCTGCGTTACATTCAGAAGATCTTTCAGAGGAACTTTAAGAGTCAGTCCAACCCTTCCACCGCTCACATAGATCTCATCAAAATTTTCTGCTGACTGATCAAAAACAACCGGATAATTCTTCTTCATTCCAAGAGGACTACAACCGCCACGAATATATCCGGTGATCTTTGTGAGATCTTTTACATGGATCATATCCACAGTTTTTTCTCCTACGGATTTCGCTGCAGCCTTACGATCCACTTCCTTCTCGATCGGAACTACAAACACATAATATCCACCGCTTTTTCCTTCCATAACCAGAGTTTTAAAAGACTGATCATGTGGTGCACCTGTAATATCTGCACAGTGGATCCCATCTATAAATTCACCGCAGTCATATGCGATCGTCTCATATTTCACCTTTTTTCTGTCAAGCATTCTCATTGCATTTGTCTTCGTTTCTTTTCCCATTTGTGTCACTCCTCATGCTTTTTTCTCAGTTGTCTTCCCATTCATCATAATCATCAGGATCAAGATCTTTCAAAAGATCCCGGCTGATCTTCGAATCTTCATGATCCCGAAGCTGTTCAAACTCGTCTCCTTCAAAATCAGCCATATTTTCAATATCCAGCTGCCGTTTCCGCTGCTGTTTTTTTTCAAAATCTCCATATGCATCTGATGTTTCCTGATAATCAGAATCAAAACGCTCTCTGTCGGCATCATAGTCATCCCCGTCGTCGTAATATGACCTGCCTGCAGATCGTATATTCCTTCTGTTCTGATTGTAGCTGTTCTCTGAACCGCTGCGGCTCTGGGCTCTTCTGCCGCCTTCCGAAGAACTGTTTCTTCTACTTCTTCCTGAAGAACCTGCTGTTGATGTCCTGCGGCGATTATCTGACGAACCGTTTCTGTCTGAACTTCCCGTATTTCTTCCATTACGGTAACTGTCTGAACGGCAGACCGAAGAATTTCTTCGGTCTGAGTAACGTTCACTTCTTCCCGCTTCTTCTCCTGATCGTAAATTCCTTCTGTCAGAATTACCGGTTCTGCGACGGGAATGATTATCTTCTCTTACTCCAGTGTCATCCTTGTCATCAGAATATCTGTCAAAAGGGGTTTTGCGTCTGTTTACTCCGTTATATCCAGAAACAGTATCGCGATCCTGCACAGAATTTTTCTTTTTTCTGGACCTGCGTACCTCTTCTTCCGGTTCATCGTCGTCTTCATCTTCTTCATCGTCATCATCATAGCGATCCCTGTTGATGGCAAACTGGATCAGCATACCAAGAAGGGCAATCCCAACTGCCATACCAACGCCATACGGAAACTGTTCAAGGCCACCGATCTTCGCAATAGAAACCCCTGCCAACACTCCGCCAAGGATACTGGTTCCGATAATGATAACTCCTTTTGCATAGCGCATAGCCAGGATACCAAGGCCTACGCCCACAAGGATGCACAGAAAGAAAGAAAAAGAACTGGTTGGGTGCACCAGATAAATGCTCAAGGAGATTCCAATACCAAATCCCAGAACAAAAATTCCGGCCCTGTATACCAAAAACGAAACAATAGCCAAGACAATACCAAGCCCTGCCATCGCACCAACGATCATCATTTTGTCCTCAACTCCGGAAAGATATGTTACTCCAAAACCAGCTCCGGCACCAATAAGAAAACCGAAGATCATCATCCAGAACCGCAGGATACGGTATCCCAGAAGACAATTCAAAATGCCAAAAACACAGATCACACCATAAACGATCGTCATAATCTGCCCGATCCGCTCCATCTCTCCTGCTCGCTGCAAAATATCAAATACCCTTGACAACATATCCATATCCATGTTCTCACTCCTCTCAAAAAATAAAATATATGGTATAAAAATTATCCAGCAGACCATAATGATACTCTACCTGGCTGTAACCATTAAGCTTCATATAGTACTGTGCCACATTCTGTACTTCCCCATCATCCAGCCAGTCTTTTTGCGCTGCATCAAAAGCTTCCTGGTTACTGAATTTAAATCTCACCACCGCCGCCCCGTTATCCAGCCGCATTTTGCAATAATCATAAATAGTCTGCCAGTCATATTCTTCAAAACACCCCTGGTTCAGAACATAAAAATTCAGATCTTTTGCTGTACATTTTGGAACTTCAAGCTCATCTGAAGGTGTATATGTTTTCTCATATTCTTCCGGAAACGGACAGAGATAATCATAGATGATCGTTTTATGTTCTTTCAGCTGTGCCGCTTCTCCGTTAAGAAAATCCGGCTGATCACCATTTGTTGCATCTACATAATAATACGACTCACCAATTTTTACAATATCCCATGCATGTCCTTCTGTACTTCCTTTTGTGCTTCCATCCACATAAATGCAGGGAATATCAAGTTTTTCCAGCAGATATTGAACAGCCCCTGCATATCCGGCGCAGACTGCAGATTTTTTCCAAAACACACCAGCGATACTCTGGTCATCTTCTCCCGTCTGATACTGAGTATGATCGATCACATAAGCATAAACGATACGCACTTTTTCATAATCGCTTGCTTCCTCCGGAATCAGGCTGTTCACCTCCTGAAAGCTTTTTTCCATTGCAGTCCTGATTTCTTTCATTTCATTTTCTGTATATGTATAGCCAGGCGTAAACATACAATAATTTTTGTCCGAATAAGTTGTTTTGTAAATCTTTTCCCTGTTGTGTACCCAAAAAATCTCCGGATGATCCTTCAGAACCGCATGGTATGTCCGATCAATGCTGTCATCAGCTGCAAGGGTCAGATAAAACTGTTCTTCTCTGTTTCGGATTCCATTCAGTATTTCCCGGTATACACGCTGTTCTTCTTCTGTAAGCTGCTTGAAATAATATTCCTGATGTCCTTCATCTGTCTTGACAATTTCCATTTGTCTGAGTTTTTGAACCTCGGAAGGTTCATCAGAAAAAAAACTCTCTGCTGCTGAACATATTGCTTTCAGTGCCCCAGCATGAACATTACAGGGACAAGATATAAAAATTGCCAGTATCAGCGCCACCGCTATCTGGCTGAAAAATATTTTTTTCATTCCACTTCCTTTATTCTACACAGGTTGTAAGAAAGGGCAGCCTCCCGCAGGAGACTGCCCTTTCATCAGTCGCTGTCTCTTAATTTTCCAGTTCCAGTGTTTCTACCTCATCATAAGTATCCACTGCATCATCAATATCTTCCTGATCCAGAGTCAGTGTCTCTACATTCTCCTCTTCTTCATCTTCCTGCAGTGCAGTATTCTTGAAGTCTGAAAGAAGACCACCAGAAGAATCACTTCCAGACGCCAGAGCATCTTTCAGAGCACTGGATTTCACAATATCAGTAAGAACTGTATTCGCAGTCTCAACTGTCTCGTCAAGAATCTCGTCATGTGTATTTCCCGCTGTCGTTTCCCCAGCAGCTGTGTCATCATAGAAAGATGGCTGTCTGATATAACGAAAACTTGCACTATATGCTTCACCAACAGTTACACCGTTCTTACTTGAAGAACAATGTACTGCAATCCAGTCTCCTGAGTCTGTTTTTCCACATAAGATACCAACATGATTATCGCTTCCTGATTCCGGTCCCCGCTGGAATACAAGATCTCCCGGCTGTGCATCTGCTTCGCTTACCACACTAGCTTTTTCCCACTGATCAGACGTTCCATCGCCGACAACTTCCTGCATTCCCTGATCCTGATAACCATTGATTACAGCCCATGTTACAAATCCGCTGCAGTCCAGTCCATATGCACGTAATGTACCGGAACTCCGGCTTCCTTCCGCTGAAACTTTCTCAACAGTTCCCCAACTCGGATCATTACCGATAACTGTGGACTTACCGCCCCAGAAATATCCAACTTTACCTACCAGACTATACGCAGCTGCAATTACATCCACACGATCTTCCGATACATTATAGCCAACACTCTCACGTACAAATCCCTTGGAAGCTGTAACAACTGCGCAAAGAAGCTTGCAGTCTGTTTCCACATATTTCTTAAGAACCGTTCTGTCTTCTTTCGCAATATTATTCTTCTTAATATAATAGTTGATCTTGCGGTTTCCATAGGATACCTTGGTAATATCCTGCTTATCTCTGACGATCGGGTTCATATCTGCAAAAATCTTTGCCAGCTCGTCCTTGCAGGAGGCATCCATTGTAAAAGATGACGCCCCTTTCTGAGTCTGTTCATAAATATAAACAGCCAGAATATCCTGCCAGTTTCGTACCAGGAGGGTATCCTCTGTAACTTTATTACTTTCTTTATATTCCTTCTCGATCTGATCCATTACAGATGCAAAATCATCAGAAAATGTAAGATTATAGTTATTCTTCAGACTGTCCAGATAAAAATCTTTACCTGCATGAAGATTATAAACCATATTGGTTACATATACAGGACTTCCGATCTGAGATGCTGATGCATTATTTCCATCCGTAATATCATCTTTCTTGTCATCAGTATTTTTCTTATCTTTATTTTCTGCTGCGGAAAGTTTCTCCTCTGCATCGGTCAATATAGCATAATTTGTAACTTTAGCTTTATCTGTATCTGATAATGCATCGTACGCTGCTCTCGCTTCCTGAATCTGCGCTTTATCTTTCACAGTGATATCCTTGCCTGCCAGAGAAGCAATTTTATCAATGACCGCCTGTACAGCTTCAGAATTATCCGGTTTCGGTGTTGCAGTTGGTTCCGGTGTCGCTGTCGGTTCCGGTGTCGCTGTCGGTTCTGGTGTCGCGGTTGGTTCCGGCGTCGCGGTTGGCTCCGGCGTCGCTGTCGGCTCTGGCGTTGCAGTTGGCTGCGGTTCCGGTGTCGCGGTTGGCTCCGGTGCTGCTGTCGGTTCTGGTGCCGGCGTTTCAATCGGTTCCGGTGCTGCAGTTGGTTCCGGCTCTGGTGTCTCTGTCTCTGCAGGTTCAGACACTGCCTCACCTTCGTTGCTAACAACAACCCCTGTCTCCTCGGCAGCCATAACTCCTGCTGGAGACGACAGTACCATAGCTGATAACGTCGTAATGCATAAAAACTTATTCAGGTACTTATTCTTCATATTTATTAAGATGCTCCCTTCTTTCCTTGAACATCCCTTTACTTCCCCTATAATAAAGGTCTGCCTGAAACCATATTAGATAACTTAAAGTTCAACTCCACTTATTTTATCATAGGAATTTTATGAAATCAACCGTTCCGCCAGGATAACCTTTCCAATTTATCTATTTTTCACTTTTTCTTCACATTTTTGCAAAAAGTACTTCAGACATTCTGTAACGCAAAAACTGCAGTGTTATTACACTGCAGTCTATGTTGTATACTGTTCAGCCCACCATCAACGGCTGTTCTTCCATATGAAACTGTCTTCTCATGCAAAGCTGAAAGATTCCCTGCACCACCTGATAGCATACTCTCAGGATAAAACGAATATCATCTGCAATACATCTTGGACTTTCCAGATAGCAGGTATGACGCTCCCGGATATATTCTACAAGTTCCTCAAAACTGTCGAAATGCTTCGCTTCTTCCAGCTGGCTGTCTGCCCTGCCGCTTAAAATACACTCTTTCAGACGGTTCTTCAGTTCAGCTTCGTAGGAATTATGTTCTGCAAGACTTCCTTTGTATGTTCTGTTATGAGGAAAAGTAAAATAATCTGCCATATAATGCATAACCTCACCGAATCTCCGCCAGTACACTCTGGCATTATCTTCCTCAGGGCTTCTCTCCACCAACTCTCTCATGTTACTCTGAAGCTGATTGAAAGTCCCAAAAAACTCATGTCTTGTAGTAAGAAATGACGGTTTCAGATCCGGCATGATATTCCCCAGACAAAATGCTTTTCTGTGCTGCTGAAGGCTGTAGACTTCAGACATCTGATCAGCCAGGTATCTGCCTAACAGTATATGTGATTTTTTACGCAATTTTTTCCCTCTTCCTTCTTTCTGTTTCAGGTTATAACCGAATACATCAGTAAAAGCGGCTCCGTCCGGTCATCGCTGAAATCTTAAAATCTTTCGTTTGTCGGAACCAACTTTACTATATCACCATTCTATTTAATGTGCAATTAAAGTTTTTGTAAAAACTGTGATTCTTTACAGCACTATGTCCTAAACAAAAAGAAGCTTCTTTACAGTTCCCTGAAATCCGGTGTCCCGTACAGGTCATACGGAGTACTCTGGTATACGTAATAATTCAGCCAGTTCGTATACAGGTTGTTCGCATGGGCTCTCCATGTGAGCAGAGGTTTGTTGTTCGGGTCATCGTCTTTATAATAGTTCTTCGGAATTTCGATCGGGAGTCCTTTGGCCAGGTCTCTTTTGTATTCACCATCCAGAGTTATGCGATCGTATTCCGGATGGCCCATGACGAAAATCTTACGGCCGCCTTCTGCCATTGCAAGAAACAAGCCTGCCTCATCGCTTTCCGCCAGAACAGTGAGGTCTTTGCAGGCATGGATATCGGCGATCGGAACTTCGGTATGTCTGGAATGAGGAGCAAGAAATACATCATCAAAACCACGCACCAGCGGAATCTTGCGATTAAGAACTTTATGCCAGAAAAGGCCAAACATCTTTTTCTCCAGAGGTTTTTTCTCCAGGCCATAGAAATGGTAAAGACCAGCCTGCGCTGCCCAGCACAGGAAGATCGTAGATGTTACGTGCTTCTCTGTCCAGTTCAGGATTTTCGTCAGTTCTTCCCAGTAATCCACCTCTTCGAAAGGCATCTGCTCCACCGGGGCACCTGTAATGATCATCCCATCAAATTTACGCTTCTTCACATCTGAAAAAGTCTCATAAAACTTATTCAGATGACTGAGGGAAGTATTCTTCGCCTCATGGCTCTCCACAGCCATAAAAGTTACATCCACCTGCAGAGGTGTGTTGGAAAGAGATCGTAAAAGCTGCAACTCTGTTTCCTCTTTCAACGGCATCAGGTTCAGGATCAGAATCTGAATAGGACGGATATCCTGGTGCATGGCACGTTTCTCATCCATTACAAATATATTTTCTCTTTCAAGGATCTCTTTTACAGGCAGATCCCCCTGTGTTTTAATCGGCATTTTAAGCCCTCCTTTATCTATGTAAAGCGAACTCCCGTAGAATCCGCCTTGATACTTTTTCATATAAAACAGCCAGTTTATCTTCCTGCCAGTTTCAGGAAATCCTCCTCAGAAAGGATCGGGATCTCAAGCTCTCTGGCTTTCTTGTTCTTGGAGGAATTGGACTGTACATCATTATTGATCAGATAGTTGGTCTTCTTTGTCACAGAGCCTGTTACTTTTCCGCCCAGAGACTCGATCAGCTCCTTGGCTTCACTGCGGTTTCCGAAATGAACCAAGCTGCCGGTGATCACAAAATTCATCCCTGCAAAAATCTGTTCCTCTTTCGGTCCTTCTTCCTGAATATGGAGAAAGCTCATCAGATGATCCAGACGCCGGTTGTTATCCTCATCCTTGAAATACTCCACAAGATTTCCCGCGATCACAGGTCCGATCGTATCAATGTCACTGACCTCCTCAAGTTCAGCATGACGGATCTTCTCAAGATCATTATCAAAATGGCGGCAGATCACCTTGGCATTAGCAAGGCCAATATTGGCGATTCCCAGACTGTAGATCACTCTTGGAAGCGTGGTATCCTTCGCCTGCTCCAGGCTATCGATCAGATTGTCATAGGATTTCTGTCCAAAACCTTCCATCTCTACGATCTCTTCTTTATACCTGCTGATCTCAAAAATATCGCCAAAATCATGGATAAAACCTCTTGCAATAAATTTCTCCAGAGTAGCCTCAGAAAGTCCGTCAATATTCATGGCATCCCTGCTTGTAAAAAGTGCAAAAGATTTGATCTTCTTAGCCGGACAGTCCGGATTTACGCAAAAAAGGCTCTCGACTTCATTCTCTTTTCGGATCATAGTATCCCGTCCACATGCAGGACAGCTGTGGGGAATCGGTGCATTGCCGCTTCCTGTAAGATTCTCCGCGATCTGAGGAATGATCATGTTGGCTTTGTAAACACGGATCGTATCTCCGATTCCCAGTTTCAGCTCTCTCATGATACTGATGTTGTGGACACTGGCTCTGCTGACTGTGGTACCTTCAAGCTCCACAGGATCGAAGATGGCCACAGGATTGATAAGCCCTGTTCTTGACGGGCTCCACTCAATCTCCAGAAGCTTCGTATCACGCATCTCGTCCGCCCATTTAAATGCCATGGCATTACGTGGAAATTTCGCAGTGGTTCCCAGGGATTCCCCATAGGCAATATTATCATATAATGCCACAAGGCCATCTGATGGAAAATTATTCTTTGTAACTGCTTCCGCAAAATAGTCCATCGCCGCATCCAGAGTATCGCCCGTCACCTTCCGATATTCAACAACCTCAAATCCCTGGGCTGCCAGCCACCTAAACTGTTCCTCCCTTGAATTATGAAAATCCACACCATCTGCACTTACCAGGGAAAACGCATAGAAACGGACATTTCGCTTCGCTGTGATCTCATTATTCAGCTGACGGACCGAACCGCTGCATAAGTTACGCGGATTCTTATATTTCGCATCTGCATCACCGATCTGCTCATTGATCCGTTCAAAATCAGAATAAGTGATAATAGCCTCTCCTCTTAAAATCAGTCTTCCTTTAAAGGAAATCTTCAACGGGATATTTTTAAACACTCTGGCATTGTTGGTGATAACCTCACCTACAATACCGTTGCCTCTTGTGACAGCCTTGACAAGCTCACCATTTTCATAGGTAAGAACAATGGTAAGTCCATCCAGTTTCCAGGAAAGTAGTGTGGGATGTTCCCCGATAAACTCCCGTAAAGTTTCTCTTTCCTTGGTCTTGTCTAGAGAAAGCATCGGTCTTTCATGCTCCTCCTTCGGAAGCTGTTCTACTGCCTCATAGCCTACATTAACGGTGGGACTGTCTGCCAGAACCACTCCTGTTTCTTTTTCCATAGCTGCCAGCTTGTCGTACAGAGCATCGTACTCCACATTTGGCATGATCTCCCTGTCTTCCTGATAATACGCCTTTGACGCTTCCCGGAGTTTTGCCCCCAGTTCTTTCATTTTTTTGATAGCTACTTCGTTCATGCCTTCCTCCCGTTTCTTGTTGTGATCTTCCGGAGGAAAGCATCTCCTCCAGCTTCTTACGCTCTGTCGGCGTAATTTCCCGGTATTCTCCTTCTTCAATACCATCTATGTTCAGATTCATGATCCTTACTCTTTTCAGTGTGACAACACGATAGCCAAAATATTCACACATTCTCCTGATCTGGCGATTCAGGCCCTGAGTGAGGATGATCCTGAAACTGTTTTTCCCAGTTTTAGTCACTGTGCAGGGACGCGTCACAGTATCAAGGATCGGAACACCGTGGCTCATCTCTCTGATAAATTCCAGTGTCACAGGCCTGTTCACTGTTACCAGATACTCTTTCTCATGATAATTCCCAGCTTTCATGATGCGGTTCACCAGGCTTCCCTCATTCGTAAGAAGAAGCAGTCCCTGAGATTCCTTGTCAAGACGGCCGATAGGATAGATCCGCACAGGGTAATCCAGATATTCCGTTACTGTCATTTCATCCCTCTGCTGTCTGGTACTGCAGACGATCCCTCTTGGCTTGTTAAAAAGAATAAGGATCTTTTTTTCCTGTATCGTTATGGGCTTTCCGTCAATACAGATATTGTCTTCCTGTGATACTTTCATTCCCGGGGAAGCAGTCTCTCCATTAACCGTGATCCGCTCATCTTCTGCCAGTCTGTCCGCTTCTCTTCTTGAGCAGACACCTGCATCGCTTAAAAATTTATTGATTCTGATTTTTTCGTCCATTATTTTATTATATATTTTTTCCCTGGTGTTCGCAACGCTTATTTTCCTTGTATTTTACAGACAGGTATTGTATGATTAACAGGAATAAACCAAATGTCAGGAGGAAAAAATATGGCAGGCCGTAATTCACATATCAATCGGTTTTTGATTTTTATTTCTGTCTTCTTATGCCTGATCTGCGGTCTTCTTTTTACTCAGTCATCAGCAGGTCCTTCCGGAAACAATCCAGTATCCATTGCCGTAAAAGACACTCAGATCATCCCGGAAATCACAGATATTCCGGATCAGACCGATCATACAGATATTTCAGCATCTGTAACAGCAGCACCAACAGCAACTCCTGTTCCCGAAGAACAGAAAGTTTCTCCGGAAGCCGAAAATGGTGTCTGGACAGCAGACGGTTCCAACTGGCTTTTTATGGTAGATGGAACCGCTTACACCGGCTGGCTCACTGACACCGATGGAAAACGTTACTATTTCGATAAGAAAGGAATTATGCAGAGAGGGTGGCTGAAACTGAAAGGCAAAAAATATTATCTGGACGAAGACGGAATCATGCAGACAGGCACCGTCACTGTAGATGGCCAGAAATATAAGCTGGCTTCCGATGGTTCTCTGAAAAAATGATGGTAAAAAAAATGCAGGTTCCACAAACAATGGAACCTGCATTTTTCACCCTTATTATTCTAATAAACCACTATATATGTATCCAGTCTGTCCATCATAGTCAACCTGTATCCAGTCGCCTTCCTGCCCCTTCTTCTCAACTTCCGTTCCTGCAGAAAAACCACCGATAACCTCACCCTCTGAATCTGCTGATGCACGAACATTACAGTCTTCTGTAACTGTAAGCATAGTTCCAGTCTCTGCCGATGCGCTTGCATCATCTCCAAGTCCCCGAAGGAACTCTGCCAGAGCAGAATCATTCTCCTGCGCCGCGTCATAATCCGCCTTGACCTGCGTGATCAGGGCCTTCACATCGCTCTCAGATTCCAGTTTTTTTACATAAGTGCTGATATCTGTATCTTCGTCAGCACCTCCCTTGATCTTCAGATTACCGTCACTGTCTGTTTCTACATAAAACTGACTCAGTGCCGGAACCGGAGTCTCAATTCCCGTACAGATATAGTTAAAGACCACATAGACGACATACGAATCGTCCGTTAATCCTTTCTTCGCGTAAACATCCTGTACTTCATACCCGTCAATATAATCCCTTGAATTAATCTGTGACTCATCGGCCGGTGTGAATCCGTCCTCTATCGTCTTAAGTGTTGCAATGTCTTTTTCCCCAAAAGCTTTATAGTAGCTTTGAATCAGCTCGGTTACTTCCGTGCTGGCTTTTTCCATGGTTGTTTCCGCTTCTGTACTGTCTGCGGAACTGGCGTCTTTCTTCTCGTCTGTCTCCCCATCATTTGCCGGAGAAGAAG
>OLQR01001406.1_pt1 | contig 14113 bp, 15 predicted proteins | sample 1671881 | NCBI WGS metagenome assembly OLQR01 (sample SAMEA3136623, study PRJEB25190) | human gut metagenome | biome: human gut; feature: human-associated habitat; material: faeces | place: Austria | collected 2013 | reverse complement strand
GGAACGAGGTGATCTTCCAGCTATCGTAGTCGAAAGACACCTGTGCCTTGGCATCCGGCAGAAATAAGGCAGAAGAAAACTCCCGAAGCGTCTGCAAAGCACGAGTGGCTACGGTAAACGGAATCGGGAGCATTTCTGGGGTTTCATCTGTGGCATAACCGAACATCATGCCCTGGTCACCCGCACCGTGGTTTTCATCGACACCGAGGGCAATGTCAGGACTCTGCTGGGTGATGATGGTTCGCACCTGGTATCTTCCAACATGGGGAAGACCAATGCGGTTCAAGACGGTGCGTGTCAGCAATTCATAATTCGGTAGGTGGCTGGAGGTAATTTCTCCGGCGATGGTCACCTGGTAATCCTTGATCATACACTCCACGGCCACACGGCTCAACTTGTCATGCTGCAGACAGTCGGTGACGATGGCATCGGAGATTTGGTCGCAGATTTTATCCGGGTGTCCGCATGACACCTGTTCACTTGTAAAAATCATGGTTTTCGACTCCTTTCTATGTAGCGGCTGTGTGAAAGGAATGAAAAGACACAGCCGACCGAAAGAAAAAGAACCCAGAGCCGTAGCCCCAGGTTCTCATCCATTTCTGGCAAGTATAATAATAACACAGCGAAACAGGAATGTCAGTCAACCGACAGTACACACTTAGTACACTTTTCAATCGTATCCCGAAACTGCGCCAATCTGTATTTTTAAGGCTTCTGTGATCCTCCGCATGATCTGCTCATCCCGGATACAGCCCTTGTACTCTTTCAGTCGATTTTTGTCGATGGTTTCGACCTGCTCCGCCAGAGCCATGCTGTGCTTATTCAGCCCTGCGCTCCAGCGGGGAATAAACACATGGGTCGGAAGTTGTCGTTTTTTGTAGACCCGTGCAGTCAGCGGAACAATCGTAATCACTGGGGAATGCTCGTTGGCTCGGTTATTACTGACCACCAGCACCGGCCGGAAGCCGCCCTGTTTGCAGGAGCCTATGTTCTCACCCAAATCCGCAAAGAAAACATCTCCGCGCTTACACATTTCCATCACCTCAACTCAGCATATAAGCAATTTCGTCTTCGTCCCGATGGGCATACAAGGATTCCAGGTCTTGGACAGCTTTCTTTCTGTATTTACCCACCATGGTTCGGCTCACAAAATACTTGTGGGCAATTTCGTCCCAGGTCATCTCCTCCCAGATCATGTCGCAGAGAACCGCACCGGGGAGCCCTTTCAAGGCGCGGACAGCACTCTCAAAAAAGCGAATTTCCTCTGTGAGCCGGATGCACTCATCAGCCAAATGCTCGTACCATTCCTGATTGATCCGTTCCATCCGCTGCCGATAGTTCAATGCGATGGTGGCAGTTTTATCCGAGGTGTTGCTGGTGCTGACCCGCTCCCCTGTGGGCTGGGCATATTGCATGGTATCAATCATCTCGGACTCGGAGATACCTTTGAAGCTGGCAAGTTGGTGGCGAAGGCAATCCAACTGCATCTTCTTCGCCGGATAATCCCGAATCAGCTTCTCAATTCTCTCGCTCATGGGTTCCCTCCAATCTGGCCCGTACCGCATCAATCAGAGCGGACTGCCGTGTATCTTTATTGTCCAACGCCCGGAGGACATCTTCGTCATGGGTATCTTTCGTGACAATATGGTGAATCACCACGGTGTGTTTTTGCCCCTGTCTCCACAATCTCGCATTCAGCTGCTGATACAATTCCAAGGACCACGTCAACCCAAACCAGACGATGGTGCAGCCGCCCTCCTGCAAATTTAGGCCGTGTCCGGCGGAGGCGGGGTGGATGAGGGCAAGGGGGATTTTCCCGGCGTTCCAATCATCTATGTCCTGGGTGGTATCAATGCAACGGGCATTTTTGAACCTCGCCTTGATTCGCTGGAGATCATGCTCGTACCAGTAGGCCACCAGCAATGGCTTTCCATTCGCTGCCTCCATCAAATCCTCCAGAGCATCCAGCTTTCGGTCATGGATGTGAAGCACCTTGCGGTTTTCACCATACACAGCACCGTTCGCCATCTGGGTCAGTTTCCCGGAGAGAGCTGCCGCATTAACCGCATCCAGTTCCTCGCCTTGAAGACTGACCACCATGTCCCGTTGAAAATCGTCATAGATTTTCCGCTCTCGGCTGTCCATGCTGACCTCTACTCGGTTCATAATCAGTTCCGGCATATCCAGATAATCGACCGCTTTCATGGAAATGCATATATCGGAGATCAAACCGTAGATAGCTTCCTCGGCACCCTCACGGGGCTTGTAGCTGTAGATGATCTCCCGGTTCCGCTTGTCCGGGGTGAAGAACCGATCCCGGAATCCTCCGATAAACCGTCCCAGCCGCTGGCCCATGTCCATCAAGTACATCTCCGGCCACAAATCCAGCAGAGAGTTGGGGGCGGGGGTGCCAGTCAGACCCACGATGCGGCTGACCAGAGGGCGAACCTTTTTCATGGCTTTGAACCGCTGCGCCTGGTTGGATTTGAAGCTGGACAGTTCATCGATCACCACCATATCGAAGTCCCAGGGGTGATTTGCTACCAGCCAGCTGACATTTTCCCGATTGATGATGTAAAGAAAAGTCTGCTGACGGAGGGCTGCTTCCCGTTCTGCCTGGGTACCCATCACCAAGGTGGCATCCAGCCCAGAGAGGTGTTCCCACTTGCTCAGTTCCTTGGGCCAGGTATCTTCCGCCACACGCTTGGGGGCAATCACCAGAATACGGCTCACATCGAAACTGTCCAGGGCTAACTGCCAAAGGGCGGTGAGGGTGATGACGGTCTTGCCCAGCCCCATATCCAGCATCAAGCAGGAAATGGGGTGTTCCAGAATAAAGTCGGTAGCAAACTGCTGGTAATTATGTGGTTCGTATTTCATCCAAAATCCCTCCAATCATTTCTGTGTTATCCACGCAATAAACCCGGAACCCCAAAGCGGTCAGCTGATTCATGCGCCTTATCTGTAATGGTCGGGGCTTTTGCCCCGGTGCCTTCAATTCCACGAAAGCCAGCCGACCACCAGGGAACAAAACCAAGCGGTCAGGCACCCCATTTAATCCGGGGGACACGAATTTGACCGCCAGCCCTCCACGCTTTTTTGCCTCCGTGGTCAGCTTCCTTTCGACTACACTTTCTCTCATGTGATGACCTCCGTTTCCATGGGTGTTGCCAAATGCCGTTTTTCTCCTTACGCGCATAGACATACGGGCACAGGTGCCCATGCTTCTCTTTTCCTATTCCTAAATACTTGATATAGAGCGAGATAGGAAACAATGGAAACAATCGGCGTTGAACCACCGACTGCTCCATGTTTTTTCCGTTTCAGCACCTTGTTGCTTATCGCTGAATGGGAATCAGCCAGAAACATTCAGCTGTTGCTGGTTTTTGCGTTTTCGTTTCTGATGAAAGCCCTTTGAATGCCGTAGCCGGAAATACGCATCTTACCAGAAGCGTTCCCCGTGTACCGTTCCCAGCCACCGATCTTATTGAGAATGCCTTCCAGTTCATAGGAGTCGGCTTTCTTCAGATTTTGACGTTCCTTGCCGAAGCACTCACACCAGATCTCCATGATGCAGACCCGCTCACGGCGCACGGTGCCTTCTGTGGGGGTATCCTCGAATTCGCTACCGCCCAAGAAAGTGCGCCGCTGGTACAAATCCATGTTGTCCCAGTTCTCCGGGAGCAGGCGATCCAGGTAGTCCTGAACCAGACCCTCTCGGTCATCAGACTCCATTGCTTCCTGCTGTTTGGCATACGCCATCTGAGCGACTTCGCCGGATAGGAACAGGCTCTCTCCGTCCTTATAGGCTTGGATAGCTTCGGCCCATACCTGGTCGATTTCCTCCAAATCCCACGGATGATGGGAACCATGCTCCGAAACCTGAACAGGCCAGAAACGGCGATTGCCCGTAATATCCCGGAGGAAACCACTCTCCGAGTTCGTGGTGCCGACAATGATGCAGGAGCGGGGGTGGCTTTCAACTACCATGCCGTAAGCCTGCCGATACTTATCGTCTACACGGGTGACAAAGGATTTCACGGTTTCCACATCGACCTTTTTGATGCCCGCCAGTTCGCCAAGTTCCAAAATCCAGTACCCCTGCAGTTTTTCCGCAGCGGTTTTGTCCTTCATATCCGAAATGGCAAGGCTGTCTGAGTACCACGCACCGCCCAGCTTGGCAAAGAAGGTGGACTTGCCGATGCCCTGCGGCCCGGACAGAACCAGGATGGAGTCGAACTTTCTTCCCGGCTCATAGACTCTGGCTACCGCAGCACACAGCGTTTTTCGTGTGACCGCACGGGTGTAGGGGTTATCTTCCGCTCCGCAGTAGTCGATAAGTAGCGAGTCGAGGCGAGGGACACCATCCCAGGTAAGCCCCGCAAAGTAGTTTTTGATGGGGTGGTAAATCCGCTCTGCTGCCACAACCGCCAGCAGAGCATCCTTAAATTTGGTGGGTGACCAGATACCATAGACCCGTTCAAAATACAGCTTTGCATTGGCAACGTCAGAATCATTGAAACCGGGCTTTACCTGTTTCCACGGGAGCGGACCGATGACATCGATGCATCCCTTGAACTCGTTGTAGACGATGGATTTGAGGTTTTCGTCATGACTGACGATGGCGGCGATATTCGCCATGGTGTCCTTGACCTTGCCCTGCTTGTCCAGTTCCAGCAAGGTCTGCCAGTTCTCATCATCCGCCGCATTGAACTCCGCCTGTGCCAGTTGCTCACGCTCTTTACCCAGCTGGATTTTCACGGATTCATCCTGCACGGCAAACTCCTGCATGGCCTTAAAGGATGGAAGCCTGGAAGGGTCGCTGTCCGGGTCTGCCTTGGCATCCAGGTCACCGAAGCGATGTAGGCGGACCACATCAAAAGCGTTCATCAGCTTGCCACAAGCAGGATCGGTGGCATGATGGCTGTATGCGAATTTATCTTCATAGATGACCACGCCCGCCTGTGAGTCAGCCGGGATATAATCGTAGCGGCCGGGCATGGCACTGTGTTTGTAGGTGTCCTGCAGAAAAGTATCGATGGCATCCCGGATACTATAGGTGCGGCAAAAGGCACCTACGATACCGGGCTTTTCAAGCGGGTTCGCCTGTTTCTGAATGTTCCGCTGCACGATGGTCTGCTGACGCTTGGACACGGGCCACTCTGCTGTATTCCTCCAGTCCTTATATTTGGCAAGCACCGCATCCGGGTCGAGGACTTTGCCCTCAATCTCCCGGAATACAAACTCGCCATCTGCCGAGGTACTGGGCCAGTACATGAGGCGGCTTGGTTCGTAGGTGGTGTCATCGAAAAGTTCAATGCCAATCTCCTCCGCCACCTTCCGGGCAACGGCTCCGTATTCATCCGGGGTCACCTCACGGGAAAGGGGGATAATCAGGCGAAGGCGGGGCTTTTCAGGTGTGTGTTTATGGGTGCTGTAGATCATGCAATGGAAATCAAAGAACATCTCGATTTCGTCCATGATGTCCGGGGTGCCGTAGTCCATGTCCAGGGTCAGCCCGGAGCGAGTCAGAACTGTGTCCTTTTTGCGCCGACCACCTTTGAGGGTGCCGAGGACGAAGCCACCCACATCCTTGATGGTATCCTGCTGGGCCTTGCTCATCTTCCGATACTGCTCCACGGTTTCCGAAGTGCGGCGGGTGGTGGAGATGCGCTCCCGGAAATCCGAAAGTTCCATCTCTGCCAAGTTCCACTTTTTCTCCATACGGGAATTGCCCGTACTAAGGCGAATCACCATAGGTCAACCCTCCTTGCTGCCGACAATCGCTTCAAATTGTCGGATATTTCTTTGGATGCCAGCCAGACGCCGTTTGGCATCGTTCTGCTGAATGAGATTGCATCGGCGGTCAATTTCTTCTGTGGCGGTCTGCACCTGGATGCTGTAAAATCGCTCCTTATCGATGTACTTCTTCTCCAAATGCTGAAGGGCATCCAACAGACGGGCTTTGTCCTGCGGTGTCGAATAACGGCGAACTATACGAAACAGCTTGTCCGCCCGCTTGACGGTGCAGGGGAAAAACGCCTCCATGCGGATGTTCATGTAGCCGGTCGGATACTCGATATGAAGAACCTTTTCCTCTCGCTCCATATTCTGAATGGCAAGGTGGGCGGTCATATCCAGGTAGCCGGATGCGTTGTATCTGCTAATTCCCATAACAAAATACCTCCTCAATCTTTCTTATAAAAACTGCATTCATAGCCATCTGCCCGGAGCGGGAGTCCAGCTGCCCAGTCCGGTGCAATCGCCATCATTCGACAAATTTCGTCAACACTGGATACCCCATTGGGAACTTCCACCACTGCTTCATCGTGGATGTGCATGACGATGTCGAAACCTGCGTTCTGGAGACGGAGCATTGCCATAGCCAATAGGTCACGGGCGGTGGCTTGGACAATATTCTCCGTCAGCTTGGGACCGTAGGTTTCGATCCGCATCCACTTCTTACTCTCACCGACACCTTCATAGGAAAGGCTCTCCCGGCCATAGCGGTTAGTAACCATGCGGGGCTTGATGTAGGATAGTTTTCTGCCGGAGGGCAAGGTGATGAACAGGATGCCAGAGCGATAAGTGAAGCAGAGGTTGCCCATAGGAACGCTGGTTCGCTCCCGGACAGCTTTGACCGCAGCTGTGTCCACCGCCCACCAGAACTTCGTGATGTTGGGGTTGGCACCACGCCATTGGTTGACCAGCGGCTGAAGTTCTTCTTCTGCCAGCCCCATATCCAAAGCACCCATGGCGGTAAGTGCGCCAACCGATCCGCCGTAGCCCAGAGCCAGTTCTGCGATTTTTCCTTTCTGCCGGAGGTGACCGTTGACCCCGTGCTTTACCACGGGAACGCCGAACATCTGACTGGCAGAGGCACAATAAATATCTCCGCCCTGCTCGAAGGTGTCCAAACGCCACTGCTCTCCGGAGAACCACGCCAGCACACGGGCTTCAATAGCCGAGAAGTCCGCCACGATGAAGCGGCATCCGGCACGGGGAACAAAGGCGGTACGGATGAGTTCGGACAGCACCCCAGGGGTGCTATCAAACAGCAAATCAATGAGGTCGAATTGCTGATTTTTTACCAGGTCACGGGCAAGTTCCAAATCCGGGATATGATTCTGCGGAAGGTTCTGAACCTGAACCAACCGACCAGCCCATCTGCCCGTGCGGTTGGCACCATAAAACTGGAGAAGGCCGTGGCACCGCCCATCGGAGCAGACCGACCGCTCGATGGCTTCATACTTTTTCACAGAAGTCTTTGCCATAAGGAGCCGTAGTTTCAAAACCTCCAGCACCTCTCCGTCTGCATCCGGCAGGAGTGCTTTCACTGCTTTCTTGTCCAGGGTTTCTGCCTCCACGCCGTGGTCGGCAAGCCAGCCCTTGATTTGCACTGGCGAGTTTGGATTTGCAAGACCGGTCAGTTCATACGCCCTGGCGGTAACTGCATTTTTGTACTGGGTGTCACAAAGAACCGCATTGGACACCAATGCCTGGTCAACTTCAATGCCCCGGTCATTGATCCTTTGATCCATCTGGTAAAGAAGCATCTCGGTGTCGGGAATGGGATAGTTTCGCAACTTGTGACGGATCTCACGCTCCGCATCCACGTCTCGGATACAGTAGGTTTTGAAGCGTTCCCACTTTTCCGGCTCATCCTCCGGACGGTTACGAGTCCGACCGCCATTGGCCTTGGTCGGTTTGCAAGGCATGGAGAAGAAACGGACGAGGTCAACACCCTCCTTCAGCTTCTTGCGTTGGATGTTCAACACCTCGCCAACCCCGTCCAGGGAGAGGGGCAGAGCCAGCATGGCTGACTGGACAGCGGTGCATTGCCATCCGACCGGGTCCAACCGATGACCGAGGAATTTGCCGATACAGGTGCGCTCGAACTGAGCATTGAACGCTGCCTTGGTGATGCTGGGGTCTTCCAAAGCGTCCAGCACCCTCTTCGGCAACTGCTCACCGCAGGCCATGTCGATGATTTCGGTAGGCTCATCATCGAAGGCATAGGCAAACAGCAGAATTTCAAAATTAGGGCTATCCGAGTAGGCGTACACGCCGCATTTGGTCAGGTCTACATCGGAGTATGTTTCAATATCAATAGCCAAAAGGCTCATGAGCAGGACTCCTTTCTATGTAGACCAAAGGGGGGCGGCGAACCGCCACCCTCCGGCTTTACAGGGATCAATCGAGGAAATCGTCCTCATCCTCGGTCTGGAAATCGTCCGCAGCAGAGGTGCGTCCACCCAGACTTTCGCCATCCTTCAGCTTCTGGATGTTGCCCAGGCCAGCGGCGATGCCACGGTTTCCATTGGAGTTATAGCCATAGAAAGTCACGCTGATCTTTCCGTAGCAACCGGAATACACCTCGCTCTGGTCGAGAATGGGTTGCACCTTGCTGTCAACGACCTGGGGTGCCTGACGGCTGTTGGCGTTGAAGAAGTAGCAACCGGCGTAGGCTTCGTCATCCGGGCGGTCGATGTCACCATCACGCAGAGGCAGCTTGAGGTTGCCGGGCACCTTGCCGCCCCACTTGGAAACGGAGTCCTTCTTCGCCTGTTCGATAGCCGCCTTGATGGCATTAACGGTTTTGGTGTCGCTCTTGGGGACGATGGCAGACACGCTGTACTTGGGTTCGCTGCCGTTTACGGAATCCGGCTCCCAGCAATGGAGGTAGGAAAAACGGCAAGGGACGATGACTTTGGTGGGATTGGTGTTGGTATTCATAAATCATTCCTCCTGAAAATCCGCCGCAGCGGTAGTTTTGGTAATAGCAGCCCGTTTATCACTTTCGGGAACAAGCGTGACCTTTCCGGCGGGCTTGTAGACCAGGGAACCCAGGACACGGGCAAATTCCTGTTTCCCCATAAGGCGCTCCATCTCGGTAACGCCGATGAGGGACTTCTTGTAGATGTCGGTGTACCCGGCGGCTTTTGCTGCCTGTTCCACCTCGGCATCGCTGGTGTACTTCCGATTGCTCCGCCCCTCCACCAGCTTATAGCCCTTCCACGCTTTCCCATGGACAATGGCCTCATCCTGGGCAAAGGCATAGATGTCTGCGGCCCACTTGGAGAGTTCGTCCGAAACCTTGAGGACTTCGGCAATCTCGTCATCGGTCAACAGGGCTGGCTGACGGAACTCCATCTTTGCCAGTTTGAGAAACTCTTCTGCCCTGGCACGGCACTGGTTTCTTGCACGGCAGAACCGGCACCAGGAACCAGCATGGAACTCACCTGCACCCATAAGTGCCATAGCACCACGGGGTTTGAGGACTTCCTCGCCCCAGGCTTTCAGCTTGTCCGGGGCAATTTCCCAATCCGAGAAATTATTGACTCTGGGCTGAAAAATGGTCAGCTTCACGGTTTCAATGTCGTAGAGCATCTCCGCCATTTCCAGGACGCCCAAGCCGTAGGTCATAAGCTGGGGGTTCTCGGTGGCATCCACCACCACGCCGCGCCCCAGCTTCAGATCGATGATGTGGGCAACCTTGTCCGTGACGATGACCATATCGGCGGTGCCGAAGCAATCTGCCACATAGTCCGAAACATCCACACGCTGCTCCACAGAGAAAATGGGCTGGGCGCATTCCCGCTTGGCGGCTTCAATCTCGCCAATCACATAGGACACATACTCATCGACCGCTTCCAGCAGATCGTCCGAGTAGTAATCCGAGACGGGGCGTTTGGTACGCTGCTTGAGGTGCTTTTTGATGAGATGCTCTGCCAGGGCATGACCCGCTGTACCCTCTGCGGCATAGCCGGACTCTTCCTCCGCAAACTGCTCACCCAACACCACGGAGGGTGTGCAATGCAAAATGCGGTTCAAAGCCGAGGGAGCGATCCTTGCGTGAATATCCGGCATTACAGCACCTCCGCTTCTGCCAGCAGTGCGGGGTAGTCCTCCGGCTTGACCCCGGACAGTTTGCCGGAATCGTACTTGAGAAGAAGTGCCTTGACTTGGGCCTTTTTCCCGTCCTTGGATTTCTGCGCCAAAACGGCTCTGACCTGCTCCATCGTGACGGTCGGCTTTTCCTCCTTGGGGGCTTCCTGTTCTATAGGTGCGGCGGGGGTATCCGTTGTTGGAACAACGGAAGCGGCTTTACTGTCCTGGGCAAGCGCACGATATCCGGCTGCGAGGCTTTCAAAGCCATCTGCGATTTTCAGAAAAAGTTCATTCATAGTCGATTCATCCTTTCCATTGATGTCATTCGGGAACATCCCGTGATTCACTGCCGCCTTACTTGCGGCATGGCGAAAGCGTCAAGAATGCTCTGCATGACCTTCTTCTGTTCCGGCTGCAGTCCGTCCATAAGGCTGGTCAGCAAGGCTTCCTGCTCCTGGTGCAGATAGCGGCGTCCGGCGTACCATCCGTCCATGACACGGACTCCTCCAGCACCGCCCTTGACCGTGTAAATCGGTGCAGAACAGCCGATTACTTCCAGATCGCGCTTAATCGTGCTGCGGCTCACGCCAAACTCAGCAGCCAAATTGTCTACTGTGTCATGGCGTCTGTCAGACAGGACTTCCATAATCTGCTGACGGCGATCCAATGCGCTCTGCATACTGTTCTGCACCTCCTTTCGCTTTCGTTGACCAAATGGTAAAAAACGAATGGGTCACCTAATGAACCATTCAAAAAAATTCTTCAAATATTTTTTGGAGTACCAAAACGCAAAAAAAGAGCCGGGGTACGACAAACGGGCAGTTTTCACTGCTTCATTTGCTGTACCCCGGCTCGGCGGTGGTCTACTCAGGACCCCTAATGGCTCAGTCGATACGGTTATTTATTTGAAACCTGTGGGCGGCCCCTTTGGCTGCCACGGTCGGATATGATTTCATCTCGTCATAGTCGAATATGGCGAACTTGCCACACTTGGGACATTTGGAAGATGTCCGGCCGTGCGAACTCTCGTAGGCCATAATCTTCTCCCTGGGACAACACGGATACGGGATCTGTCCCTTCAGCTTTTCTGCGGTACTCATCATCAATGGCATCAATCTCCTCTCTGCTCTGAAAGTGTGTGGTCATCTATCACTCAGGGTCTTCCTCGTAAAAATCATCGGTTTCTTCATATTCTTCCTCATCTGCTACAGGAGCAGGTGCTTGGAACACGCTAATGCTGGTCAAGGGATTATAGTCACCCGGTACCCAAATTTCATCCAGCACACGATAACTGACTGGGTCTATCAGTATCAAGGACATTTCTGTATGGACTTTAGCAATGCTCACGGCATTCCAGAATTCGCCCAAAATATCCTTGTCCACAAATGCAAAGGAGATTTTATACCCTTGAAGAGCTTCCGGTTGCCAGGCATCAAGCAGAAGGAGTTCACTGCATAACTGGAATGTCCTACGAGCATAATACTTTGCATCAAATCGGCGTTCAGTCTCTTCAACCAGCTGAGTGAAAATAAAAAAGCTCCAGTTCCTTATGGTGCCGAGAGTTGTAGCTTCCGAAAGTTTAAGGATAAAATCACCCAGACGAGAAGGGTAAATCGCTGGAAGGTTGTCCACTCTCAAAACGGGTCTGTCAATCACTGAGATACTACATCCAGCGGCGGCTACCCCAGCAATAAGAGCATTTTTCATCTGATGCTCCCTGTTCATCTGTTCATTTCTCCTCGCCGCCATAGATTCACGGTCTTTTACACGCTGTGCATAATCTGCCGGATAAAAGCCATTAGCACGAGCAAGCGAATCCAGGAGGTAAGTGTCCTCCTCATCGGCTCGGCACTCAAAAATCTTTATGATCACATCAAGTGCCAAGGGCTTTTTAATATTATGATTAACCAGACGTGACAGGGTGGAAGCCCCAATCCCTGTCGCCTCTGCGAACTGAGCCATCGTTCTATCAGGTCCCTTCGCTTTGGATACCAGGTTGGCTAAGAGCGAATAATCTGGTGTTCTTATCTGTTTATAGCTTCTTATTTCTTCTACCGTCATAATGGCACCTCCGTTCAGGTTCTTGCAATCATCTTGCAACTATCTGCAAGTATAATATCACAGGGTTGCAAGTTTGTCAATGAGCGTTTTCGAGCTGGTGAAATTGAATTGCAAGCACCTGCAATTCTTGTCACGTGTACATCATTCCGGGCATTGTGACCTCGCAGCGACCGTCATTGGGCATCTTCAAGTCACCCATGACCGCCGCCTGGATGATGGACCGCTTTCCAAATCTCCTGCGGATTGCCTCAATGGCATCATCCAACTGGTCACGCCTGTCCAGACGCTTTTGGTCGACAAACAGGTTCATCTGCGTGGGCTGACCGTGGGGAACAAGGTCGATGGCTCGGATGCAAACGGCACGGACGGGAGTACTCCACTGATACTCCTGCTCAAACAGCTTTCGACCAAGGTCCGCCAAATCCCTGGGGCTACGGGTGGCAGCTTGGAAGTGTGCCTGGTATTGCTTTCCCCACAGTTCGTTGCTTCGGATTGCGATCTGAACGCCGGTGGCATCCAGCCCGTGTACCCGGAGCCGATGACCTACATCTTGCGATAGTTCCAGCATGACCTTCCAGACTTCCTCGTTATTATTGAGGTCAGCCGTGCAGGTGATGCCGTGGCCAATGGATTTCACCGGGGACACGAAGTCCTGATGCATGACCCTGGATTCATCCCGCCCAGCGGCATATCTCCAAAGGTCAAGCCCACGGATGCCGAGGAGTCGGCGGAGAAAATCTGGATCGGTACTGGCCAGCTGCCCGATGGTATGGATGCCGTACTTTGCCAGCTTCTCATTGGTTCTCGGACCTACATAAAGGAGGTCTGAGGCGGGCAACGGCCATATCTTCTCTCGAAAATTCTCTTCTGAGATCTCCGTGATAGCATCCGGCTTTTTCAGATCACTTCCCAGCTTGGCGAAGATTTTATTGAAGGAAACGCCAATGGACACGGTCAACCCAAGTTCCTCTCGAACCGTACAGCGGATTTTTTCGGCAATCTCCATGCCGCTACCGCCTGCATAACCGCTCCCGGTAACATCCAGCCAACACTCGTCCATGCCATAAGGCTCGACCTGGTCGGTGAAGCGTCCGTAGATGGCACGGGCAAGTTTGCTGTATTTGAGGTACTGGTCATATTGGGGCGGTACAACAATCAGACCCGGACAGCATCTCTTCGCTTCCCAATTCACCATCCCGGTTTTAACTCCGGCCTGTTTCGCCAGCTGCGATTTTGCCAGAACAATGCCGTGCCGATCTTCGGTGCTACCACACACAGCAACAGGCTTTCCACGCAGGCGTGGGTTCAACATCATCTCTACAGAAGCATAAAAGCAGTTCATGTCACTATGGAGAATGACTCGGTTGCCCATAACTTCACATCCCTTCACAAAAAACTTCTCATCAGCTATTGACAAAGCGAAGTTTGTGAAGTATATTAGCTACATAAACTTCTCAAACTTCACATACATAATAGCCTTGATGTGAAGTAAAGTCAATAGCTTACGAGAAGTTTGAGAAGTTACGGCGCAAATTTTTTGAAAAGAGGTATTTCACCATGACATTTTCCGAGAAGATTATTTTAATGAGGGAACGTGCCAAGCTGACCCAGCAACAGTTGGCAGACCTGACCGGAATTTCACGGCGTACCATAGTTTCCTATGAGTGCAATGGGGCTATTGCGCGGGCCTCTACTATGCGGAAACTGGCTACGGCATTGGGCGTGTCCTACGACTACCTCGCCAACGATGAAATTACCGATCCGGAGTACGGCTTAGAAAAAGCCCCCTATGTAGAAGAAGTCCGTGGGGCGCTGGGCAATAAAGCCGCCAAGGAAGTAGACAAGTTGCTGGAGCAGAATGCCGCGTTGTTTGCTGGCGGTGAACTCAGCGAGGAGGCAAAAGATGCCTTTTATCTGGCTCTGACCAAAGCCTATCTTCAGTGCAAGGAAGAAGCCAGTAAAAAATTCGGTCGCAAGAAGTAAATGTCCCATTTATGGGACAGCACTTGTGATAGAGTATAATTGAATTACTGTAATGAGGGGTGATAGCTCATGTCAATTTCCTGGATCAGCGGCGAGGTACAGCGGCTGAAGGACAAGTGTGACGAGACTGACCCGTTCAAAATCTGCCGTGATTTAGGCATCTTGGTAAACTTGGAGC
>OLQR01001383.1_pt1 | contig 14304 bp, 7 predicted proteins | sample 1671881 | NCBI WGS metagenome assembly OLQR01 (sample SAMEA3136623, study PRJEB25190) | human gut metagenome | biome: human gut; feature: human-associated habitat; material: faeces | place: Austria | collected 2013 | reverse complement strand
ATAGAATTTATATTATAAAATTCATATTGCTTTATATGCTTAGTATATACTCCTCTATAAATCGCCCAAGTATTCGGACGAACTTCATCTTCCTTTTCTTTCGCCCAAAGCATGTATATTTCTCCAAGTGTCAAATTTTTATGTATTAATTCAGGACGTCCCAACTCATCCTCATATTTAGCTTTAGTGAGTTTTGTTCTTACCTCCTTTAAATTCCACGAATATAGTGACATTCGCCTGCCGTAACGGTTGGTATATCGTGCCATATATCTTCCGTCTTTTAACTGACATATGCCTACACCTAATTCTTTTCCTTTCAAATCTTTCCCCATATTCTGCCTCCTAACGAAAGCAGACCGCAATACTATCTTAGAGCAAAGTATAACATATTGCGGTCTATCTTTCAATATGCTATATTCCTGTATTGCTATCTATCCACTTATCCAAAACTGACTTATTAATCAATACCTTACAGCCTATTCTACATCTATAAGGACAGTTAGGCTCAGTCAACATCTTACGAGCAGTTCTCTCGCCTATATTTACATATTTACAAAAATCCTTGACCGTCAACAATCTCGGCTCAATTTCTCCACATCTACCCATTTAGTCTCCATATTTATTTAACTTTCTACTTATTATAATGTAATTGAATAAATTGATTGATTTTTTCAAATCAAAATGATAAAAACAAATTTAATAACAAATAATCTTGATATGTCATACTAACATACTTCCCAAAACAAAAACGAATGAAATCGTAATTTTAACAACATCAATTAATACGGCTTAACTTCAACCGTCATAAATTTCTTATATATATAGTCCGGTATATGTTCCTTATATCTTGCCAGAACTAAACGCATATCCGCCTCCTTCATTATCTTATATTCTTTAAACGCTTCTTCCGGTGTATCATGGTCTGATAAACGTATTGTCTTATCTGTGCCTGACAACATAATCTTACCATAATACTTATCCTTTTGAATACTATAGTGAACCCCAAAAGGCAATTTATTCTCTAACGACTTTTCACTGCAATATCTCTTCTTACCATTAACCAGCAATGTATTCAAAGTTTGCGGTAAAATACAGCAGTTGTCAGGACTGTAGACACGAGCATCTCCTCCAAATAAATCTTTATCAACCGCCATTGATTCATCTCCGCAAGTATAGTAGTGTTCAAGATACCACTGTATAAACAATCTGGGATTATCAAGCCATTCTTGACACATAGTAACATCCCTATAACACTCGTGTATATTTTTCTTATTAGATATGTCACCACATCGCTCCTTAATTGAATTGTAAACTCTATAAGCAATATAGTTTGTCTTGTTTTCGTATTCAATATATTCTTGCTTGTAACCTAATTCATACCAATTAATTTTTCCTTTTTTCAAATCCGCATAATCATACACACCCACATACATCAAATTTTTATACCAATTATTGTTCTCATCACCATCTTTATGCCATATGCGTGTTCTACAGCCCGAACGCTTCAAGAAATGCTCGGCTACTAATTCCTCAGGTGATGTTTCCCGACGGTATTTATTGCGTTCAATCTCATATATTTTCTTCTCATTTTTCTCTTGAAGTTCGCTGATAATCGCTTGACATTCTTCATCAGATATTGCTCCGACAATTTTTTCAAATTTTTGTTTTTTTCTATCGACTTTTAACTTACCGCTCTTTAATAACCTTGCAGGGTAACTTACTATACTTTTCTCCATCTCAAAAATACTATAATGACATTTACCTTGTTTGTGTTCATAGAATGTTGTTTTATCTTTGCGATTCGCATTATTGACACATCGTCCATAGTTTGAAATCCAATAGTTTTCTGTATGTTTTACTCTTACAAATACTTCAAAAGCATTCTTGAGTTTGCATTTAATCGGATATTTTACCGCCGCACATAAGCTTTTTGGTATCTCTGTAAGTTCCTTTTCTTCATTCAAAATAAATTGTTTCTTTACCTGTTCTTCTTCCATATATCATCCTCCATTTTTCTAATCATTATTAGACAATCACTCCCAAAAGGGAGCAACCATCTAATCTATAACTTATATTTTCATATTCCTTATAATGGGATATTGTGACTTGACTTTGTCTGTCAAAGAATCTACAAAAGCATTTGCGTCCGGAACAGGGTCAGTCACATTTATATCTCCAGTAAACGTAATGCTTTCGGTAGTTGACGTTGAATTGTTAGTTGCAGGCATTTGTTGAGGAGATTGCTTAAAGATAGAAACTTGGTCAATAAAGTTTTGAGGATTCTTTGCAAATTCCCACAATACATCAGTCGCTTCCTTATCAAAGACCATATCGCCAGCATTAAGCATAGAATAACGACCGGCAGACAACTTTCTTAACTTAGCCTCGTAACCATCCTCATCAGTAATCGCAAGACCACCTTTAGCCGACTTTGTTCCAGTTGCATAATGGGCAGTAGCAATAGAACCAACAGACGGCAAATTAGCATTATACTCTTCAATCTTATTTGTTATCATTTCAGACAATTTAATGCCCAACTGTTCATTCAATGCGGAAAGAAGTTTTGTATTGTCTTGACCGGTAGATAACAACATATCAGCCAAAGCAATATATTCTTCATGAGATGCATGCCAACTGTCAAAGAATATAGCTTCTTGTTCAGTCAATCCACCATTCTCTTTACAGAAGTTTTCAATATCACTGTAATCTTGTGAGAAATCATTTGCAAATATTGGAGCACCAAAGTCACTTGTTTGCTCATAATTTAAAGGGCTGTTTGCAACTTTAATATTTCTTGCAATTTCAAGTCTTTGTGCTTTTGCACGGTCTTCAGCTGACAAATAACCATTCTGTTTCTTTGCTAATTCATAGTATTTTTCTAACTCAGCAGCATAATCAGTAATCTGCTCAGTCTGCTCAGCTTGTTTCATTTGGACTTTTGCATCACCGTTTGCACCCATAGGCGAAGTCGATTCAAGTCCACCATGTTCAAAAGTTTGAGGAGCATACTTACTGTTAACAGGGTCTGCCGTAAGCTTGTTGTTGCGATGTGTTTCATTTATCTTACTAAAGACTTTGTGAATTTCTTCAGATATAACACCATCTTTCAAAAGGTCATCAAGGCTACTTTGGTTTAAGTCATAGTCCTTATTATAGTAGAACTGTCTGCCTATTTCTACATTATTAAGTCCAGCAACTTGTCCGTTAAATGATTCATCAGAAGTTGAATATTCATTCGCCCAACCGATATTACTACCGCCAAGCATAATATTTGATGCAATAAGAGCTTCAGTAGATTCCAATGTTTCAGCATGACGTTTCTTTTCATCGTCGCTTAGTCCGTTCAATACTTCAATGTATTTATCATTCGCTGAAATCATCTTTTGAGTTATATCACTCTGTGCTTCCATGTCACGCACATTTTGATTTTCTGCATTGTCTTGTACAATATTATCAAGTGACATTTGTGCCTTAGTCGCTTCTAATTGAGTATTATACAGTTTTTCAGGGTCAGCAACATTCACCCATCTGTCGCCGACAAGAATACGAGTATCACGTTCTTTTAAAGTGTTTTGGAATTCAGCATTTTTCTTTGTGACTTCAAGATTCTGTTTCGCAACTTCTAATTGTTCTTTTAACTGTTCAATACGGCGATTATAAGCATTTGTAATTTGTTGTTCTTGATAGTAATCTTCTTCACCTAATGTACTGATGTCAGATTTATACTTCTTATAGGCTCTTGCCATTTCATTATTCAAGCCATTGATAGTATTCATCATATCTGAGTAGTCATTCTCATTAAAGAGCAATGCCCTTGTATCATCATCTAACCACTGAGAAAGATTTTTATTTGCAATAAGTTCACTTTGATAATCCAAAGCAGCATCTCTCAATGATTGCTGGAATGAATACTGTTCTTGTAATGCAGAAGTAATAGCTTTCTCTTTATTCAAACGAACGTCTAAGATTTTATTAAGCTTTTCATAACGACTGGTTTCTAACTCAATCTTTTGATTTGCTTCTTCTTGCTCTTGGTCTTGAATTTCATTATTTAAGTTACGAATGTTTTCAGTACCTTCAAGATATACTTGAGAATTTTTCTGCATTTCAGAAGCAAGTTGCTTAAAGACCTGAACTAAGTCACTTCCACCAATACCCTCCAATAACTCAACAGTTTCATTATATGCCGCATCATTAAAGCTACCGTCCGCATTATATAGCTCACTCATCTTAACATTTTCTAAGACTGTTTTTCGTTGTCCCGTAGCATTTTCGTATATTTCTTGATTAGCCTTATGGGCAGCGTCTACACGTTCTTGTTCAATGTCACGTTCCTTTTTCATACTCTCGGTAATTTCTTTTGCAAGTTTGGCTTTTTCTTCATCATCGGTTGACCTATTGTATTGGTCTTGAAGAATATTTCTATCATACTGCAACATACCGGTTTCACGAGTATATTTAGAATCTCTGTTACTGATGTCTTGGAGTTTACGTTCAGTAATTTGCTCCATAGTATCGGCGTAATTTGACTCAATCTCGTCTATATTCTCATTGATGTCTTTAAGTTCATCTCTTGCTTTTTGAGCTAATTCAGCCGTAGGTGCGTCTTGAATAAGCTTTTTTAGAACTTCTGATTTATCTTTTAGTTCATCAAGAGCATCTTTCATATTATCAGCAACAAGTGTTTGTTGAGTGATAAGAGATTCAGTTGCTTTCTTTGAAGCTTCATCAGCAAACTTAAAGTAGTCACTCATATAGTTGCCGTCAGTCGGGTGCTCTACCCATTTCTTAAAACGCTCTTTAAAGTCAGATTGCCAAGAATCATACTTATCCTTTTCAGCATAGTATTTTTCATAGAAATCTTCACTATAAGAATTCAATATATTAGATAAATCATCTTCCGCCCATTTCTCATAATCGGCGAAGTCTTTCGCATAATCCTTAAACTGCATAAGAATATCAGAAGTGATTGTATCATCATCGCCCCAATCATCAGCCATCTTATCCAAGGCTTCAAGCGTTGATAAATCAAGCTTTTTGATGTCGTCAGATAAAACACCTTCGTCTAATTTACCTTCAATGCTCTTTAGAGTTTGATTTATCTTCTCTGTATTCTCTTCTGCTTTGCGTTCTTCTGCTGTTTGTGGCGTTTCTTCCTCTGTATTATCAGCTTGAACACTAACGTCGGTATTACCATTCTTTAAGAATTGTACAGGACGTTTATCTCCACCATACTTTTTAATCTTAGCATAGTCATCTCCGTTAATAACAGGGAATGGCTTATTTGAAACAAACATCTGTGGTTTACCATCGCCAAGAGGAACAACTTTGCCGTTTTTATCAATAGTAGCCTCTGCTTTTTCTTCATTTACAAGTGCCGTAACTCCGGCACCGACCATTCCACCGTCTTTCTTTTGAGTAAATGGAACATCAAAGCTATAACCACTTTGTTTCTTGTCGCCTAAAGACTTTACATTGCCGACCTTAGTAGCCGATGTATGAGTATTAGTCTTAAATGTACCATAAACTTGTTGAAGCTTAGACATAAACTCTTGCATTTTTTGAGTTAATACAGACGTACCACCAACATCAGGCATATCAGAGAAATCAAAGCCTTCCAATGAACCTAAATTCTCAATTAAAGTAATTGCATGATTTAGATTACCATATGGAGGAGTACCACCATTAGCCTTATAAGCAGGAGCAATGGCTGAACGCTTAACTTCAAATTCAACTATATCTTGTCCGTTGTTGTGTCCCCACTTATTAGCAGGATTATGGTCATACGATGTATATTCTTGGGACTTCTCATCCATTATGATACCGTAAAATACAGAGCCATCGTCTTGAGTGTATCTCATAACATCTCCGGCTTTACCGAATGTCGATGTCATAGCTACAAGACGAGCACCTTTATATGTATAGATACCATTCTCATCGGTTGACAAATCGCCACTATCCAATAACTTCTTAAACAACTTCCATGCATTTGAGCTTGTATCCCAATATCCAAGCGATGACCCCAAATATCCATTTTCGTCAAAAGGGGTATATGAATGTGACTTACCTACACCTTGTCCAAAATCATTTGTGTCCCAAGATTGTTGAACTGTATTATTTGTTATACCCGAATTATTACTTCTTGTAGAGCCGTTATTCACTCTATTCCTGACATTGTTTATGCCTAAAATCCTTGATATAGCGTCTTTTGCATTTGGTGTACCATTAGCATAAGCATGACGGACATTGCCGTTTAAAATTTGCTTTGTATCAGCATAAGGAATAACAGTATCTCCTCTGTCAAGATTAACAACTTGTGTGCCGTCTAAGCCAGTAAGATATGCTTTACCTGTCTTTTGTCTGATAAGAATTTCAGGTGTAGGATAGTTTAATCCTTTTACTTCTGCTTCATCGCCGAGTTTAGCAAGCCCAGGCAATGCACCCTCTGTACCTTTATAGTAACGTCTTGCACCAAGATACGCATTTTGTCCGTAAGAATTAAAATCAACTTCTTTAACAACATCTCCCGAATGTGGAGCATGTATCATTTTGCCGTTACCCTCATATATACCTACATGAGTTGCATCTGTTCCACATTGCCAATTATAGAATACTAAGTCGCCAGCTTGAAGATTACTCTTATCAACAGCTTGTCCACCTGCAAACTGTTCTTGTGTTGTTCTCGGCACTGATTTACCGTTTTCAGCTAATACATATTGTACAAATCCACTACAATCAAAACCAGATGGAGAAGTACCACCCCAAACATAAGGTGTTCCAAGATACTTACGAGCAGAATCGACTACTGCACTTTCGCCTTGCGGATTAGTCTGTGCATTTCCTTGTAAACTTCCACCTACATTGATAGCAAAGTTCATGTCAACTGTATTTTCACCAAATACTTCATTCATTAATGATATGATTTCTTGTATCTTATTAGCAATCAATACTTGCAATGCGTTCCAAGATTGCTCCGATATAGACGGTGCGATTATTTGTAGTGATTGAATAGCCCTTGCACCATTGGCAGCAATGGTTTGAGCATCTGTCATATATTGCCCAATAGTATCATTCATACTATTCCAAGAAGATGATAACAAAGTCAATGCTTGTAGTGGGTCATCTTGTGCAAATTTATCCCAAGCGTCTTTACCATTAATACCTGCTTGTTGTAGCAGAGAAGTTACGTTGCTATCAAGCAAATCCCAACTACTCATTTCACCATCTTGCATTAGGTTAAATGCTTGAAGTGAATTATTTGAATCTTTTATCCAATCAGTCCAATTATCTGCGTTTACATTCAATTCAGACAATTTATTCTGCAATTCATTCGGTAAATCATTCCAAGCTGAATTTTGCAAAATAAGTCCAACAACCGAATCTGAAAGTGTACTCTTATCAGCTTTGTCAAGCGACTGCGATGTCATATTAACAATAGTGTTTGATAAATCTTCGTACATCTTCTTATCTGTCAGACTGTTCTTGAATGCATTTTGTACGGCACTAAATTTTATATTGCCTTTTAAAGCATTAAACTCATTGTTGATTTCCGCAATAGTTTCTTCAACCATTGCTTGTACATTAATATCTGAATACAATGCTTGAGTAGATAATGTGTTATATGGAATAGGTGAGAATGAAACATTTGTATTACCTTGTGCAAACTTATCAACCGTTGCAGATTGAATATTTTCAATAGGCTGATAGAAATACTTCATACCAGTATATTTAATGATATTCTGCAAGTCTTTTGCATTGACAATGCGAGTATTCGGAGGTAATTCAGATAGTTGTGCTTCATTATTGAATAGATGAAGTTTGCCATCTTGTCCTATATACGCTTCTTGTCCTGCATACGCTCCCGTACCGTCACCTGTGATTGTAAGTCCTTGTGATGTTGTACCACCTTGTGCTTTTTTCGTTATGACTACCGTTGATTTTGAATCACCATAGGCATATTGATATTGTGCACTTGTCGGAGCACCGATGTCAACCCCATCTTCTTCATAATTATATGACTTATTCGCATATGACCGTTGTTGCCAATTAATATTATCGACTGCGTCTGACATTCTCTGAGCAGCATTTTCCGCCTTATCGGCAGTATTCATATACTCATCGCCAATATTCTTAACACTGTCTGAAACCTCAATATTTTTACCTATAACATCATTAATCTTATCTTGATAGTCCTCATAAGCTTCTTGAAGTTCTTCTTGATATTCTTGACGTTGCTTTTCACGTTCCTCTTTTTCTTCCGCATAAGACATATCTGTTGCTTTCTTACGGATTTTAGCAATAGCGTTTTGATAGCGTTTTTCTTCCTTGATAAGCTTATTGTTTTCTGCTCTCTGCTTAGTAACCTTGTCTTTTGAGATAGACGGTAGGAGAGTAGCCGACCAGAAACCATCACCCGACAATGAACCATTCTTAATAACATTAAAGGTATTATCCAAAATACTCTTAGCATTGTTTACTTGTTCAACAGTAGCACTTGCAGATTCGCCCAAATAATCTGTTGCTGTTTCAAACAATGAATTTCTATACTCAATGATATTCTTTTCATTCTCAAAGAAACTGTCAGATAAGCTTTCAAGTCTTGAAGCAAGTTCTTCTGCTTCATCTGCCGTTTGTGGCTCAATAGCCAATAACCTCTCAAGTTCAACACGCATTTCACCACCGTAACGTGAAGCCCCTAAGAATTGTTGCCCGATAATACTTAACTTTGCACTGTAATCTTTTTCAAATGTCAAGTCAAGCTTTGAAGATAATCTATCAAGCGATTGTTCAAACTTATTAAGGTCTTGTGTAATCGTTTCAATACTGTATTTTAAGTTTGCTAAATGTTCTTCTTTGTCGAGCTCTGCAAGCTTTTCATTGATATCTTTGACTTTATCTTCATAGTCCTTTAATGCTTTTGCTTTATCCTTTTCAGACTTAGAGCTGTTTGAAGATTTGCCTAAACTGCCTTTGTTAATTCCGTCTATTGTGTTTTTAGCCCAAGTTTGATATGCGTCTACTCGTGACTTCAAACGTCCGGCAACATCATCACTGATCGTGCCTGCTGCTTGAGCCTCTGCTATCTTTGCATATACCAACACCCATGTACTTTCGGTTGCTTCCTTTGTAGATTGAGTTAAATACTGAAGTTGCTCGGCTTCACTACCTAAATTTGTTACACTGTCTACTAATGTTGACGCTTGTTTTGCAGCAAGGTCATTTATTCTTGCCTCTGTAAGCTTATATAAGTTTTCAGAAGTAAGTGCAAGTGTACCGTTTTCGTCCATCAACAGATTTAAGTATTCAGGCTCTAATTCCATTAAGCTTTGGAATGTATCTACCGAGATATATCCGTTCTCATTGTATTCTTCAATGGCTGTCGATGCTACTTGATATGCTGATTGGATTTTGTCTAATGAATCGTTGAGTTCTTTTAAAGCGATTTAATTAGTATCCGCCGCCTCAGTAACCTTATTAAATGTATTAGCAAGATTACCGTACCATGAACTATCATCTTCCGCTATGACACCTAAGCTTACAAGCTTATTGTACAATTCACTGCCGACTGGAATTAAGCCTTTAATCTTCTCGCCGGTTAATTCACCAACATCACCTAAAGATTCAAGTTGTGACTTTATGTCTGAAAACTCGTCCTTGTTTAATATACGAGTAAAAGCATTATACTTTGCGTCTGTACCGCCGGTTTCGATTGCAACTCTATCACGAAAATCATTGATATAATCAAGATATTCATTTACCTTACGTTCATCATCATTTTGTGGATTTGTTATGTAGTCAATTCCGTCCGAATCAGTCAGCCATTGTTGAGATTTATCATTAAGATATGTTTCTATCTCTTTGATTTGCTTGTCAATTCTGTCTTTGTCTTTTTGAGTTGTGGCATTTGCGTATTGGTCTTTTAAACTTTCATACTGTTGGAATTGTTGTTCAATATATGAGCGTTCACTTGTAGAATAATCAACGCCCATTCCCATAGAGCCTAAATCTCTCCAAATACTTGACCATGACCATGTCTTCCATGTACCATTGTCTGCGCCTAAAAATGGAGTATGATAATGTGTGTATTCTCCGGTATCGTCAACATCTTTCTTCATTGTCTTGGCAAATTGTTTATTGACATCATTTTGTGCAAGCTTTTTACTTTGCTCCAATAAATCTTGTTGACGTTTTAATTCATCGTTTGTTTCTCTTAGTCTGTCTAATTCTTCTTGTTCAACAAAGGTTAAGTTATCTTTCGCTTCTAACTCAACAATACGTTGAGTGGCGGTTTCTAATTCACTTTGAATTGACTGTAATTTTAATTCAAATTCATCATATTTAGATTTTAAGTCATCAAGCTTTTGTCTATGTTCATCAAGCGATACAGTAAATAAATCATATGCCTTAGTTATTCCATAGACCGCCGCAATGAGAATAGTTATCATGCCTACCGGTGTAGCCGCCCATGCCGCCGCCTGCTCAATCAAGTCACCGGTAACCATTCTTATTGCCATACCTAAGTTACCCTCAGCAAGACCTAATTGAATGATACCTGCATATACATTGTTAGCCGCAAAAGCTTGTAAAGCTCTGTTTGCCAAATTCAAAGACACCACTAATAACGTCATCTGAGTAGCAAATTGACCGACACCTGTATTTAGTAGCTTTAGTATACCTGACACAACGTCTAAACTTGTTTTAATAGCAGAAATATCAGTAATGCTTGATATATAACTTGTCCAATTTGCTTTTAACATCTCAAGCTTTGCGTTCCACGAGTCAAGATAATACTCATTTTCTCTCATTGCACTACCGGCTGACTCGTCATAGATTTGACTTGCTTTCTTCACATCATTGAAGTTTTCCATAAGTGCAGTAAATATATTACTCTGTCTTTTGTTTGCCAATGCCTCTTGTATTGCCGACTGCTGAACAGAAGATAAATTCTTCCATTTGTCAGCAAGGTCTTGTAATATCTGCATAGGATTGCGTAGCTCAGACACTCCGTTTACTGTCTCACGAATATCAATACCTACATCTTCCAATGTCGATTCTGCCTTTGCTAAACTGTTTTCATCAATGATTTCACCAGTCTCTAAGTCAGTACCTTTTATCTGCCTTATATTCATCAAGATAGTTCGCATTCCTCTTGCAACTACCTTACCACTCTCTTGCGTTTTAGCTTGTGCAGTGCCGACTAAAGCCGAGTAATCTTTTGCCGAAAGTCCAGCTTGTGCAAATACTGAGGCAGACACTGTCATTCCTTCAGCCAAATCGTTTACAGTTGTAGCTGTCCTATTTGACAGTTCATTGAATCCGTCAAGTATAGTTGATAATTGTTCAATGTCACCGTTTAACTTCCAAGCCGCATCACTGCTTATCAAAAATTGATTAGCAAGGTCATTGTCCACGTCACCGACATTCTCGGTCAGCAGTGCCAACTCACCCAACTTATCCGATTTGTCGTTATATCCGGCTTTAGCAAATGCGGCGGTTGATGCCAAGTATTCGGACGGCGACCGTCCATAATTTTGTGAGATTTTATATGAAGATTTTTCAAGTCTTTCCATCTCGTCCGCACTCTTACCGGTAACTTTTCGTATGTTCACCATCTCACTGTCAACATTCTTAAGTTCAGAATACGCATCTGAAATTGATTCATAAACTTGATTAATGACCTTGTATCCCATAAATGCAGTCAAGCCATTTTGCAAGAGATTAACAAAACTATTAGTCTGTTCAACCGTATCTCTCATATGAGAGTGAGTATGCTGAACTTCTCCGTCAATTCTTTGTGTTACGTTCAGATTCTGTGTAAGCGTCCTGTTTTGTCTTGCCAGTGCCGATATTGCATTATTCCTTGTTTGATTTGTCCGTTCTTGTGCAAGCTGAATTCTTTGTAACACTGCCAGACGTTGCGTTTCCAACCTATATTGTTGTTGCTCAGTCGTTAAAAATGAATTGCTATTTACTTTAATCTGAGTGTTATTAATACGATTAATTCTTTCTTTCAATGTGTTTAACTGTTTAAGTGCATTGTCAAGATTGCCCGTATTAACAGTAATATTAACTCGTCCATTGTTTAACTTATTTACAATATTCTGTATTCTATTTTGAACTTGTTTGACCGTCTCTTCATTTAGAGATAATCTTAATTGTACTACATCATCCCCCATAGATTATCTCCCATCATTCCGCACTCTTGCCAAGCTGATTCAACTTGTCCATAAGTTCACTTTTTTGTTGTTCTATTTTTTCTACCATTTCAGGAGTTGTGTTTATCTTTAACTGTTCTTCCAAACGAATAAACACATCATTCTGATGTAATTTCTCATTATTTATCTCGTCCGCAAACATTGACTTAAATATGTTATAACTTTCTGCAATAGCTTTTGCTTTGTCTTCGACTTGTCCCAAAATATCACTTGCCATTAAGTCGTTGTATTCCTCTTCTGAAATCAATGTATTTTTGCCAATATCAATTAAATGCAAATAGTCAACCACAAGCACATTCATCAGATATAACTGCTTGTAGTATGTGTTAATCATAGCTACACCGTCATTCGTATCTAACACGAAAGCTGCACCGATCAAAGCTTTTTCATACTGTTCTTCCAATGTCAACATTGTTGCGTTCTTAACAATTTTTTCATCAATAATATAATCCATATATTGTCTCCTTCTTACCTTAACCTATAACCTACTCTTTAACAACTGTCTTGCATATTGATTAGCCCATTCCTGCGTAAATTCAATCATATGAGCGGAATTACCATTGCGTGGATTATATTTACTTCCTATCATTCCATGTTCAATCAATGACACTAAGCCACTCTTAAAGCTTTGTCCATCAAATCCCATATGTGAATTCCAGCCTGAATCATTTTGGACGGAAGAAATCTTAGCCGAATCAAAATACACTTGAATATAATAATTACACCTGCCGTCATGCGTAACCTCAGCCGTCACGCTATCAAATAAATCCCATGTACGAAAATATGACTTAGGCGAATATGTTGAATACCAATTTTTCTCAAGATTTTCTTTCAGTTTATCTTTAACCGCCGCCGCAATATCATCTGCAATCAGTTGTAGTTTCTTGTCTTTTTTCCTCAAAATTTTGTCAATCTGTCCTGAAACGGACATTAGGCGACCACCTCTGTTCTGTTCAAATTTTATCACTTTTTATACATTTCTCTATAAGGGATATGACTAAAATTCCTTATACCATAAGGCTTTTTTCACAAATTTATCACTTTTGAAAAACAAAGGAAAAGCCATATCACAAAATTATAAAAACGTGATAAAATATTAGTTTCATTTGCTTTTGGTTGTAAAATAATTGCATGAACTGTGCTCAAAAGAATTTTTCAAATCAATTTGAATGTCAAATAATCTTAGAATTTTATAGAATACTTCTTCAAGTAATCTGAAATCTTGAAACTTAACTCATCAGATATGTTTCTATCATGGTTAAGCCATTGATACAGATGATTAGTAGAGATACCCAATCTTCTGCAAAACACAGTCTTTGGGATTCCACTTTCATCCAAGTAAGCTGTTACTTTTTCTCTCAACATTACTTATGCTCTCCTTTCTACCGTATTAACCTTATAACTTAATATAAGATAAAGAAAAGCCTTGCACCTATATATTTGTTGTACTCGATACTAATTTTATTGCAAATCACATTTGTGGAGATATGACTGCAAATGTTGATACAAGACTTCTCTTTGTCTATATTGAAAGAATGATAATCACAACACCTCAACTCCTCCATTGCATGTTATGTATATCACCCTTATACTCTATATACGAATAACTAAGCTGTTTTTGTCAAATTTCCCACTTTATTTTTATATTTTTTTCTCTCTTTATCACATTGTTTACATCTTGGACTATATCCGTCCTTTTTGCTTTTGTCCTTTGAAAACTCTGTAATATTTTTTTCTTCTCCGCACATACAACACTTTTTTGTTCTTTTGTCAACAACAGTAATCGGATTTTTAAGTTGCTTTGCTATATGTTTGATTTTTGTTCTTAGTTGTGATTTTGATAATTTGATGTTGTACTTATTATATAGTATTTGAATAATTTCTTCGTGTGTATAGTCAGCCAACAACATCATGATTAACTTCAACTCATCAGGCAGATAAATATAATTATTCAATCTTTCATCGTCGTATTTAGTTTCCTTGATGTATCTATATAAATTTTTATCATTAATATTCTCAACTTCATCTAAAGTAATTTCAGGTGTGTTGTCTTTTTGCTTTCTATATATACGATCCTTAACGGTATCAT
>OLQR01001351.1_pt1 | contig 14589 bp, 8 predicted proteins | sample 1671881 | NCBI WGS metagenome assembly OLQR01 (sample SAMEA3136623, study PRJEB25190) | human gut metagenome | biome: human gut; feature: human-associated habitat; material: faeces | place: Austria | collected 2013 | reverse complement strand
ATCATTTTGGTGCAAGCGTAATTCATGAGTAATGTAGCAATATTTTGCGCTTACGTTGTATCTATCCCGCAAAAAATGCTATAGTGAAAATAACACAGACACAAAAGCAGAACGCGGAGCGAAAAGCATCCGCAGAAAAAAGGGAGGAAACAAGATGGAATTTGTATTCGAACATGCAACCATGATTGCCGTGATCGCTGTTGTGGTGATCATTCTTGCCATTCTGGCGAGCGGTTATGTGAAGGCGCCGCCGGATACCGCATTTATTATTTCCGGTTTCCAAAAAGGCCAGCGGATCCTGATCGGTAAAGCCGGCATCAAGCTCCCATTCTTTGAGCGGCTGGACAAGCTGAGTCTGAAGCTGGTAGCGATCGATGTGAAGACGAGCGATGCCGTGCCGACCGCTGACTACATCAATATTCAGGTGGATGCAGCCGTCAACATCAAAGTCGGGGACGAACCGCAGAAGCTCCAGAAAGCATCCCAGAACTTCCTGAACCGCGACAGCGAATATATTGCCAAGGTTGCAAGAGAAGTCCTTGAAGGAAACATGCGTGAGATCGTTGGAAAGATGCGTCTGGAAGAGATGGTTTCCGACCGTCAGAAGTTTGCGGAGCTGGTCAAAGAAAATGCAGAACCGGACCTGGCTACGATGGGACTTGACATCATCAGCTTCAACGTACAGAATTTCGTCGATTCCAATCAGGTCATTGAAAACCTTGGTATCGACAATATCGTAAAAATCAAGAAATCCGCGGCGATCGCCCGTGCCAATTCCGAGAAAGAAATCAAAATTGCCCAGGCGCGTGCAAATAAAGAGGCGAACGATGAGCGCGTTCTTGCCGAGACTGAGATCGCAAAGAAAAACAACGATCTGGCAATCAAGTCGGCAGAGCTGAAAAAAGAGTCCGATATCAAAAAGGCAGAGGCAGATGCAGCGTACAAGATTCAGGAAGAGCAGCAGAGAAAAGAGCTGGAAATCACTTCCGCGAATGCGAACATCGCCCGTCAGGAGCGTGAGGTTGAGCTCCGTGCCAGAGAAGTAGAAGTAACCGAGAAATCCCTCGAGGCAGAAGTCAAGAAGAAAGCCGAGGCCGAGCGTTACGCAAAACAGCAGCAGGCAGAGGCAGATTTGTACCGCCGTCAGAAAGACGCAGAGGCAGACCAGTTCGAAAAAATCCGCGAGGCGGAGGCAAAGAAAGCCCAGGCAGAAGCCCAGCGCTATGCGATGGAGCAGGAAGCACTCGGTATCAAGGCAAAAGGTGAGGCGGAAGCCGCATCCATCCGCGCCCAGGCACTTGCAGAGGCCGAAGGTATGGAGAAGAAAGCCGAGGCTTATCAGCGCTACAACAAAGCCGCAATGGCAGAGATGATGATCAAGGTTCTGCCGGAGATCGCCGGAAAGATCGCAGAGCCGCTCAGCCAGATCGACAAGATTACGATCATCGGCGGCGGAAGCGAGGACAACGGCATCGGCTCCGTAGCGGGCAATGTGCCGGTGGTGATGGCAAAGCTGTTTGAGTCGATGAAAGAGGCGACCGGTGTCGATCTCTCCGAAATCATGAGAGCCGATACGTACGATGCAAAAGTAAACCGCAACATTCAGATCTCCAGCCCGGAAGAGCTCAAAGAGTATCTGAAAGCAGAAGCCGGAAAGGCAGCAGCGGATGCAGAAAGCCCGGAAAAAGCGGAAGCATCCGAACCGGCGCAGAAAGACGGCAGCGAGCAGTAAATCCAGAACGGATCATAAAAACAGAAAAAGAGGCAGGAATCCAGAGAAATTTCTTGAGGATTCTGTCTCTTTTGACGTATAGATCGGAAAAAGTTATTCGGCGCCTTTTTCCAGCATGCTCATGAACTCTTTTGCCGCCTGCGGGATCGGCAGATGGGAGCTGTGGGCAACAACAAGCTGGCGCGGCGGAAGCTCCTCCACGAGGTCGAGCTGGAAGGCCGCCGTCTCTTTTACAAGACAGTAGTCCGGCACAAACGCGATGCCAAGGCCGATACTCGCCAGGTCGATCAGAAGATCGTTGCTGCCAAGCTCAATTTCCGGCACGAGGTCGAGCTGGAACCGCTGAAACTGGCTGTGCAGGAACTCACTCGTCGTACTTTTGCGGTCGAGCATCAGAATCGGGTACTGCAGCAGCTCTTTTAAGTGAACCGGCCTGTTTTCCAGTTCCGGGTAATATTCGCCGTTCGCGATGAAGATATCGTGGAACGAATGAATCGGAATCGTGTGAAGACGGCTGGAAAGATGCGAGTTTGGATAATTGGTCACGATGAAATCCACCTGGCCGGATTCCAGCAGATCGACACACTGGGTCGAAGTCTGGTTTGTCACCTTGATGTGGACATTCGGAAAGGAGCGGTGGAAACGGTTCAGGTACGGAACGAGGAAATAGCGGCAGATTGTGTCGCTCGCGCCGATGCGGAGCTGGCCGCCGCCAAGCGTTCCCGCTTCCATAATCTGTGCTTCACCGCGCGCAATCAGGTTGATCGCAGGCTCTACGTGGCGCAGCAGCGTTTCTCCCTCCGGCGTTAACTGCACGCGCTTTGTACTGCGGATAAAGAGCGTGATTCCAAGCTTTTTCTCCAGTACCTTGATCGACTGGCTGACCGCCGACTGCGAGATAAAAAGCAGCTTGGAGGCCTCGGAAAAACTGAGTGTGGTGGCAACGTAATAGAAAACCTTATATAACTCGTAATTAATATCCAAAATAAGCACCTCTTATAAAATATGATACCTTCACTCTAGCACACTTCCCCGAAAGAATGCAAGAAAAAATCTGCCGGAGCCGTGAACTTTTTCTCCTCTTTTTCGAGTAAGAGAAAATTCACGGTTCCGGCAGATAAGAAAGGGGAATCAGCCAAGCACTTTGGCGATGATGTACGCACCGAATTCGCGGTTCTGCTCGACAGCAACTTTGGTGCGGAGAACTGCCTCTTTTCCGGAGAACGTCCACTCGGCAACCATGCCGATTTCCTGTACCATATGGCTGACGCTGATCGCCGTGTTCGAATCGTCATCCGCTACGAGGACGCGGACGCCCTGAAGCTGCGGAATGATCTCATAGCGCGCAGATCGTGCATCACATCCGGCAGATGGACTTCTTTTTCCTCAATCTTGACACGGCCGCTCTCAATCCGGCTCATATCGAGCACATCGTTGATGAGGCTTAAAAGGTGCTGGCCGGAGGTGGAAATCTTGTTCAGGTATTCCTGCACCTGGTCCGGCTGATTGACGTGGGCGGCAGCCAGAGCGGTAAAGCCGATGATCGCATTCATCGGAGTGCGGATGTCGTGGGACATGTTGTTGAGGAAGGCTGTTTTGGCACGGTTGGCGTGTTCCGTCGTGTTCAGTGCGAAGTAACTCCGGTCAGCGGAGCGCTTCGTGACAATGGCGCTGATCCAGATCATCGAGGTGATCAGAACGCAGAAAATATAAGCCAACATATATCTCATTATACTTGATACAGACAAAATTCACCAGCGTTTGTGTAAAAGAAAAGTAAAAAATGGAATGAACGATGCATCCGAAAAACAGATTTTGTTCCGGAATGGAAATGGGAAACAAAGAGAAATAAAAGTTACTTTACATATAAAAGAGCAGAACAGGAAGAAACTTTGAAAAAAGTTGAAGAAAATTACAAATTATTGTGGAATATGTGGAAAAAATATGGTAGGATGGGAGAGAAGAGAAAAGTAGTTTTCAAAATGTTACTTAACGTTCAATGAAAATTCTAAGGTTACAAAGAAAACAAAAGAACAAGAGGAGAAGGAAAATGGAATTTTTACCAAAGCCGAAAGAGGTAAAACTCCTGACGGGGGAACATGCACTTTGCTATGACGGCAGAATCGTACTGGAGGGCAGACTGCTGGGAAATGGGGATACGTATGCGAAAGTGCTGCAGCAGGGAATCCAAAAGGAAACCGGAATGCAGTATGAGATGGGATACGGTGTTCCGGGAAGAAAAGAGACCGGTGCCATTGTACTGGGACTGGATGAGACGCTGAAAAGCCAGCAGTACATACTGCAGGTGACAGAAGAGAATATTACGATTCAGGGCGGTGACGGAGCCGGCGTGCTCTACGGCGTGCAGACGCTGTGCCAGATGATACACGAATACGGTGCACTGCTTCCGGCTGTGCGGATCGAGGATGAGCCGGATCTGCCGGTGCGCGGCTATTATCTCGATGAGACGAGAGGCCGTGTACTGACACTTTCCTATTTAAAACAGGTGGCAGACCGCATGGCGTACTACAAGTTGAACCAGCTGCAGCTCTATGTGGAGCACACGTATCTGTTCTCGGGACTTTCCGAGATGTGGCGCGATGAGACGCCGCTTACGGCAGAGGAAATCCGCGAGCTGGATGCGTACTGCGCAAAGCTTCATATCGAACTGGTGCCGTCGATCGCAACGTTCGGCCATCTGTACATGCTGCTCTCCACAAAGAGCTATGGCGACCTCTGTGAATTCCCAGACAGCTGGAAAGAGCCGTTTTCCTTCTGGAACCGGATGCAGCATCACACGGTGGATGTCTCCGGCGGCAGAGCGATCGAGCTGATCAAGGCCATGATCGAGGAGTACATGGCGCTCTTTGCCACGGATAAATTCAATATCTGCGCGGACGAAACGTTCGACCTTGGAAAAGGAAAATCGAAACCGCTGGCAGACGAGAAAGGCGTTCGCCGCCTGTATATCGACTATGTAAAAGAGCTCTGCGAGTTTCTCGTGGCAAAAGGCAAAAAGCCGATGTTCTGGGGCGATATCATCTGCGCACAGCCGGAGCTGATCAAAGAGCTGCCAGAGGAAACCGTCTGCCTGACCTGGGGCTATGCAGCCGAGCAGAGAGAGCATGAGGCAAAAGTGATGGCGGAAGCTGGTGCAAGACAGTATCTCTGTCCTGGGGTCGGCGGCTGGAACCAGTGGATGAACCTGGTGGAGAACAGCTACAAAAATATCACACGGATGTGCGGCTATGCGAGAAAATACCATGCGGAAGGTGTTCTGAACACAGACTGGGGTGACTGCGGCCACATCAATCAGCCGGACTTTTCCCTTCCTGGCATGATCTATGGAGCCGCCTTCTCCTGGGGAGACGATACCGACAGCTTTGAGGAGCTGAATGAACAGATTTCCCGTCTGGCCTACGGCGACCGGAGCGGAAAATTCGTTTCCTATATGGCAAAAACGGCAGAATGCTCCATCTTTGACTGGTGGGATGCCAACGTCGTTTACGAGGAAAAAGTGCTCGGTCATCCGAACAACCGGAATGCGCTGTTTGACGCGAGAATCCAGGATGAGGCGAAGCGTGCAGCTGCAAAGGAAACAATTGCGGCTCTGAAAAAAGAACTGAAAAAGACAGCCGGTGCTCTGGAAGAATCCCGCCGTCCAATGGTTCCGGTGCTGGAACTCACGATGGAAGCGATTGACATCTGGAATGAGACGGGCGCGAGAATGTGCGACATTGAGCTTGGAAAAGAAAAGGATGAGACAGCCTGCGCAGCACTTGCGGGACGGCTGGAAACCTGGTTTATGAAGTATAAAGCGTCCTGGAGAAGCATCAGCAAAGAAGGCGATCTGCACCACATTGCAGAGATTGTATTCTGGTATGCCGACATTCTGCGGGGAAGAAAACCGTACGAAAAATAGAAAAAATCCATTCGTGAACAAAAATGAACACAAATAGAAAATAAATGAACGATAAAAAGTAACAAAGAAAACGAAAATTTACATAAAAGTGAACAAAAACACTTGACTTTTGGATAGAAATGGACGAAGATAGAAGTATCTGATCGAAAGATTAAAATGTCCGTATGCCGTGACAAGAGAGAAAGAAAAAAGAAAAACTATTTTCACAGGAGGAAACATCAAATGAGTAAAATCATCGGAAACAATCTGCCGGATATGCCTTGGCAGGAGAAACCAGCAGGAGAGCACATGCCGGTATGGCGCTATGATCAGAACCCGATCATCGGCCGTTACGAGCAGAAACGTTCCAACAGTATCTTCAACAGCGCAGTCGTACCGTTCGAGGACGGATACGTAGGTGTATTCCGCTGCGACAGCCGTTCCATCAGCATGGACATCTTCGTTGGAAGAAGTAAAGACGGTATCCACTGGGAGATCGAAGATGAACCGATCAAATTTGAGGGCGCTGACGAGGAGATCCTGACCAGAGAGTATCGTTATGATCCGCGTGTCTGCAAAATTGACGACAAATACTATGTAACCTGGTGCAACGGCTATCACGGCCCGACCATCGGTGTTGCTTACACCTATGACTTCAAGAAATTCGTTCAGCTTGAGAACGCATTCCTTCCATTCAACCGTAACGGCGTGCTGTTCCCGAGAAAGATCAACGGCTACTACATGATGATGAGCCGTCCAAGCGACAACGGCCATACACCGTTCGGCGATATCTTTGTCAGCCAGAGTAAAGATATGGAATTCTGGGGAAGACACCGTCACATGATGAGCCCGGTCCGCGGCGATGAGTCTGCATGGCAGTGCACCAAGATCGGTGCCGGCCCGGTTCCGATCGAAACAGATGAGGGATGGCTGCTGATCTACCACGGCGTTATCACAACCTGCAACGGATACGTATATCGTATGGGATGCGCACTGCTTGATATCGACGAGCCGTGGAAAGTAAAATACAGAACGAAAGACTACATTATGGCTCCGATCACCCAGTACGAGTGCATGGGTGATGTTCCAAACGTAGTATTCCCGTGCGCAACCTTAAGCGATGCAGCAACCGGAAGAATCACTATCTACTACGGATGCGCAGATACCGTAACCGGTATGGCATTCACAACCGTAGATGAGCTGCTGAACTATGTGAAAGAGAATAGCCTTTGATTTATAAGATAACTTAAAAAGCGACAAGTCCGCCGGGCTTACGGGTGAAAGAAGCCTGCAGGTCCGGCGGACTTTCTTTTTAAAAATGACCCCATGGAAAGCATAAGGAGGCACTATGAAATTTGTAAAAGAGCGTGTGAACGTGATCTGCCAGGAACTGGCAAGACTTTCGATTTCACAGAAAATCAAAATCACCGATATGCAGGTGAAAAACGGATGCTATATCACACCGGCAGAGGCCGATGCATCAAAAGAGCCGTGGACATCGTTTGATACGGTCAATGACCGCTGGTACGGACCGGACAAACATTACTGGTTCCGCACCACCATCACCATTCCGGAGAGTTTCGATGGAAAAAATCTCTGGATGAGAGTCCATGCAGGACTGGACGACTGGGATGACGGAAGAAACCCGCAGTTCCTGCTGTTTGCAAACGGCGAAGTGATCCAGGGTATGGATATCAACCACCGCGAAGTACTTGTAAGAGAAAACGCAAAGGCCGGTGAAAAAATCCAGCTTGACCTGCAGTCCTACACCGGAACGCTGCACAGCGAGTTCCGTCTGCTGGCAGACCTTGAGGAGCATGATGCGAAAATCGAGGAGATCTATTACGACCTTATCGTTCCGATGCAGGGCCTGAACCGTATGGACGAGGATAATAAAACGCGTCTGGATCTCGAAACCGCACTGACCAACACGATCAATCTGCTGGACCTGCGCAAGCCGTACAGTAAAGAGTTCTACGCTTCCATCGAAGAGGCAGAAAAATGCATCCAGGAAGAGATCTATGAAAAAATGGGCGGCTGGGACGAAGTTGTGGCAACGTGCATCGGCCACACCCACATTGATGTGGCATGGCTGTGGACGATTGACCAGGTTCGCCAGAAATCCTGCCGAAGCTTTGCAACGGTATTAAAACTGATGGATGAGTATCCGAACTATCATTTCATGTCAAGCCAGCCGAAGCTCTACAGCTTTGTAAAGGAACGACACCCGGAAGTATACGAGAAAATCCGCCAGAGAGTCAAAGAAGGACGCTGGGAGCCGGAAGGCGGCATGTGGGTTGAGGCAGACTGCAACTTGACTTCAGGAGAGTCCCTCGTGCGCCAGTTCCTGTTCGGAAAACGCTTTTTCAAAGAAGAGTTCGGCGTGGACAACAAGATCCTGTGGCTGCCGGATGTCTTCGGATACAGCGCAGCGATGCCGCAGATTATGAAAAAATGCGGAATCGACTACTTCATGACTACAAAGCTGGCATGGAACGAGTTCAACAAAGTGCCGTACGATACGATGAACTGGGAAGGTATCGACGGAAGCAAAGTCTTCACCCATATGATCACAACGCTCGGCGTCGGCCAGCCGGAGACCAGCTTCTTTACGACATACAACGGTATGCTGCACCCGGACGCGATCATGGGCGGATGGGACCGCTACCAGAACAAGGACATCAACAACGATATCCTGATCAGCTACGGCTACGGAGACGGCGGCGGCGGTCCGACCAGAACGATGCTCGAGACATCCAAGCGTATGGAAAAAGGCATCAAAGGTGTGCCGAAAGTACGCCAGGCATTTGCAAGAACGTATTTCGACGATATGCATGAGAAAGTAAAAGACAGCAAACGCCTCCCAACCTGGATCGGAGAGCTGTATTTTGAGTTCCACCGCGGAACGTACACTTCAATGGCACGCAACAAACGCGGCAACCGCAAGAGCGAGTACGCGATGATGGAATTAGAGCTTCTGTCCGTTCTGGCTGAAAACGCCGGAAAAGCATACCCGACCGAAGAACTGAACCGCATGTGGGAGATGATTCTGACGAATCAGTTCCACGATATTCTGCCGGGCTCCTCGATCCATGAGGTATATGAGCAGACAAAGAAAGAGTATGCAGAGATTGCAGAAACATCTGCAGAACTGATCGGTGAGCGTCTGAATGCACTCTGTGCGAAGAAGGACGAGAGCGTAACTGTATGGAACACGCTGGGGCACAGGAGAAACGATATCGTAGAGCTTGGCGCAAACAGCGCAGAGGCACTGACCGACGGAACGAACGTGTACCCGGTACAGCAGACGAAAGACGGAGCCGTTGTTTATGCGGAAAACCTGCCGTCCAAGGGATATCAGGTGCTGCGTCCGGTAAGCGGGGCAGCTGTGGAAACACCGTTTGCCGTAACAGAATCAGGAGAAGGCTATACGCTTGAGACACCGTTCTACACCATCAAGATCAATGCAAACGGCGAATTTACTTCCCTGTTTGACAAAGAGAATGACCGCGAAGTGCTGCAGAGCGGAAAAACCGGCAATGAGCTGCGCATCTATGAGGATAAACCGCTGCAGTACAGTGCATGGAACCTGGATATCTTCCACACCGAGAAATCCTGGAAGGTAGAGGGCGTGCGCCGCATGGAGTGGACAGAAAATGGTCCGGTCCGCGCAACTCTTGAAATCGAGCGTGAGGTCATGGATACCGTGATCCGACAGCAGATCCACTTCTACGCAAAAGACCGCAGAATCGACTTCGAAACCTACGTTGACTGGAAATTTGCCGAGCATGTGCTCAAAGTTCACTTCCCGGCGGACGTTCACAGCGACGAGGCAACGTACGATATCCAGTTCGGTAATGTGACAAGAAAACTGCACACCAACACAAGCTGGGATCAGGCAAAATTCGAGGTATGCGGCCACAAATGGGCTGATCTCTCCGAGGGAGGCTACGGCGTCAGCCTGATGAACGACTGCAAGTACGGCTATTCTATGAAGGACCGTGTGATGACACAGACTCTGATTAAATCCGGAACTGAGCCTAACCTGACCGCAGACCAGGAAGAGCATTTCTTTACCTACTCTCTGTATCCGCACGCAGGAACATGGCGCGAGGCAGGTACGGTACAGGAAGCACTGAACCTGAACGTGCCGGCAAAAGCTGTTTCCGGTGCGGCAGAAAAAGACCGTATGGAATTCCTGTCCGTGGACAGGCGCAACGTTGTGCTTGAGACCGTGAAAAAGGCAGAAAATGGCGATGGCATCATTGTGCGTCTGTATGAGGTGGAGAATGCGAGAACGAAAGTGACACTGCACTGCGCAGATACGATTCTTTCCGCAGAGGAAACGGATCTGCTGGAAAATCCGATTGAGGGTGCAATTGCGGTGAAGGAGAACGAGATTTCGTTTACCATCAAACCGTATGAGATCCGTACGATCCGTATCCGAACACAGAAATAAAAAAATTCCGGGGTCACAAAGCAGTGCGGCCCCGGAAGAAAAAACAATAAAAAAGACATCTTGTCCGAAAAAAAGGGAAAAGATGTCTTTTTGAAATCACCGGAACGTAAAAGAATCAGTCGCCGGTGGAACCTCGGTAAAGTACATTGGTGCTAAGATACGTAATTTCGTGCGGCTTGTGTGGATGTTTGATCCGGTACAGAATCTGAAGCGCCAGACGTGCACCGAGATCCTCGTTGAAAACCTGTACGGTTGTCAGGTCTTCTGCGAGAAGATCCTCTGTGATGTTGTCGAAGCCGGATACCGCAATATCCTCCGGTATGCGAAGACCACGTTTCTCCAGCAGCTGCATCAGAATGGAGGCAACGTAGTCGCTGGCACAGACAAATGCGTCCGGCATACGGGACAGGGAGGAAAGGAAGGTATCAATTTCCTCGCGGTATGTATCGATGCCAAGCGGGGTAGTAAGACAAACGGAAAAATCCGGTTTCTTTCCTGCATCTGTCAAAGCCTGGCAGAAGCCCTCGTATCGTTCGTGGTTGGACTGGGCGTAGCCGATATCGCCGATGAAGCCGATCCGGGTACGTCCCTGTTCCAGAAGATGGCTGGTGATACGGCGGACGCTGGTGCGGCTTTCCATCAGAAGCAGATCACCGTTCAGTTCATCCGGGGGAACGAGAGAGGAAGTGTCCAGGAACACTTTTGAAATCTGTGTCTCTGCGAGAAGGTGCAGGAGACGTTCGTTATACACGTTCAGGACAATGATGCCATGAACACTTCCGTTTGTAAGGCTTGACGGCAGAAGATATGACGGATCTGCCGAAGTCGGAAGGTATGTGTAAACAAGGTTCACGTTGTGTGCCGAGAATACCTTTGCAATCTGGTGAATGATGGTCATCCAGAAAAGTGAGGTTTCTGGTCTGCAGACGGCAACTGCAATATTGACCGGTGTGGTGTTCTCTGCCTGGGATGGATATTGGAAATCCTCCGGGATGGCATAGCCAAGCTCCTGGGCCTTGGCTATGACCTTGGTGCGCAGAGAATCGGAGACACCTTCGTGTCCGCTGAACACCTTCCAGACCGTTGTCCGGGAGATGCCCAGGGAGTTCGCGATTTCCTGTAATGTGACTTTTTTCATAGTTCAAACCGATCCTGTTAAGTATTTAAATGCTATTTATCATTATACTCTTAAAGTGTAACTTTTTCAACCTTTCCATTGGAATGAAGAAGGAGCAAATGAGAAGCATCCGCGGACGGACAGGAGATCAGGAAGGTACGGCTGGTGGTCTCAATCTGATAGCTGAGATTTTTTGCTGTTTTGTTGCAGTCATTTGGTGCATAGGCAGACAGTGTCTCCAGCAGAACATCCAGTTTGTCGCTGTAAGAACCGGTTGTCTCAAACAGAATTTTTTCTGCGTAGTACAGTTTGCGGAGCTCCCATTTGCGGTATTCATCCTCAGGGATTGTGGTATCGCAAGGAACATTGTCGCGATCCTCAGAGAAAAAGACGAAAGACCACAATTCAGGATAGTGAATATTGATGACACCGGTCGGGGCCCAGACCCAGTTGTCCTCAGGAAGAACGTTTCCGTTCTCGTCGGTGCGTTTTACATAGGTATTGTCTTTGATATCTACATTCCACTGAACACGGGAGAAATTCATCCGGTAAAATTCTCCGTTCTTTGGTGCGCGCCGTTCTTTCTGATACTCGTAGAGAGCGGCAAACGGAATGACAACTTCAACGCTCCAGCTTTTGTTTTTTGCGGAAGGATCATTGATCGAACCATCTACATGAACTGCGGTACGAAGGCCGTGCATATCGTAGCCGTTCAGACCGCTGCCGCCGTCACGGTATGGTTCGGCAAGAAACAGATCCCATACGGTGTTCAGAACGTTGATTTCAAATTCATAGTAATGATAGGTATCGGAATCCGGGTCGACAAAAATTTCAAAATCATTGTCGAGAAAGATTACGGAGTCGCGCTCGGTCAGATGACCCCAGATTTCGTCTCCGTCAAGAAGGGCAGCAACGTACAGGTTTTCATCATCCCAGAGCATTTTTGCACGGGTGACGAAACGGGGAAGCGGCATATGAGTGCCCTGGATATCAAGAAATTCGTCGGTGTACGGCGCATCTTCCCAGAATGGTTTGTTGATGTTTCCGTCTAATCGGAATTCTTTTTTTGCACGGTGGCAGGTGTAAACCGGCGGTGCAAATGGGACGGCCGGAACCGGAATGGTAATGTTTGTGCTCATGGTAAAAATCTCCCTTTCAAAGTTCTGATATGATGATAATCTGTGATACACGCTGTTAAAACGTGTTGACGAAAGGTATCATATCACCAAAAGTAATAAAAATCAACATTATAGATGAACAAAAATGAACAAAATTGAATTTTTGTGGACAAAATAGGGAAAATGAGATAAAATAAAGGTGCGAAAAATACAGAACAGAAAAATAGTTACAGTTCGCCGGATACTAGAGCATGTCTGAAAAATCATTTCCGCAATCTGCAAGCCCCACTTTATGGTATATTTTGCCCTCATTCGGTTGCCGTAGCCCGCTACGCCGCCCTCATTCGGACAAAATCTCCCACAAACTGGGACTCGCAGCTTGCGAAAAGCCTTTTTCAGACACGCTCTAGTGAACGGTAACGAAAAATATCGAAAACACAGGGAATGATTTCTGGAAAAAAAAGGAGGAAAATGAAATGGAAGTATATCAGAATGCAGCTCTTTCACCGGAGGAACGGGCAAAAGACCTGCTGGGCAAAATGACGCTGCAGGAAAAGGTAGGACAGCTGAATCAGCGTCTGTACGGATTCCGGATCTATGAGAGAGAAGGTGAGAAATTTACACTGACGGAAGAATTTAAAGAAGAGGTAAATCGTATGGGCGGCCTTGGTGCCCTGTATGGTCTCTACCGTGCCGATCCGTGGGCAGACAAGGATGAGAAGACGGGTATTGTCCTGGAGCTTTCCGCAAAAGCCTACAATATGGTACAGAAATACGTCATCGAGCATTCCCGCCTTGGAATCCCGATGATGATGAGCACGGAGTGCCCGCACGGCCATCAGGCGCTCGGAGGCGGTCTACTTCCGGTCAATCTGGCAGCAGGTGCAACGTTTGACCCGGAACTTCTTTTAGAGGGCTACCGGGCATGCGGAAAACAGTTAAAAAGCGGGCATGTAGAGCTGGCGCTGATGTCGGCGCTCGATATGGCGCGCGATCCGAGATGGGGAAGAAGCGAAGAGTGCTACTCCGAAGATCCATGCCTTGCCGCAGCGATGGCAAAAGCAGCAGTAACCGGCATGCAGTCGACCGGCGTCGGCAGCGTGGCAAAGCATTTTTGCGCGCAGGGTGAGACGACCGGCGGTGTAAATGCGAGTGCGGCAAGAATTGGTGAGCGTGAGCTCAGAGAGATTCACTTTCCGCCTGCAAAAGCGTGCTGTGAAGCCGGTGTGGAAGGCATCATGGCAGCATACAACGAAATCGACGGCGTATACTGCCACAGAAATGCATGGCTGCTGCGCGACGTACTGCGCGGTGAGATGGGCTTTGACGGCATAGTGATGGCAGACGGACTGGCTGTGGATTTCCTGAAAAATACGGAGGGCGATACGCTGCATGCAGCAGTTGCGGCAAGAAGTGCAGGTGTGGATGTGAGTCTGTGGGATGAAGCCTTTGGCCGCCTTGGTGAGGCTGTTGAAAAGGGACTTCTGGATGAAAGCCAGATCGATGAGGCTGTCCTGCGTGTTCTGAAGCTGAAATTTGAAAAAGGCCTGTTTGAGCATCCTTATATGGAGGAAAACATGCTTTCACCGGAGGAAGCCGGCATTCCGGAGGTATCCCTTGCACTGGCGCGGGAATCTGCGGTGCTTCTGAAAAACGAAGAGACGGTACTTCCGCTTGCAAAGAAGTACAAAAAAGTGGCTGTCATCGGCTATCATGCCGCAGACCGCTACTGTATGCTCGGTGACTATACACCACCGGTTCCGGAAAACGAATGCGTCACAGTTCTGCAGGGAATGAAGCAGGAAGCGCCGGAAGGCGTGGAGGTTTCCTATGCCATGGGAAGTGGTTTTTCAGAAGCAGATGCGGATGAGAAGGCAAAAGCACTGGCACTTGCAAAAGAAAGCGATGTGATCGTGGCTGTTGTCGGAGGCTCCTCTTCACGCTTTGGCGGGGCAGTATTTGATGCAAATGGAGCAGCATCGAAGGGAACCGGCAGCCGCTCGATGGATTGCGGCGAGGGAATGGATACCGCAAAGGTTCATATTCCTGCGGTACAGGAGGAGCTGGTAGCAGAGCTTGCCCGCCTTGGCAAACCGCTGGTAACCGTTGTGATTGCCGGAAGAGCATACTGTATCGAGAAGATTGAAAATGCTTCCGACGCCGTTTTATATGCATTCTATCCGGGACCGATGGGCGGTAAGGCAGTAGCTGAGCTTCTCTATGGAAGCAGCAATCCGTCCGGCCGTCTTCCGGTTTCTATGC
>OLQR01001345.1_pt1 | contig 14657 bp, 8 predicted proteins | sample 1671881 | NCBI WGS metagenome assembly OLQR01 (sample SAMEA3136623, study PRJEB25190) | human gut metagenome | biome: human gut; feature: human-associated habitat; material: faeces | place: Austria | collected 2013 | reverse complement strand
GAGTAACATCCGGATCATGCTGTGTAGAGCATACAACAGCATCGATTCTCTTCGGCTTGCCAGCCTCATCATACTCAACAGTAACCTGAGTCTTTCCATCCGGTCTTAAATATTTCAGAGTGCCGTCCTTACGAACCTTTGTCAGCTGCTGAGCAAGCTTGTGAGCCATGTTGATGGCATATGGCATATACTCCTCAGTCTCATTGGAAGCATAACCAAACTGAAGACCCTGGTCACCGGCACCGATGGAATCCAGCTCGTCCTCATTCATATCGTCCTCTTTCTGCTCAAGAGCCTTGTCAACACCCATAGCGATATCTGTGGACTGCTTGTCAAGTGATGTGATAACCGCACAGGTATCTGCATCAAAGCCATAATCCGCATTGTCATATCCGATCTCACGGATAGTATCGCGAACGATCTTCTGGATATCAACATTAGCCTTGGTTGTAATCTCGCCCATAACAAGTACAAGACCTGTTGTAGTAGCAGTCTCACATGCAACACGGCTCATCGGATCCTGTGCCATCATAGCATCAAGGATCGCATCGGAAATAGAGTCGCAGACCTTGTCAGGATGACCCTCAGTTACAGATTCAGATGTAAATAAAATTTTCTCCATGATCTTCTCCTTTTGTAATAAAACAATGGTTATATACATAAAAAACAGCCCGTACAATCCGGACTGTTTAAATTCTGTAAACAATCCTCTTATTGTTCGATTGCTCGCTCAGGTTGGCACCTTCCTGGGTTATCCGGGGTTGCCGTGGCTTCACAGATCCTTTGTATCTCCACCACTCTGAATAAAAGGCTATCTTTTATGAAATTTACTGCAACACATACAATATACTTATCATACCAAAATGTCAAGAGCAATTTTCGAGAAAAAATATCACCCGCTGCTTTTTCATCCCCAATACATAAATATTCCAAAAAAGAACCGGGCATCCACATCGCCCGGTTCTTCCATCGATCATCCTTCAGAATGATCCGTTATTTATTTTTTCTTCTTTCTCTTAACTCCATAAGCTGCACCACCGCCAACAATGATCGCTGCTGCAAGGATTCCAACCCATACGCCGATCGGTGTATTATCGCCGGTCTTTACAGAACGTCTTGCTGTACCGCTGGTATCGTTCGGAGCAGTTCCGCCCGCTGTACCATTATTCGGGATCGGAGTGATCCGATCATTTCCACTATGATTTGTTCCAGGTGTAACAGTCGGAATCGGTGTCGGCTCAGAAGAAAGACTGTTGGTGATCTCCTTTGTTACAGTATATCGGTTATCATTATTCAGTGTAACCTCACCCTGACCGGTAACTGTATACTTAAAGGTATCATCATCAACCGGATTTCCATCCTTATCCGTCTCCAGAACAGTATAAGTAACACTGTTGATCTCCTGATCCATTGGAAGATCCACCATTACCTGAACACTATCATTCTGTTTCAGAGTCACTACCTTCTCAAGCGTCAGCTCACCGTTACTTTCAGTGGAGAACAAACCTGCATAGAACGTATCATCCACAGTAGAAGCAACACCATCGATCATCACATTCTTCTTAATGTTGATAAATCCGTTACGGCTGAATATATCCGGAATCTTTGTATAATAGTTATTTACATAAGCCGCAGCCTCAGTAACACCACTATCTCCACCGATCACAACCTGATTGGACTTCTCTTCATTCTCACCATTCGGCTTCGTTACATCGTAGTAGTAAAAATTCTGATCATCCACCTTGATCTCCGTATTCTGCTGAAGAAGATTTCCATCCTCATCCAGCTCAAATACATAATAGGTGCCATCCGGAACATCCGTCCATGTAGCTGTACCACTGGAAGCATTCTGGATATGGATATCCTGTAAATAATCATCACGGAACGGGATCGTACCTTCCTGATCCGAAAAAACGCCAACCTTATAAGTTACATCCTCCTTCGTTTCCAGAGGAATCACATTCCCGTTATCATCAACATTATAGATCCTCTTCGTAACCTGGATCTGTGTATGCTTCTGCGGATTACTTACAGACTTCGGATAAGCCTGTACATCGTACATCCAGCCCTGCTCCTGATCTGCAAAAGGAACGGAGATCAGCATCGGTGAAACCGCAACACTGCTGTTCGCATCTGTCTGCACCACCAGATACATGCCCTCAGCCAGATCGGTAACAGTAATATTACCCTCTGCATCAGAGGTTCTGGGCAGACCCCACACATCCACGCTTCCGCTGCTGATCATATCTGCCAGCTGCCCTGCTGCTTCATACCATCCGTCAGCCGTCGTGATGGAATCAAAATCGATCGCTGCGGCAGCCAGTGCCTCATCCAGCACGAAATGCACATTGCCATCAAAATTCACACTGCCAACCTTATAGATTGTCAGCCCTACATTCGGCAACGGAGTCTGGTTTCCCTCCTCATCCGCCTGCTGAACCGTCAACGTCAGATTACCCATTGTTCCAGCTACATAATCCCCGGCGAAAACCGGCTGCAAAACACTCGTGACCAGCATAGCCGTCAGCATCAGAACAGCCAGAAGGCTCCGGAATATTTTCCCTTGCTTTCTTCTATTTTTCATCGCTCTCTGCCTCCTCTTTCCTTTCTGAAAGCTGTTTCATTCTGCGTTTTTTATCCTTGCGGCGGACAATCAGGTAAATCAGCAGAATCAGAATAACAAGCGCTGCCGCACCGCCGGCAAGAACCCTCTTCGGATCCACAACCGCAAGCTTCTGCGGAATCGTTTCGTCATTCTTAGTAACTTCTTCCTCCACATACTTCGTCCGAATACCACGAACAAGAAGTCTGTGGGTATTCACCGCATAAGGCGTACACGTAACCAGTGTCACATGATCCTCGCCCTCAACAATATCCAGGTCACTGGTCTCATCCGGAAGCACCGTCTTGATCTGATCCACCTTGTAGGCCAGATGCTTGCCAAGAATATGCAAAATAAAAATATCTCCCTTTTCCATCTGATCCAGATCTGTAAAAAGCTTCGCGTTAGGAAGACCTCGATGCGCCGCCAGAACCGCATGGGTGCTCTTGCCGCCGATAGGAAGGCTGGTGCCCTCCACGTGGCCCACACCCTTTTCCAGCACGGTCTTGCTCAGTCCGTGATAGATAGCCAGCTTCGCTTTGATCTTCGGGATCTCGATACTGCCCATCAGTCCGTCACCGTTCGGATCCAGAACCCTGTCATAGGGATGACTCAGCTCATAAGTATCCTCTTCCTCAAAAGCATCTACAATGGCATTCACCGGATGCTCGGCATTATACTCCTTCGCCTCTTTCCACAGCCTGTCATAGTCATTGTCCGAAAGCTCCGTTACCGCTTCCTCGTACTTACTGACCAGCTGGGCATTTCGATACTGGTTCCACATATCACTGATCGTGGGATAAAGGAACACACCCGCCCCCACCAGAAACACCAGGGCAATAATGATGTTCAGGACAACATTACTCTTTTTCTTTTTTTTCTTTTTAGCCATAAACTATTTCCTGCGTCGTTTTTTGTTCTGAACAGAATTGATACCGGCAACCAGGATCACCGCGATCACAATTCCGATCACAACACAGAGAGCAAGCATCGGAAGCGTCGGATTGGTGATTCCGGTAACCTTCTTCTCTGTTTTCTGAACCGCCTTCGCAGCCTTCATCGGAACTCTGTGTCCCCTCACCAGAAGTCTGTGCGTATTCACCGCATAAGGCGTACACGTAACCAGTGTTACATAATCATCACCCTCTGTGATACCCAGAGACTCTGTCTGCTCCGGAAGAACGGTAAGAATCTGATCCACCTCGTAGGCAAGAGTCTTACCCAGCACATGCAGGTAAAAAACATCTCCCTCTTCCACAAGATTCAGATCTGTAAAAAGTTTCGCACTTGGAAGTCCTCTGTGTGCCGACAAAATACAATGGGTACTCTTGCCGCCAACCGGAAGACTGCTGCCGAACAAATGACCGGCACCCTTCTCCAGAGACTCATCTGTCGTGTAATGATAGATTGGAATGCTCACATCGATCACAGGAATATCCACATACCCCATCATTCCATCACCATTCAGGTTCAGAAGAGACTCATATGTACTGTCCGTCTGGCCATCCCTCACGGAAAAAGCATCCGGCACACTTTCCTGCTTGATCTGTTCGTTATACTCCTGCGCTGCCTTCCACATACTGTCAATCTTCTCCGAATTCTCATCCGAAGAAACACTGCTGCTATAATTACTGATCAGCAGGCTGTCCCTGTACCGGTTCCAGGCATCACTGACCATTGGATACAGCAGTATGGACAACCCTATCAGAAACAGCAAACCAAGTCCAATATAATTTTTCTTCTTATTCTTTCTCATAGGTTTCTCCATACTGTTGTATTTACCACTCCCGGCCCCCGAAAGGGCCGGGCGGTAAAAGATTTACTACTTTATTTTAATACTTGCTTTGTCGTTGCTTATAAATAATTTTTGAATTGAATCGATCCGGCAATCAAACGATTACTCCTCGGATCCTTTTCTGCGGCTGATGAAGAAAGCACCAGCAGCGCCAGCCATAACTACAACACCGATGATAGTGAAGAGGTATGTTCCCATGCCACCTGTGGATGGAAGGGAGGAGAGTTTTGTATTGACAAATTCACCTGCATCAACAGTTACTTCAGCCGCCTCATTTGCTGTAATTGTAAATGCTTTATTATCAGAATTTACTTTATAACCTGTCGGCGCTTTTGTCTCTTTAAATTCATAGTTGCCATCAGCAAGACCTGTAACTTTTAATGTACCGTTTGTTGCTACTACTAATGTAGTTGTAGCACCATCTTCTTCATCCAGAGCAACCTTGTACTCACCATCTGTTACTTTCACAACATTAATTGGTGTTTTTGTTGCCTCAGCACCTTCTTTTCCAGCAGAAGTTACCTTTAATAACTGGAACTCTGCACCATTCAGTGGCTTTTTATTTGTGTCAACTTTCTTTAAAGTAACATTTCCCATAAAACCATTTACTTCACTCGGAGTATAAGCAACAGTATTTGCACTTGCTGTAGCACTGTTGTTATATGTGTGATCATTTTCTACGACTGCACTATATTTTACTACAACCGTTGCACCAGCCGCTGTACTTTCAATAAAGTCACTTAAATCTACAGTGTATACAATCTTGCCTTCGCTATTCTTAGTAGCAATTGCTTTATTACCTGCAATTGTTTTCTTAGCACCAGCAATTGTAATTTCTTTAATCTTAAAACTGTTTTCAGCTAATCCTGTAGAAGTATCTGTAATTTTAAATTCTGTTAAATCCTCATTTTTTTCATTTTTCTTTGGTGCCATCTGTGTAGTTACTGTAAAGTTTACTTCCTGTCCTCTGTGAACAAACTTATCGTCTGCCTCTTTTGTAACCCTATATTCTGACATTTTAGCAGCTACGTTAGCTGATTCACTAGCCATATAAGTATCATTATCTTTGTAAGTATTTGCTACCATAAGACCATAAGTACCTTTGGTATCAAATGCACGAATAACATATGCACCGATTGGAAGTCCAGAAAATACATGACTTGTTCCAGTTTCTGTCTCTGTACGATCTGCTCTTTCCCGTTTATCTGCTGCATCTCTTAATCCATTAGAATTAGTAATCTTGAATGCACCGGTTTTATCATCTTCTGAGACATAAGGACTAGCCCAATCAACGACCTTCCATGTCTGATTTCCACCAGTCAAATCAAGATAGATAATATTATACACTTTCAATGTAGTATTTACATCAGCTGCTAAATTTGTAACAGTAATATCATTTGTGTATTTATCTTCTACCTTGTCTGCAAATACCGCTGTGCACATAGACAGTACCATAACCGCTGCCACTAATAATGCACCAATCTTTTTAAATAAATTTTTCATAAGGTTTGCTCCTTTCTTTCTCTGCATTTTTCTTTTTCGCCCTTCATCGGCCATTTACAATTAATGTGTTACGATCTCTTTGCTTCTTCCTCCCTTCGTTTATTATTTATAAACAACAGGAGTGCAGTTGCAAGAATCGCTACACCACTGATTGTAAATCCATAGGTTCCCGGACCACCGGAGTTTGGTAATGAATAAAGTTTAGCATTGGTAAGCTGGTAAATCTTTTCATTACCCTTTGGACTAACAGTATCATCACCATGTGTTACCGTTATATTTCTGTCGCTTCCTACTATGATTTTCCATGGTTTTGCAGATAACTGATATCCAGCTGGTGCTTTTCTTTCAACCAATACATAATTTCCAATTGGAAGGTTCTCTATAGAAACCTTTCCATTTTTGTCAGATACATACTGCTTAATCGGATCACCTGTTTGTTCTCCGTCCGTATTAGCTTTATATAAATCAAATTCAGCACCTGACAACTTCTTTGTATTGGTCTCAGCATCAACTTTCTCAAAATCAATATTCACAACTGTTTTTTTATTAGTGAATTCGGCAATTCCAACTCGTCCGTCTGTTGTATTTCCATTCTGTGGAACCTTATTTTGCTTTTTGTCTGTTCCCATAGTGAATGTAATACCATTTGACAAATCTTCAGCAATTGCACTGTCACAATTGGTTCCTTCACCTGTTACAATACTCTGTAATTCATAACTAGTGTTGTCTGAAGACTCTTTAACTACATAATCACCTCGGGACAGTTCACTTAATTTCTTATTATCAAGTTCAAGTTTTGCGTTGGCTTCACCTACAAGCTCAAATACTGCAGTTGCTTCTTTTCCGCCTTTTGCAATCTTTGCAGTTGCAGTTGCAACATCTCCATTTTTGTCTGTAATTGTGAATCTAAATGTTTCTTCCTTCTCAGCTTGTGCATCCAGTTTTTTAACGATCTGCAATTCACCAGCAATCACCTTCACAGTATAAGTGCCTGTTGATGCTACACTTGAATCAACACTAATTCCACCCTTTGGTTGTTCAACTAAATCAGGTTTTGGAGCATTTTCAGCTGTATATACTTCTTCATCCGGCTCCTTAATCTTAGCTAGTTTTTGTTTTCTTACTTCTTTTGAATATGGATGATAAGTAACCGTTAACTGATACTCCTCCACCTTTTCTCCAACTGAATTAGCAAGGTGCTCATCAGCATTTCCCCTAACTATTTTATAAGTATAAGTGAAATATCCTACTGCATCCTTAGAACCAGGATATATATACTGATATCGTCCTTCACTGCCAATGGTTAACTCTTTATCCGTATTTAATTTCTTAATATCAGCATCTTCCAAATCAGGTAATTTAACACTATTCTTACCAGCATCCATAGGCTCCACAGCCGTTAAAGTTTCCTTTTTATTGAGCTGTACAACTTTTATCGTTTCAGCAAGTTCATTTCCAAAATTCTTTGCCGTTATTGGATCACCTTTGAATACTGTTATTTTTTTACTGCCGATATTTAAATTAAGAAGCTTAACATTAACAGATGGTTGCTCAAACTCTTTAATACCACCGCCATTCAGATAAATACCTGAATCTGCACCATTAGTAGGAATCATGTTTCCACCAATGAAGTCGTCTTTCGCCTGAATCCGGAAACTTGCATTCCAACCTTTGTCATTCTCGTTCTCTGTGGCTGCATTTCCAATTCTGGCCGCCTGTTCTTTCCAGGTAATTTTAGTTGTACCGTCACCCCGTTCAACAATCGTAACTTTTCCCACTACCGAACCTGTAGTACTATCTGTCCAGATAATTTCCTTCGATCCGTCGTTATTGGTTTTAATTTTTCCTGTTCCCAGCCTACTGTTAGTTGCCAAATCATTTAACCCATCATCCGTAAGCTTAAATCTTGCATCAATCACATCTACGATTTCTTTAGGCTGCACTGTAAACAAATCACCAATACTACCAGCAATAACATTAAATGTGTTTACTAAGTCGTTTAGACCACTAGTATCATACGCATACTTCTTAGTACCATCGCTAGATTTAGTTGCTATATATTGGCTCAGAAATTCGCTTCCGGTTATTGATTTATGACGGTAGTATTTGTATTTGTATCCGTGTCCGCTGTTACTTGATGTAGAAGAATGTCCTAATTTCCAGTTAAAACTACCCGCATCATTAAGCCCAACACCAACCGTATACAAAGTTGCCTGTTCTTTTATAGAATTCGCATTATTAACTGCATTATTGGCAACCATACAATTCCAGTTATCATTATTATTATGTCCTGGCAAACCATCTGTCATAAACACTACATACTTATTTTTTTCGTGCTTTGCACTTGATAACTGATTTCTAGCAGTCGCCAATGCAACTCCCATTGGTGTTCCACCGGAAGCATCCTTGTTATCAATTGTACGCTTTAAACTTGACACATCTTCATTGTTGTTTAATTGCTTAAATTTCGAATTCGTTATTGAAGTATTACCTCCCTCACTTCCACTATACCAGATTATTGCTATTTCACTCTCCGGTGATTTAGACTTTAAGGTATCTATAAAAGTGTTCGCTGCATTTTGTAATGCTACAAGCTTGCTAGTATTAGTATTAGCTATGCTATCATTCATAGAATCACTAGCATCCAATACCATTACTACACTCGCACCTTGTGCCTCCACATCTCCTTCGCGTCCAGTTGTTTCTGCATTCAGATTAATCTTATAAATTCTATTCTCATAATCAACAACTTTGGCTGTTTTGCTACTGGTAAGATTATTTTCGGCTTCTTCCTTCTCAGTGTAGTTAATGATCTGTTTGTTCTCAATTTCATTCGTACCATCTGCTTTATAAAGCTTAGCAGTTGCCTTATTATTTTCAACTGATACTTTTACTTTATAACTCTCTGTAGATTTAACATAGCCAGACGGTGCCTCTGTTTCTGTCAATGTATAAGTTCCGACTGAAAGATTTTCAAACTTCAAAAGACCATTTTCATCAGATGTTACATTATACGTTTTCGCTGAATCACCATCCAATGTAAGAGTAAATTTTGCTCCAGGTAATGACTGATTGCTTGTATTTACCTTTGTAATTTCGAGACTGGCTACATTGTTGCGTGTATTAGTAACCGTTACCTTCGCATCACTACCTAACTCAATTTTTCCTGATGCTTTATCAGTTGTATTAACATCCTCTGCCGCCTCAATACTGTACTCAGGATTTCCATAATCCGTTGGATTAAGATTGATCTCGTTAACCTCAAAGCTTGTTCCAGCTAAAATTTGTTCAAGAACTACTGTGTATCCTGCAGGAACTGAAGAAACAACACCATTAACTGCACTTCCACACACAGTCTTATTTTTTGCCTTCTTTAATGGTCCATTTTCACTTGTATAATAATTTCCTTCAGAATCTTGCAGATAATAATTTCCTGTATACTTCTGACCATTCAACTTTATCTCAAAATCAAATTTATCATTTACAGGAATATCCCCTTTAATCTTTTTGGTAATACACAGCTTACGACTATTTTTCTCACTACACTTGTTAGTAAAAATTACCCATGGTCTACTGCCAACTGTAGCTTCGTTAGAAATAACATTTCCATCCTGACTTGTTGTCACTTCATCATTGATGAAAACCTTATCATATTCGTTCTTTGATACACCAAGTTCTTTAATCCTATATTTCGTATTTGCCTTAAGTCCAGAAAAAGTTGCGTACTGACCAGGTTTCAATGTAAATACCTTATCCTCACTGAATTCAACTTTTCTACCATCGTCTAAAATACCATTAGGAGTTGATGGAACATAATTTTCTTTTTCATCCTTAACAAGTAACTGAAATTTAAACTTTACATCTGCATACTTCTCTTTATCTGTATTACTCAACTGTTTCTGAACCTTAACAGACCCATCCGGAACTGTTGGAAGATTGAACTTAAGCTTACAGTTGGAATCACCCTTACCTCTTTCGAGATAATAGAAATTAATTGTATGCACTGTGTAATCTTTGAAAATATCCTTTCTGCTAACAAAATCTCCTTCTTTTTCTGCTCCTGCCTCTTTAAATAAATTTTTTAAAGTATAATTGTTACTACCAACTTTAACTGTACCCTCAGCAAAATCAATAGAACCAGACACTGAATTATGAATACCACCAATATCCAACACCAAAACGCCATCGATGTAAACCCATACATCATCATCTCCAGAAAACTCAAATACCATATTATTACCATTAATTTTTCCGTCTTTTGGCTGAATGAATTTAGCTGACATTGTCATACCAAAATGGAAATCTGGAGATTTTTCTGAAATTTGAGGAATACCCCAGTATTTATGATCACCTAATGTATTGAATGGAAAGAAACTTCCATGTTTCGAACCTTGTTGTAGGTCTATTGGATCTTTACTACTTCCTGGTACCTTATATACAGTAAACTCTTTTGTATTTTTATTAAACTGTGCAAAATTTTTAGTACTATCATATTCATAGTAACCATCTGCATCTTGTTTAAATAAGTAATTTGCATCAGAATAAAACTCCTTGCCCGTACCTTCCTTCGTTGAGAATAAATACGAACTACTCTCTTTTTTACCCTTATCTACTATCGGATATGAATCTTCTCCCAATCTCTTTTGCATAATGCCAAGAGAGAGATCAGATGGCCCTCTATACTTATTATAATCCTCGTTTCCTCCATCACTTCCATTACTAAACTTCAAAGAATGACCTTCATTTATTCCAGCAGTATCGTAATTAAACATATTGATAGTAATACCTCTTTTAGCACTATCAACAGTTTCCTCCACACCATAACTACTAGTTGTCTGTACAGAAGTGAAATCATCTGCCAACCATACAACTGAGAAAGTAGAAAAACTCTCTGTTTCAAAGTTTGCACTTTCAATCTCTCCATTGTCGGTTGTACTTACTTCAGCCTGTCCATCGTTGCTCATATTAACAACTTCTGTGACATTACCATTTGCATCCTCCACAAAATGTACCAGAGATACATTCATGTTTTCCTGTGCTGTATCTGTTTCAGCTACATCTTCTGGGATTTCTGCTTCTTTGTAGGCTATAGATACCCTGACACTTCCGTTCTGCGCTTCGATCTTAGTTCCATCGTCATTCAGAAAACTAATATCGTATGCAAGAAAACCTGCTACTGTATAACTCTCATTTTCTGCACCCTCGTGAAGCTGTTTCTCGATATCTGCATACTGGTCAGAACCTTTCTCGATCGGAGTCACAACAAACTGTGCACCTTCCGGAATAACGCCCTTCGCTGCTGTTGCAGTTACAACTACATTACCAACTTCCTGGGAATAAGAAACTTCTTCGCTTTCCAGAACATCCTCAGGCTCTTCTGCCTCATCACTGCTGTCAACAACCTGTGCCATATCACTTCTTATGTAAGCCTCGGTTCCTTCCCAGGAAACCTTGTACCAGGTTGCTCCGTCCTCTGCTGTTACGGTATCCAGAAGTGTGAACTGTGTTCCTGCGTTTACAGTTGCCAGAACCTCTGCCTCGATAGATGGGCTGACGCGAAGATTCGTATCGTCTCCCAGAACCTCGATCAGGCTTGTCTCACCATTCTCATCTGCTGCCGGAACCTCCTCCGGGCTCGCAATATCCTCTGCCGGTTCTTCCACCACATCCGGATCCTCTGCCGGCGCTTCGGTAGGTTCAGCATCCGGATTCTCCGCCGGAGCCTCAGAAGGCTCTGCCTCAGGAGTTACCTCCGGATTCTCTGCTGCCGGTGTCTCAGCTGCATCCTGCTCAGGCTCATCCGAAATATCCATTCCGTCCGTAAGCTCCTCTGATGCGATAGGCACCTCGTCCTCATTACCGGAAACAGCTTCCGCCTCGACATCTGCTGTCTCAGGAGAATCCCACATAACGGCAAAAACAGCTGCGTTGCCAGTCTCAACCTGAAGTGTCTGGATCTGTTTGCCCTCGTTGACATTCAGAACCTTCAGATCCTCGTTGGCCTGTAAGGTGTTAACATCAGTATCACCGGTACTGCTGTTATAATGAAGCTTCTCAACGGTTACACTCGTGCTGGCTGCATCGGTAAGCTCCGGTGCTGCCGGTGTCTTGTACTCAAAAGTTATTCTGACTCTGCCGTTCGGCTCGACTCTGTTTCCGTCGCCATCAGCAAAATACACATCATACGCAAAAAAACCTCTCAGGCTGCTGCCCTTGTCTGTAGCTGCTGCTGAAAGCTTCTGAGAAACTGTATCATAAGATACGGATGAATTCTCGTTTACGCCGTCAGCCTTCAATGCTGTATTCTGCGGAAGAGCTCCGTCCTCCAGTGCCTCTGCTGTTACTTTAACAGAATCATTTTCATATGTAAGCGTCGATTGCTGCGCCTGTTCCGTTTCCTCCTGGTCAGCGCTGCTTACATCCGGTGTCGATTCTTCGGCCGCTGGTTCAGATGTAATTTCGCCATCTGTAAATATATCCTCCGTTCCATCTCCGAACGCCTCACTCGCGGAGATCGTATATGCACTCGGCATACAGGATACCATCAACGCCAAAGCCACCATAAATGCCAGGAGTTTTCTGATCTTATTATTCCTTAATTTTTTCATACCTTTCCCGCTTTCCTATGTGTGCATTAACGTGTACTGTATTTCTTATTACTTTACTTCTGTTTATATTCCTTTCTCTTAAAAAAGCTTCATGTTTTTAGCCGGTGAGTAAACAGGTTACACCTTTTCAATATTTTACCCTTATGTGATTGTAGTGTCAATATACCAGGCATTTTTGGTAAGGATATTGACATTATCAGATGCTATCGAAAATCAGTCTTCAACTCCTCCTTCTTAACTTACTCGTTTACTGGTTCTTTTCGTCTGATTTCTCCGATAAAATCTGACTATTCGTGATATTTATTATACAACACTACCAGTTGTTTTGTAAGGCCCGTTTTTTCAAAAAAAAGTGCCTCTGTCACTATTTTAACATGAATTTCTTCAGCTCATCCCGCTTCTTGACATTCAGCTTGCAAAAGATATCCGTAAGGTAATGCTTGACAGTATTAATGGAAATCCCCAGATGCTCTCCGATCTCCTTATTGGTCCATCCCCCACTTGCCAGCATGGCAATAGAAAACTCCATCGTCGACAGCTCCCCCGTAACCTTTCTCCGGTTTTCCGGATTATGAAGCGCCATCCAGCCCCTGCTGAAAGAAATCACACCCTCCGTGATCCGCTGATACGCCTCCGGATCCCGGTTCCGGATACAGGCCTCGATCAGCCCCCGCAAAAGCCCATGATGCTCAATAAAAGGCTCCAGAAACCCATCCATCTTCGCCAGCTCCCAGCTCCGGAGCATCTCCTCCTGCGCCTCCTGCTTATGCTTTCGGTTGATCGCACACACCGCCATCATACAGTGGATATACGTCATACTGATCGGATACAACCTCTCCGCCATAAACAAGCAGCCTTCCCCATCCCATAAGCACTCCATATCTCCCCGTTAAGATAAGTATGGTGAGCCATCACATACGTGGCAAAAAGCCTCAGCCCCTCAGGAAGCATCCTGCTGTACTCCCCAAAAGCAGGCATCCCATCCGTAGGCAGATGAAGCAAAACCGCCCCCACATACCCCGCCAGAAGACAGGACGCATAAACATCCTTAGGAACCTTCTTCTTCATAGCAATCTTCACACAGGACTGGATCCCCTCCATCCCCCGCTTAGCCGCCGCCACATTCCCCAGCGTCAGATTAGAATACCCATACAAAATACACGCCGAAAGCTTCAGCTCAATAACCCTGCTGGACAGATACCCCCTCGTGATCTCACAACACTCCTCCGCCTGCCCCGTAAAATAAAAAAGCTCAGCCCGCGCAATATTCCTCAAATCCACATCCACAAACCCCTCAACAACCTCCCGAGCCCTCCCAGGCTCAAAAGACGAATTCAAAAGCGGCAAAACCACATAATCACACATACAACCCTCTCCCTCCAAAAACCAGGCAGCCCCCAAAAGACCACCCTCAAAACCAAACCAACAAACCTCCGAAGCCCATCTCTCAAGCCACATCAACACACATCCGAAGCTCTTCTCTCAACCCTCATCAGCACACATCCGAAGCTCTTCTCTCAACCCTCATCAACATACATCCGAAGCTCTTCTCTCAAGTCCCATCAGCACACATCCGAAGCTCTTCTCTCAAGCCACATCAGCACACATCCGAAGCTCTTCTCTCAACCCTCATCAGCACACATCCGAAGCTCATCTCTCAAGTCCCACATCAGCACACATCCGAAGCTCATCTCTCAACCCTCATCAGCATACATCCGAAGCTCTTCTCTCAAGTCCCACAAAACAGTCACCAAAACTCCGGATATCAATCAACCAGTCAATCAGTCAACCAATCAGGCCAACCATCTTTTTCCATAATTATAATCCAAAATACTCCAAAAATAAATTTAAATATTACACAAAAACACCACACCCTATCCAAAACAGCCTCTATCCCCCAATCCCCTCACGACAAATCGCAAAAAACTCACCCCACCCACATCCAACGCAGCGCCGATGCCCCACCATCTCCCAACACACCACAAAGAAACTCAGCCCCTGCAGCCATCCAGCGCAGCGCTGATGGCCCACCACCTCCCGGCAAACCACCACACCTCACACCCCCAAAAAACAGAACGGACAGACTGCCAGCGAGGCGGCTGCATGGTCGGGACCCGGTGCGTCGGAGTAAGCCGCTGGTCATACTTGG
>OLQR01001340.1_pt1 | contig 14689 bp, 7 predicted proteins | sample 1671881 | NCBI WGS metagenome assembly OLQR01 (sample SAMEA3136623, study PRJEB25190) | human gut metagenome | biome: human gut; feature: human-associated habitat; material: faeces | place: Austria | collected 2013 | reverse complement strand
AGAGGAAGGAGAATTCTTGCTATGTTATGTTAAATATTCGAAGGAAAAAGAAAAACTGATGGAACTCCTTAAAAACGATACAGGTTTCCGGAATTTGAAGACAGAGACAGCTATTATGCTGAATACACTAACCAATTCGGAACTAAAAATCAATGAAGAAAGGGAGGAAACAAGCATGTGTCTAGCAATTGATGAATTACGGGAGGAAGCAATTGAATTGGGACGAAGAGAAGGAAGTGAAAACAGTAGAAGAGAATTAATCAGGAAAATGCTTATGAATCATGAAACTATGGACAAGATAAAAGAGTATACCGGTTATACTCAGGAAAAAATAGATGAGATAGCATAGGAAGTTATTCCGTAATGTTTCAATACCCCTGTCGAATTATCAGAAACATTGTCGAAAAAAATCGAAAAAATGTTCAAAAAGCAGAATCACGAAATAGTTGAAGAAATAACCCCGATGCTATAATAAAAATACTCTGAAATAAGCGCGTGTTATCGTGTGGTTAAAAACAAAAATACCGTGGTCGGATTTTGACGGAGGATACAAAGCAGATGGAAAAAGGCAAAAAAAACATACAGGGACATTTGTAATACATGTGAGTCACTGTGATAACGCCACATGGCAGGGCGAAGTGACCTGGGCGGAAGCCAATAAAAAGAAAAGTTTCAGGAGTGCACTTGAACTGATCAGATTGATTGATGGAGCACTGGAGGTGGATGAATGATGAAAGAAAAGCTCAACATTTCTGCTTCCAATATCGTAAATGTCTGCATAGACAACATAGACGGAGTAGAAAGGTCCGGAAGATTTTACTGTTATTACAGTAAAGAACCGATATTCTTCCGAAGTATTCATGAACTCTTCCGCTATATGGAACGATTCATGAACGAGCTGAACTTTCCTCAGTCATCAACAGAGCTGCGGACATACGAAGACAAACAGCAGAAACCAGCAAATGAAAAAAGAATCTCTTTTACAGAGGTCTGCAACCGCGAACAGATCCTTGAACAGAGAGGAAACATAGACACCCTGGCAGTATATGTCAGGTACCGTCAGAGTGCTACATGGCAGGGAAGTGTCTATCATATGAAAAACAACGAGCGGGAAGATTTCAACAGCGAGCTCGATTTACTCAAAATAATAGAAAATTGTCAAAATAGTACTAAAAATGTTGCTGAAAGCGGCTGACGAAATAGGTGACGAAACAGTTCACCTGTTATAATGTCGTTAAATCTTAAATAAGTTGTACGTGAAGCAGTTAACGATAAGTTTTTTATTATCATCATGCATATAATAGGGGATGTTAATATGAAAAGAGAAAATAATAAAAAATTCAAAAAAAGGAAACGGAATCAGAAAAGAAGCCTGACATGTCGGGTGCTCAGTATGATGTTTGCAATCGTGCTGTTCTGCTCGACTGTATTAATAAATACAGACTATGTATCTCAGGCAAGCTCCTTCGATGACATGGTAGACATGGTCGAAGTTGAGGAGGATTCCGCAGCAGTCGATACATCCGAAGATACAGGAGACGATCTCGACACAGATGTGAATTTTGAATCGGAAGAGGGTATGGACGAAACATACAGCGAATCCGATGATTTCGGTTCTAGCGATGCCGACTTCTCATCAGGCGAGAACATGTTCACAGATGGAACATCCGAGAGCAGCGCTCCAGCCGAAGAAGCAGCACAGCCTGTAAGCTGTATCGTAAATCTTAAAAACGAGACAATCGAGGTCAAGGCCGAAGCTCCTGCAGGTGTCCTTCCAAACGGAACACAGATGACCGTCAAAGCAGTCGAGAACAACACCGAAGATGCTGAACTGACAGACCAGTACAACAAACTGGCAGCCAAGATCACAGAGCAGCTTCAGAGCCAGGGCAAAAACCTCGACGGTTTCCTCGCTTACAACGTATCTTTTACAGATGCAGATGGCAACCCAGTTGAACCGTCCGACAAAGTTACTTACAGCTTTACTTATAAAGAAGCTTCTTCACCGGAACTGACAGACCCGGCAGCATCCACAGTGACAGCAGCCATGATTAGAACCAACAAAGAAACTTCCGAACTGGAACTGACAGAACTCAAAGCCGAAGAAGATCAGCTTACAGTTGAAACAAATGAAAGCAGACAGCTCACAAAAGCAGCTTTCCAGTCAGCAGCTACCGCAGCATTCACATTTGTATGGAGCAGCACACCGGCAGCAGATGATAATGAAAACAATGAGAATAAAGAAGAAAATGGTGAAGTAAATAACGAAGAAGTAAATGCAGACACCAACACCGAAAATACCGAAGAGAACGGAGAAGAAACCAACACAGAGAATAATGTAGAAAACTCTGAGGAAGAACAGAATCCGGAAGAAGCACCAGATCAGGAACAGATCAAAATGATCCGCATCACCGCAGACGAAGTTAACCTTCGCGTAGCTCCTTCCACAGAAGCCGAAGTGATCGCAACAGTAGCTACAGACACTCAGCTTCCACTTCTCGAAACAGTAACTGATGAAGATGAATTCACCTGGTACAAAGTTTCCTACGAAGAAGCACAAGCTTATGTAAGAAGCGATATGGCGGAAGTTGTTGAGACTGAAGAGCAGGGTACAGAAAACGAAGATGCAAATGAAGAAGCAGAAGTTCAGGTCGAAGACGAAGTAACTTACTCTAAGACAATCGGCAATGTGGTTGTAACTGCAACAGCTACAAAAGACGTTCTTCCAGATAATGCAGAGTTTGTTGTAACTCCTATCGTACAGGAAACAGACCCTGACAAGTACGCAGAAACAGAAAATAAGCTTAACGAAAAAGCTGAGGAAGATGGATACGAAATCGCAGGTTTCCTTGCATATGATATTTTCTTCCAGGACAATGATGGAAATAAGATAGAACCAGTTGATGGTTCCGTAAATGTTTCCATGCACTACACAGAACCATCCGTGCCTGAAGAAGTTGCTCAGGCATCAGAAACTGAAAACGAAACAGCTGTTTTAACTGAAGAAGATGAACTTAGTCAGGAAGAAACTGCTGTAGAACCAGCAAATCAGATGGCAGTTACAATGATGCATCTGGTTGAAGACGAAGATGGCAATGTTAATGTAGTGGACATGACCCAGGAAGGAACTGCAAGTGTAGAAACAGATGAAGTTGGAAGTGTTCAGAAAGCAGAATTTGTTACTGATAAATTTTCTGTGTTTGCACTAGCTTGGCAGGACAGTTTGGATTCAGCTGAGACCCTTAGTACAACAGTAGAAGTTGAAGATGATATTGTAGATAGTGGTGCATTAAAAGCTACCTGTACTTCTGATTCTGTAAAATCCTATACTTGGTATCGAAACTCAGAAGAAACAGGTGAATACACAAAAGTTGATCCTGTTAATTACAACACCGGTTCTGAAATCAAAACAAATATTTCTCAGGATCAAACACAATTATTTCCAGCGTATGATAACGGAGAAGCAACTGGCGCACGCCAATGGTATTATGTAGAAGTTAAACTTACGAACGGGGAAAAAATAACTTCGAAGCCAATTCAAGTAACTTACTTCAGAGAGTTACAAAATGGTGGATTTGAAACCCCTACGGCAACTAGCTATAGTAATCAATATTCTAATGAGTATTATAAAGAAGAAAATGGTGTATGGCAAACAACTGGAATCGGAACCGGCAATAAGAAAAATTGCGATATAGAAATTGTTAGAAAAGGTATGAGTGATGATAGTAGCTCATATGCTTGGAATAAAGTGTCCGGCAAGCTTTTTAATAATTTCACTGATAGTTCATCATATGATCCGACTGACGGAAGTTATGAGGACGGTCATGATTGGGCAAATGCAGCATATGAAGGTAACCAGTTTGCTGAATTAAACTGCGAAGCATCAGGAGCATTATATCAGGATGTTCTTACAAAAGACGGAACGGCATTAAACTATTGGCTTTCACATCGTGCAAGAGGAAAACATGGTTATTCCTCATACTGGAAAGTACCATGGGACCGTTATGAACCATATTATCCAAACGCAAATGTAAAACAGTATGATACGATGTTCTTGGTAATGATGCCAACTAAAACAGCGATAGAGAATAATTTGACCACTCAAGATAATTTGAAAAAATATTTAGCTAGATTACATGTTGATTACTCTCAAACTGCAACTACGGAAGAAAATGAAGTAGTTTATAATCAGAATGGAATTAAAATATTACGAATTACAAGTAGTAATCAAAAATGGCATTACATCCTTGCAACTAATGATTATATTCCAACATCGAGTCTGACAAGATTTTTCTTTATGGCAGGTACAACAGCAGCAGGTAGTCTTACAGAAGGTAACTTCCTTGATCAGGTAGGTTTCTCTCAGCAATTACCACCGGTAGCAGATGATGAGTATTCTATAGAAATTAACAAAAACTTCTCTGGATTATCTAGCACACAGATTAACAACATAAAAAATAACCTGAAATTTGAAATTTCTGTGATAGATAATGAAACTAATCAGTCGGTTGACGCTGCTACTGTAAGAAGATTATTTGGATTAGCTGAAAATGCGCCTCTTGAGATTTCCGGAAGTAGCATGACTTCGCAGCCAAATGGAAATTTGAAATATACTTTGGCTAACAAAAAAATAACATACGGAAAATCTTATACTGTAACTCTTACAGAGACAAATGCAGAGTTATCTGGTTACCAGCTCACAACAACAACAGAGACAAAAGTCAAAGTTGGTGATGCAGCTGAACCAACAGCACCAAATACAACAACATCAAATACAACAACATTTACATTAAAAGGTAAAGCTATTGCTACCATTTCTTTTAAAAATGCATATGAAGCAGCAAACAAGAAAAAAGTAAACTTCACTAAAGTTTGGGATGACAATAATAATACTTGGAATACCAGACCGGCTAGTTTAACTGTAACCTTGAAAGCAACATATGACGTAGAGGAAAATGGTCAATATGTCACAAAAGAGCTTACAGCTCAAGATCTGGGATTAGATTCTTTAGATCAAATCTTGACGGATGCTAACAAGACGGATGACAATAAATGGAAATGTACTTGGGAAGTTCCGGTATATAAGATTATAGATTTAGACACTGGCTTAAAAGTGAAAATTGATTATACGGTAGTAGAGGGAAATGTTGACAGTGATTATGTATATACATCACCTTCTAACGGAAAAGCTGTTTCCGGAAATGGTAGCGACTACGAAATGAAAACGTGGAATGCTATCACAACACCTGGTTCAACAGCTTCTACAAACTCTGCTGAATCAAGTTCTGAACAAGGTGTCTTATCAAAAGTGAAAGCAAGAGCTGTAAACATGTTTGGCGGTGATGACACACCAACTGTTGTATCTGATTCTTCCAATACAACAAGCAAACTTGGCGAACCAGCTCACCGGAAGTATATTACATACAATAAAAACACAAATGACTACACTTTGAATTTGGATGTAACTGGAGCAGAAGGTACTACAGATGGTGTTGACGTATTATTTGTAATTGACACATCCGGAAGTATGGGTAGTGGAAGAAAAAGCACTTATACCAATTTACTTCCTACGGTGAAAACCTTATTGAATGGTACAAATAGTACAACCGGAATTGTTGATCAGATATTGAATGCCAATGCCAAAAACGCAGTCGCATATGTATCTTTTGCTGGAGTTGATGAAACAAAAACAACGGATTGGTATACAGCAAAAAACAGTACAACTTTTAAAAACAAAGTTAATAACTTAAAAGCAGAAGGCGGTACAAACTGGACTTATGCAATGAAGAAAGCTGATTCTGTATTAAGTAATCGAACTAATAATAATAAAAAAGTTGTTATCTTCCTTTCAGATGGTAAGCCTACTTATTCAATCAATTCAAGGGGATACGAATATGGTCATGGTAATGCAACAGAAGATTCTTATTATACCGAAGCCATCAGCGCAGTTAAAGACTCAAAAAAATTAAAGACTGTTGATCAGTTTTATTCTGTATATTTGACATCAGGTACACAAGCAGGCATGGAAACATTCCACAATGGCATCAAGCAAACAGTGAAAGGTGCTGCAATTGTTGATGGTAGTGGTAATAACCTTGGTAACGCATTATCTACTATTATTAATCAAGTAATTCCGACTTATAAAGAAGTAGAAATTACTGATACATTAAGTGAGTATGTAGAGTTTACTGATAATCCTCAAATAACTGTAAAAATGGTTGACGCAAATGGAAACGAAACTTCTTTAAGTTCGAGTGATTATACTATTAGCACTACTAGTAACTCTGTTAATGTAAAATTTAACAACTCATTGGTAAAAGGTGCAACTTATACAGTAAGCTTCCATGTAAAACCTACGCAAAAAGCAAACGACGAGTTTTCATCTAGGGGTAATTATCCAAATACAGGTGAACCTGGAACCGGATCTACCAGTGATGGAAAAGCGGGATTCTTCTCAAATGACTCAGCAACATTGACTTACAAAGTTGATGGTACTAATGACTCTCCAAAAACGGTAGATTATAAGAAACCAGTTGTACAAGTATTACAGCATACTCTTACTTATACAAAAGTTTGGAAGCAGCCTTCTGGTGTTGATCCTACAGTAGATTCCATCGATTTGAAGGTGAATTATTCAGATGGTACATCTGGAACTGTAACTTTGAATAAAACAAATGGCTGGACTAAAACGGAAAATGTTCCAGTCACTAAAACTATTGAAAGCGTTACAGAAAAAACACCTGTTGAAAACTATACTGCATCCTATTCTTATCCGTCTTCTACTGAAGCGGTTGTTACTAATAACTACAGTAAGGTAACAACAAACAAAGTAACTGTACAGAAGAAATGGATTAACAATGGTCCAACAGAAACAGTTACCGTTGCTCTTATGCAGAGTGAAATAAATCAAGGTATTGTAGGTGAGGCAAAAGAACTTGATACAAAGGACTTAAATGAAACTAATAAATGGTATTGTGAATGGACAGATCTTGTAACCGAAAGTTCAGATACGACAAGTACAAAACATTATGTATATGGTGTCGTTGAAAAGAATATTCCGGCAGGATATCAGAGTGACATCGTGTATGATTTCACAGATCCTAATGCTACTAATGTAATAATCACCAATACTTATGATGAGAAATGTGCAGATGAAAACTATTACATTGCAAATGTACTTCAAACAGAACAGCTCAATATCAGAAAAGAGTGGGATGATAATAACAATGTAGCTGAACTTAGACCTGATACTTTAGGTGTAACAGTAGCTGGTATGAATTTTACATTAAATCAAAACCAGAATTGGAAAACATCTGCAACTGTTTTAAAGAAAAAAACAATAGCAGACGAGCAGGTAACGGAAGACAACATAGCTAATTACCAAAATACCGGCAAAGAAATTACTCGTGAAGATTCTGCAACACAAGTAGTATTCCATAACCAACTTATATCTAAAAACATAACTGTTAAAAAAACATGGCATGATAATATAACAGATCATTCTAATGATTATGTAGAGTTTAAACTGGAAGGCAAAAAAGACAATGGTACTACTTGGAAAGAATTTGGTACATACAATATCACTGAAAATACCACTGGTGATGCTGAATGGACACGTGTAATTGAGAATCTTCCAACCGGGTATGAATACAGAGTTACAGAAACTGGTTGTAGTAACCAAAATAATTATGTAAGTGTTGTTACTAATGATGGTGATACATTTACAATTACCAATACCTTAAAATGGTCAGCTGTGAAGAAGAGTGCGGATGATGATGTTGTACTTTCCGGTGCTGAATTTGAACTGAAGAATACAGATAATACACTTATTGCAACTGGAAAATCTGGTGATGGTGGAGCAATTGAATGGACATCTGAAGATAATAATGATTTGTTTACCTTACACGGAGATTACACAATTCATGAAACAAAAGCTCCAGTTGGCTATATGAAAAATGAAACTGATTGGACATTACACTTTGATGATAATGGTTTGTTAACACAACTAGATAATGTTTCAGTCAAAGGAACAGCTAAAGATGGTGTGGTAATTACACTTACAAACCAGAAAGTCTACACACTTCCATCAACCGGTGGCAACGGAATTTACTGGTATATGATCAGCGGCATGGTACTTATGTCTACAGCCGCATGGATCTTATATAAAAACAAATGCAAGGAGGTGCTGAGAAAATAATTGTAATGATTAATTTTTCAGTGGCTCCCTGCCACAAAAAAACGTAATTATCCCGCATAAGGGAACAATAAAAAAATGGGCAAAGCCCGATAATGTAAAGGAGACAAGATTATGAAGAAGATGAGAAAAATCTTTGCAGTGTTATTAACACTGGCCATGGTACTCGCAATGAGTATGACCGCATTTGCTGCGAATCCAACACAGGTGAATATTAAGCTCAATAATCTGAATAATGCAAGCGAAGTTAAGTATATGCAGATTATTAGACCGAACAGGGAACAACCTACTGGTTGGGAATTTATTAATGGCGCTGTAAACGAATATCAAAAAGCTTTTTCAATTACTAATGAACAGACAATTATTTGGAAATTGATTTTTGCTAAAGAGAAAGAAGCAAATGCAACTTTAACTGCAGAACAGTTTAAAGTTAATCATCCAGCGGCACCAGCAGGTTTGACCGCAGCTTCAAGCGAAGAAATTGCAGCAGCATTAAATAATTTAAAAGGAATAAGTACTGGTTGGACAACTGTAACTGATAAGAATAATATTCCTGTATCAGATGCTGGTTTATATGCTATCGTAGCCGAGGAAGAAGGCTATACATATACAGTAATGTCTGCTTATGTAGGATTTGGTGCTGTAGATGGTCAGACATATCCGGTACTTCAGGGTACAGAGGTAACTGCAAAAAGAACAGAAGACAGAATCACGAAAAAAACAACAGATGCTGATCATGCTGTACATGTAGGCGAGATTATCGAATATGAGATTGAGACAGAAGTACCTTATATTAGCCCAGCACAGAGTGAGAAAAGAATCTTTAAAATTAAAGATATTTTAGACGGTGCAGACTATAAGTTTGATGCTGATGGCGAATGGAAAGTAGAAGTAAATGGTAATGATGTTACGACAAACTATGCAGCTCCAACATCTACAGTAGAAAATGGAAAAAATACATTTACACTTGATATGAGTGCATTGGTAGCTAGTACAGCAAACCCTAACATGGGACAGAAAGTAAAAATCACTTATAAAGCTAAAGTGACTAAAGTAACAGCTAAGAATACACCATATAAGAATGTATCCGGCACAGAAAAAGACGGTGATGAAGTCAGTGTATATACAGGTCAGATTACATTTACAAAAGTAGATGCAGACGATAATACTAAAGCATTGGCAGGTGCTCAGTTTACACTTGCTAAGAAAAATGACGATAATGCAAACTATGGCGAGGCTTTAAAATTCACAAAACAGAATGATGGAACTTATATCTATGATGAGGCCAATGGTAATACAACTTTAGAGTCAGATGCTAATGGAAAGGTTATTGTTAAAGGTCTTGGAGTTGGTACATACAAATTCACAGAGACAAAAGCTCCAACAGGATATTCTATAAATACAGATATCCCAACAGTTACTTTGTCTGTTGAGAAAAAAGCAACAGACATCTTCAGCAATGGTACTGAAATGAAAGTATTAGATACCAAACTCTCCGCTCTTCCATCCACAGGTGGTATCGGTACTACAATCTTCACAATCGCTGGATGCCTGATCATGGTTACAGCAGCTGGCTTATTCTTTGCAAGCCGCAAAAAAGCAAACAAATAATCATTCGTGATTGTTTATAACCAAATATCGAATCCGGGGCGAATGCCCCGGATTCATAAAAAAATAATACAACAGCAAGGAGAGCTCGGATGAAAAAAAAAGCAGGCAATTTAGTAATTTGCATCATATTTTTAGCTGGTTTGTCCTTGCTGCTGTATCCCTTTGTAGCCAATCAATGGAATAACTACAGACAGAAACAGTTGATCAGTGGTTATGAGCAGGTGGTTTCTGAAAAGGAAGCAGCAGAAGGAATTGACTATGATGCAGAGCGTAAGAAAGCAGAAGACTATAACGAAGCCTTACTTCCATGTGTCCTTCCTGACTCTTTTGCACTTGCAGAGTCAAGTGGAGTAGATCCGGTTTATATGAATACGCTGAACATCGCTGGTGATGAGATGATGGGAAGTGTAGAGATTCCTAAGATCAATATTAAAATCCCGATTTATCACACAACGGAAGAAGAGGTTTTGAATAAGGGCGCAGGTCATCTGGAGGGAAGTTCTCTTCCGGTTGGCGGAGCAAACACACATGCTGTTATTTCTGCACACCGTGGACTTCCGAGTGCATCACTCTTTACAGATCTGGATCAGATGAAAGTAGGAGATCATTTTCTGATCCATGTATTAGATGAAACCTTATGCTATGAAGTAGACAAGATTTCGGTTGTTAAGCCGGAAGACACTTCTGCTCTTGCAGTAGAAGATGGGCAGGATTTAGTAACTCTTTTAACCTGTACTCCTTATGGAGTAAATACAGAACGACTTCTGGTTCGTGGTCACAGAGTACCTTATGTAGAAGAGGAAGTCAAAGAAGAGAAGACAGTGCTCAGTGGAAGCAGTCTTCACACAAATTATCTTCTTTGGGTATTTGTTGGTCTATCCGTTACCGCACTCTTTATTTTTGTGTTATACTTAAAGGAAACAAAGCTGAAGAGGCGAGCAAATAAAGGCGGTAAAAAATAGATTATGGCAAAAGAAAAGAAGAAAAAAGGTTCTATAGTTATCAACATATTTATTATATTACTTTTTCTCGTCGGTGCGGGTATCTTTACTTACCCAACGATCAGTAATTACTGGAACGAGTACCGAAATGCACAGCTTGTAACCAAGTACAACGAATCCGTCAGTGATCTGTCGGATGACCAGTACGAAAAGCTCTGGCAGGAGGCTGAGGAATACAACGCAGAGCATAAGGTCAATACGATCGTAGATGCTTTTAACGAAGAGGATTATGTTCTCAGTCATCCTTACGATGAGGTCCTTGATCCAAATGGTGACGGGCTGATGGGAAGTATCGAGATCCCCAAGCTGAATCTGACGCTTGCTATCTACCATGGTCTCAGTACCGAGGTTCTGGAAAAGGGTGTCGGGCATGTTGAGGGAACAAGTCTTCCGATAGGTGGAGCGAGCACACATGCGGTGCTGGCTGGACACAGGGGACTTCCGAGTGCAAAGATTTTTACGGATCTTGACCAGATGAAGAATGGAGATATTTTTCTGATCCATGTTCTGGGAAAGACTCTTGCATACAAAGTAGATCAGATTAAAACGGTTCTTCCGGAGGAATCTAGTGAGTTGGATATCATCGAGGGAGAGGATCATGTGACGCTGGTAACCTGTACTCCTTATGGAGTCAACACTCACAGGCTTCTTATCAGGGGAATCCGAACGGAGTATGTTGAACCGGAGGAGAAAGCTGAGGAGACACCAATCCAGCAGATCGCAAAGGTTGATCCGGTGAAGATTATGATCATTGGTCTTGTAGCTATGGTCATAATGATCATCATTGTTTATATAGTTATTCGGCGCAAAAACCGAAAAACAGAAGAGAGTAGCCGCAAAGACGAATAGTGATCACAGAAAATAACAAGGAGGCCGATCGTGGTGAAACAGAAGAAAAAGAAATTTAAAATGTGGAATAAGCTTTTGGCTTTCCTGGGAATGTTTGTCATGTTGACAGGCTGCCTGGCAGGAACGGTTCAGGCAGGTTCTTACGAAGCCGGAAAAAAGGGAAGCCTTAATCTGACGGTACAGCAGACGGATGAGGATGGCAAGACAACACCGCTGACAGGTGTCAAGTTAGAGCTTTACAGGGTTGCGGATGTTTCATTTGATGGAAATGTGCATTTTGTACTGACCAGCTCCATGTCATCTGCAGGATACGATTTTGATTCCTTCAAGAATGCAAGTGAATGGTATTCAGCAGCCGAAAAGCTTGCCGAGGTTGCAGCTGCTTCTTCAGTAAAGCCGGTTGAGGCTGTTTCGGATGAGCAGGGCAAGGTTGTTTACAGCGATATGGAAGAGGGAATGTACCTGGTAATCGGTGCAGCGGAGAGTTCCGTTAAGGTTACTCCAATGCTCTTAACAGTTCCTTTTGCAAGCACAGAGGAAGGCTGGATCTACGATGTACAGGCTTATCCAAAGGCAGAGAAGAGCAACACTGCAGGTATTATAGTTGAGAAGAGACTTTATCGTATTAATCCGAATACGTTTGAACTGGATGAAATAACTGCTGACGATGCAACTTACAAGGTTGGTCTTTTCCTTGATAAGGATGGTACGATCCCATATGGTGATGATTACATCAGAACGATCCATATCCAGAATGCACAGTCAGGCAAAGCTTCTTACAGTAATGTTCTTAGAGGTACCTATTATGTATTCGAGCTTGATGAGAATAACAAGGCGATCAAGCTGAATGATGAGGTGCAGATTGATAAAGAAAACAGCTTCCATTACAATGTTACGAATGCAGCAGACAAGGAAGACAACAGTGTTGTAGTGGATGACAATACGGTTGCTACAGATATTGCAGCTTATGTAAATAACATTTTTTCAACTCTTCCGGAAGGCTTCTTTGTAAATGGAAAGATCGAGATTACAAAGAACGTTGTAGTGGACGGTGTGAAAAAGACTGTAGACGACAAGTTCTATGCAACTGTATTTGATGATTCTGGTAAGGCGGTAAGCACCGTTGAACTGAAGCAGAATGATAAAGTTACTGTTACGGTTCCATTCTCAGAAGATATAAAAGATACTGTTACTTATGCAGTTAAGGAAACCGATAAGGATGGTAATGTACTCGATAAAGATTCTTTCGCATATGTAGTAAGTGGTGAAGGCAGTGTTAAGCTGAATGAGTCTGATCAGTATCATGGAAGCATCGAGATTACCAATACCAAGAAGGATGCTGCTGTAACACCTGGCGGAAGCAATGGTGGTTCTGGTACATCTAACGGTGGAAGTGATGCATCCAGCCATGGCGGAAGTGCAACAAGTCGTCCGGTTAAGACTGGTGACCCGATGAATCCGGTATTCTGGGGTCTGGTTCTTCTGGTATCTGTGATCGTGATCGCAGGTGGAGTAGTTGCTTACAAAAAGAGAAAACAGAAATAAAGTGTAAGACGTTTGACGGGAGTCTGGTGTAAACCGGGCTCTCGTTTTTTTCTTCTTATTTAAAGGGATTTTGTTGGAATGAGGGCTGTTTTGTGCTATAATAAATTAGTATTATTATGCCTATCTGGAAACCGGCAAATGCGAAAAATGTCGGTTTCCATTATAATGAATATAGAATGACAGGAGGAAGCAAATGGGCGGAGAGAATACAGAGTACGGCGCGGATCAGATTCAGATTCTGGAAGGACTGGAAGCTGTCCGTAAAAGACCTGGTATGTATATCGGAAGTACATCCAGCCGGGGTCTGCATCATCTTGTATATGAAATCGTGGATAATGCGGTAGATGAAGCGTTAGCAGGATTTTGTACTGAAATCCAGGTAACGATCAATCCGGATAATTCCATTACCGTAGTTGATAACGGACGAGGTATTCCGGTAGGAATCAATCACAAAGCAGGAATACCGGCAGTAGAAGTTGTATTTACCATTCTTCATGCGGGTGGTAAATTTGGCGGTGGAGGATACAAAGTATCCGGTGGACTTCATGGTGTAGGTGCATCTGTTGTAAATGCACTGTCTGAGTGGCTGGAGGTTACGATCTGCCGTGAAGGAAAGAAATACCAGCAGCGTTATGAAAGAGGACATACCATGTATCCTCTGAAAGAGATTGGTGTCTGTGATCCTGAAGAGACAGGAACAAAAGTAACCTTCCTGCCGGATAAAGAAATCTTCGAAGAGACAATTTATGATTACGATATTCTGAAACAGCGCCTCCGTGAGATGGCTTTCCTGACCAAAGGTCTTCGCATTGTACTGAAAGACACCAGAGAAGATCAGGAAAAAGAAAAAGCCTTTCATTATGAAGGTGGTATCAGGGAATTTGTCACCTATCTGAACAGAAGCAAGGAAGCACTGTATCCAGAGGTCATTTACTGTGAAGGTGAAAAAGATGGTGTCATGGTTGAGGTTGCCATGCAGCACAATGATTCCTACACAGAGAACAGCTATGGCTTTGTAAATAATATCAATACACCGGAAGGTGGTACACATATCGTTGGTTTCCGTAATGCACTGACAAAGACATTCAACGATTATGCAAGAAAGAATAAGCTGCTTAAAGACAGTGAACCGAATTTAAGTGGTGATGACATTCGAGAAGGTCTGACAGCAATCGTAAGTGTTAAGATCGAGGAGCCACAGTTCGAAGGACAGACGAAACAGAAGCTTGGTAACAGTGAGGCTCGTGGAGCTGTTGATTTTGTAGTCAGCAAACAGCTGGAGATTTTTCTGGAGCAGAATCCGACGGTTGCGAAGGCAACAGTTGAGAAATCAGTACTTGCGCAGAGAGCACGAGAAGCAGCACGTAAGGCAAGAGATCTTACAAGAAGAAAATCTGCACTTGACGGAATGTCTCTTCCAGGTAAACTTGCAGACTGCTCAGATAAGAATCCGGAGAACTGCGAGATCTACATCGTAGAGGGAGATTCC
>OLQR01001320.1_pt1 | contig 14955 bp, 15 predicted proteins | sample 1671881 | NCBI WGS metagenome assembly OLQR01 (sample SAMEA3136623, study PRJEB25190) | human gut metagenome | biome: human gut; feature: human-associated habitat; material: faeces | place: Austria | collected 2013 | reverse complement strand
GAAGAAAGGCAGCGTGCATATGAGCATTACAATAGCGGAATTAAAGAATCGAGATAAAGACAGTTACCGATTGATCGATATCCGGGATGCCATTGAGATTTCTCATGGGGCAGTGCCGGATGCGATTGCGGTTCCTGCGGAAGAAATAGAGACAAGCAGCGAGGTGGATAAGGACAAGCTGCTTGTTATTTTCTGTGCGAGAGGCGTAGTTAGCATCGATGTAGCGGAGCATTTGAAAGAAAAAGGATATCAGGCGGAGAGTCTGGAAGGCGGTTATGCTGCATGGCTGTTGGATGTTATGAGCAAACCGGAGGAGCAGAATAAAGCAAAGGATGTAGAACTGAGTCTGAGGAAGAAATTCAAGAAAAGCATTTGGTCAAAGTTCACCAAGGCGATCAACACATATGAGCTGGTGAAGTCGGGAGATAAGATCGCGGTCTGTATTTCCGGTGGTAAGGATTCTATGCTGATGGCGAAATGTTTTCAGGAATTGAAGCTGCATAACAAATTTGAATTTGAAGTTAAGTTTCTGGTTATGGATCCCGGTTACAGTGAGGCGAACCGGAAGGTTATAGAAGAAAATGCAAAAAGTCTGAATATCCCGATTACGATATTTGAATCGGATATATTTGAATCTGTGTTTACGGTTGAGAAGTCGCCATGTTATCTGTGTGCACGAATGAGACGAGGACATCTGTATCATTTTGCACAGGAGCTTGGCTGTAATAAGATTGCACTTGGTCATCACTATGATGATGTAATTGAAACCATATTGATGGGTATGCTGTATGGTGCACAGGTACAGACGATGATGCCGAAGCTTCACAGCACGAATTTTGAAGGGATGGAACTGATCCGACCGTTATATCTGGTGCGTGAGGATGATATCAAGGCATGGAGGGACTATAATGGTCTGCATTTTATCCAGTGTGCATGCAAATTCACGGATACCTGTACGACTTGTAATAACGAGAATCGTTCGAAGCGTGTTGAGATCAAGGAGCTGATACAGACCTTGAAGCAGGTAAATCCTTATGTGGAAGGTAATATTTTCAAGAGTGTGGAAAATGTAAATCTGGACACGGTTGTTGCATGGAAGCAGCATGGAGAGAAGCATCATTTTCTGGATGCATATGACAGGGAAAATATCTGTACAGAAAATGAAGCAAAGGAATAATGTAACTATTTGACAATAAACAAGATAGGAAGAGGGAATACAAATGAAAAGCAGACAAATCAGAAATTCATTCCTGTTAGTTCTTACGGCATTTATCTGGGGGACCGCCTTTGTGGCACAGAGTAAAGGCGGACAGGCACTGGGACCGTTTTCTTTTAATTGTATACGAAGTCTGGTTGGAAGTGTAGTGTTGTTTCCGGTGATCAGGTTGCTTGATAAAATTAATCCAAATAATAAAAAGCCAAAGACAGTCGCAGAACGGAGAAAGTTATGGATCGGTGGACTGTGCTGCGGAATGGCATTGTTCTTTGCAAGCTCTGCACAGCAGCTTGGTCTGTATTATGGCACTCCGGCAGGCAAGGCCGGTTTTCTGACGGCTTGCTATATTCTGCTGGTTCCGATCCTTGGTTTGTTTTTAAAGAAAAAATGTGGTTGGAATATCTGGCTTGGAATGGTGATCACGATTGTAGGACTTTATCTTTTATGTATGACAGCGGGTTCGCTATCATTTCAGAACAGTGATCTCTTTGTATTGCTCTGTGCATTTTTGTTTGCTATACATATTCTGGTGATCGATCATTTTTCACCATTGGTTGATGGTGTACGGATGTCCTGTATCCAGTTCCTGGTTGCTGGGGTACTCAGTGCGTTCCCGATGTTCTTTTCAGAGATGGGACATTCGGCAGCAGGAATAGCAGCATGGCTTCCACAGTTACAGTCATGGGATGCATGGGTTGCAATTCTGTATGCCGGTGTGATGTCGAGCGGTGTTGCTTATACCTTGCAGATTATTGCACAGAATGGACTGAATCCGACGCTGGCATCTATGATCATGAGTCTGGAATCTGTATTTTCAGTACTTGCCGGTTGGGTGATCCTTGGTGAGGTGTTGACCGCCCGCCAGCTCCTTGGCTGCCTGTTGATCTTTATTGCGATTATCTTCGCACAGATTCCTATGGGGGAGAAGAAAGAAGCATAAAACAATTTTAGTAGCATTAAAAATATGCGCGCCAACTTATCACTATATTTTATGGAGCAGACCTATTTGAACGTCGGTCCTTAACGAGTCACCAATAGGTGACGAGTTTAGTACCGCTACGTGAAAATAGAACGAGAGTGTTCTGCGCAATAAAGATATAGTGATAAGCCAGCGCGCATATTTTTTAGATAAAATCAATATATTATTTCTTCTTCTTTTCTTTCAGAATCTTCTTAATGGAATATTTCTCTAACGAATCCTCAAATATCTCACGGAGCGGTCGTGCATTTTTCATAGCAAGGAAGAAATGAGATTTTTCCTTGCGGAGCTCGGCTTCTTCCAGCAGATGCTGTTTGAGTTCATCGATTTTAACGACGATCTCGTATTCAGTAGCCAACTGACGGATCTTTACGATCAGGTTGAAGGAGTAAACGATATCAATCAGGAACACGCCGTAGAAGAATCCGATAAAGAATGAAAATGCAAGATTTCTGGATAACCAGTCAAGTGCTGATAAAACATGTGGATGGATCAGCAGGTAGTAGATCGCGCCGAGAACTGCCCAGAAGAATGAAAACAGTGGACAGATGATTCCCTGAATATTGCCCCATCGGTCTGTGTAGTCCCAGAGTTTTACATTCATTCCCTTAATGAAGATCAATCCGGTGATGTATTCGATCACGGTCATAGCGATCGCCATAAATACAAATAAAACAATCTTCTCAATGATTGGATGTTCATCCAGAAATGACAGGTTAATAGATGCTAACATATACAAGACGCATAGTCCTGATCCATATAGCGGAAGGTAAGGACCGACCAGAAAGCCGGGATTTACCCATTTCTTTGTTGTTCGACCATTTGGAGAACAGAATCTGCGGAAGAACAATTCAATCACCCATCCGATCAGACTTCCGATAAAAAATAAAAACAATAATACAAGAGCTTTATTCATAATATTTCAACCTTTCTGATTTATATTTTTCCATAGAATTATGACTCTTTTTTTCATTGATACAAATTGTGACATATCGCGGTCATAAAGTCAATAAATTAAATGCTTTCTCAAGTTGTTTGTATTGAAAAAGTATGGCAAAATGTGGTACTCTCAGATCAGGTATATGAGGCATTGCAGATAGTGAGAAAGCTTATATCTGCATTTTAGAAAATGAGGGATAGGGAGATATGTATAAGATCAGAGAAAATGCGGATCGGGAGAAATGTATCCTGTTGATTCCAGCAATGTTAGATGCACATTTTCCATTGTTAAAATATGCGTTTTATTCAAAAAATTATCATCCGGTGATTTTAAAAAATGAAAAAGATATAACGGATATTGGATTAAAATATGTCAATAACGATATGTGTTATCCGATCATCTTAAATGCAGGACAGATGATAGCAGCTCTTCAATCAGGGAAATATGATCTGAACCGTACAAAATTATTAATGCCGACTGCCGGAGATGCATGTCGTGGTTCAAATTATCTGCATGTGTTAAAGGCGGCTGTTCGGAAAGCAGGATTTCCGCAGGCTCAGGTATTGTCGTTAAACATTCAGGGATTGGAGAAGGGGGAGCAGATGAAGCTGGAACCTGATATGGTCTGGCGTGCGTTATTTGGATTGTTTTATGGTGATATTCTGATGCTTTTACTAAATCAGGTCAGACCAAATGAAGTGCATAAAGGTGAGGCACAAAAGAAATGGAAGAAATGGGTCAGGATTCTTGCATGCGATCTTCGGGAAGGAAAACATCTGACAATTTCAAGAATGAAACAGAATTTTATAAGGATTGCGGCGGATTTTTCAAAAATTGAACTGGTGAAGCCAAGAAAGCAACGAATAGGGATCGTCGGAGAGATTTATATAAAGTATTGTCATTTGGGAAACTGGGATATGATCCGTTTTCTCGAAAAGAATAATTGCGAATCCCATACAAATGGATTATCCTGGTACGCGATGTATTATATAGATTCGCATTTATCGGATGTAAGCAAAATAGAACAGGTGGCTTATCGTATTGGGTTAAAACTGTTCGGAAGTCTTCAGAGATCCATGATTGCAGCAATGCGGCAGTATGGATTTTATTCGATGGAAGAATTTCAAATAATGAAAAAAGAGGCTGATGGTTATGTAAACTGGACATATAGAACCGGTGATGGCTGGCTGATCGGTGCAGAGATGGTAGGACATATTCTGCATGACTGCAAAAAGGTATTGGCAGTTCAACCGTTTGGATGTATGCCAAATCATATCTGTGGGAGGGGATTGTATCCTTCCATTCAGCAAAAGCTTCCGGAAGGGCGTATTGTGAGTGCTGATGTAGATTCCGGTTCTTCAAAGTTGAATGTTTATAACCGTGTCAGAATGTTGGTGGATATGCATATTTAACAGAATAGATGGTAATCTTTCTCAATATGCGGTATACTTACTGTGCATTCTTTAACAAAAAATGAAAACATAACAGACAAAGGAGAAAATTGTCATGAATATAAAAGAGATGCAGGATGAAATAATGAGAATAAAGAAGGAAAAGGATATTTGTATCCTTGCACATGCCTACCAGAGCCACGATATCTGGGAAGTGGCTGACTATGTAGGAGATTCCTTCGGTCTTGCACAGAGAGCAGCAGAAGCACCTCAAAAGACTATGATCATGTGTGGCGTGCGTTTTATGGCAGAGACTGTAAAACTGTTATCACCGGAAAAGACCGTATATCTGCCGGAGCCGGATGCCGGATGCCCGATGGCAGACCAGATCGACTATGATCTGCTGGCAGCACTTCGAGAGAAGAATCCGGGTTATACAGTTGTAGCATATGTGAATACTACAACGGAAGTAAAGACATTAAGTGATGTCTGTGTTACTTCTTCTTCCGCAGTAAAGATCGTGAAGAATATGCCGGAAAAGGATATTTTATTTATTCCTGACTGTAATCTCGGTTCATGGGTAAAGAAGCAGGTACCGGAAAAGAATATTAAGCTGGTATCGGGCGGCTGTCCGACACATGTCAGAGTAACCGTAAAAGATGTAGAGAAAGCAAAAACAGCTCATCCAAATGCATTACTTCTGGTACATCCGGAATGTTTAAAGGAAGTAACGGAGCTTGCAGACTATGCCGGAAGTACAACCGGAATTATGGATTATGCAGCAAAGAGTGATGCAAAAGAATTCATTATCGGTACGGAGAATAGTATCGTGTCACACCTTCAGCTTGCACACCCGGAGAAGCGTTTCTATGCATTGTCTAAGGATTGTGTATGCCACAACATGAAGATGACGACACTTGGTGATGTCTATAACTGCGTGGTAAATGGTGAGGGCGAGAGCATTACCCTTACAGAGGAGACAATGCAGAAAGCCAGAAAGAGCATCGATGCGATGCTGCGCCTTGGCTAGAAGCCGGACGATCACTGTATTTCATATAAACAGAAATAGCAGGAAAAATGCGAAACTTACTTTGCTTCGATTGGTTTTTATATGCACGGGATTTCGGACACGATAAAATCGTTGTGTCCTCCATCCCGGCACAAAATCATCGAAACGCAGGCGTTTTCGCAACATTTTCCTGCTATTTTGTTTATTATACAATACGGTGATCTGTCCGAGAGGTCAGTTTACATAATCTGATATCTGGTATTTGCATATGTGACATATTGATATGGTCAGTTTGGATATAAGAAAAAGTTTGAAATTGAATATTTCAACATGGTCAGATAATTTTATAATAAATCCTAGCAGGTTTGTAGTGAATCTGTTCGTGATTTTGAGTAGTGATATTCAAGGATGAATATGTTACAGATAAATACACACATCAAATGAAAAAAGGAGTTACGATTATGGCAAACAGACAGTATGAATTAAACAAAGAATTGGCACAGATGTTAAAGGGTGGCGTTATCATGGATGTAACAACACCGGAGCAGGCAAAGATCGCCGAGGCAGCAGGTGCTTGTGCAGTTATGGCACTGGAGCGTATTCCTGCTGACATCAGAGCAGCAGGTGGTGTATCAAGAATGAGTGATCCTAAGATGATCAAAGGTATTCAGGATGCAGTATCTATCCCTGTTATGGCAAAGTGCCGTATCGGACATTTTGTAGAAGCTCAGCTTCTTGAAGCAATCGAGATCGATTACATTGATGAGAGTGAAGTTCTTTCACCTGCTGATGATGTATATCACATCGACAAGACAAAGTTCAAAGTACCATTTGTATGTGGTGCTAAGGATCTCGGCGAGGCACTTCGTAGAATCAATGAAGGTGCATCCATGATCCGTACAAAGGGTGAACCCGGTACAGGTGATGTTGTTCAGGCTGTAAGACATATGAGAATGATGAACAGCGAGATCGCACGTATTTCTTCTATGCGTGAAGATGAATTATATGATGCAGCAAAGGTTCTTCAGGTTCCATATGACCTTGTATTATATGTACATGAGCACAAGCGCCTTCCGGTTGTAAACTTCGCAGCAGGCGGTGTTGCTACACCGGCAGACGCAGCTCTTATGATGCAGCTTGGTGCTGAAGGCGTATTCGTTGGATCCGGTATCTTCAAGTCAGGAAATCCGGAGAAGCGTGCAAATGCCATCGTTAAGGCTGTTACAAACTTCACAGATGCAAAACTGATCGCTGAATTATCAGAGGATCTTGGTGAAGCTATGGTTGGTATCAATGAGAGCGAGATCGAACTCCTTATGGCTGAGCGTGGTAAGTAAAATATCAGACAGACAAATAGATGCGGATATCGTAATGATGGATGATCGACATAAGCGAAAGGATGAACAGACACGATGAAGATAGCAGTATTAGCGGTTCAGGGCGCATTTATCGAACACGAGAAAATGTTAGAGAGCCTTGGAGCAGAAACAATAGAACTCAGACAGAAAAGTGATCTGGAACAGGATTTTGACGGTATCGTTTTGCCGGGTGGCGAAAGCACTGTTCAGGGTAAGCTGTTAAAAGAGCTTGATATGTATGATGCATTAAAAGAAAAGATCGAACAGGGCATGCCGGTTCTTGCAACCTGTGCGGGACTGATCCTTCTTGCAGAAGAACTGTCCAATGATGATAAACGTCATTTTGCGACCCTTCCGGTCTGCGTAAAGAGAAATGCATATGGCAGACAGCTTGGAAGCTTTCATTATGATGGCGAGATCAAAGGTCTTGGAGTATATCCGATGGAATTTATCCGTGCACCATATATCGAGAGTGTAAAGCCGGGTGTTGAGGTATTAGCCGAGGTAGATGGTCACATTGTAGCGGTAAAATATCAGAACCAGATCGCACTGGCATTCCATCCGGAGCTTTCCGATGATACCCGTATTCATCAGATGTTCTTAGACATGATCAAATAAAGACTGTAAAAGCAAACAATAAGATAACGGTATTTATTATTGAGCAGGTTGACTGTACGCTAATAAATACCGTTTTTTATTGTTCATATATAAGAACTATGTGATATCCCGCCCTGCGCCTGTCCTTATAGAAATGCCATTGCGAGGATTTCGTTATGAACTGCACATTGTTAGTAAATACGGGTGCTTGTTTGAGCCGAAGGCGAGTTAGCACAGGAGTATTTACGAATTTAACATGTGCAGTGAGTAGAAAACGCAGCACGGCATTTCTATAAGGACAGGCACAGGGCGGGATGCCATAGAGTTTTTGTCTATCTATAGAATGTAAAAAACTTGCATAATGCTTTCTTCCCACATATAATATTTTATAACTATGGTATCGCAAAGGGGGTGTGATGCCGGCAGGAATAATGTGAAGGGCGGTTTGCTATGCTGACATATGCACTGGAAAATCGAGGAACAGATACGTTATATGAATATCTGTACAAGCAGATCAAAACAGATATTTTGTCTAAGAAGCTTGTAGCAGGGGAACGTTTGCCATCGAAGCGTCTGCTTGCAAAAAATCTGAATGTCAGCACGATCACCGTGGAAAATGCATACAGTCAGTTGGTTGCCGAAGGATATATATATTCGATTCCGAAAAGCGGTTATTATGTTACGGACATTTCGGCAGATCTGATGAAGCCGTTGCCGGAGCGACCGGCGAAGCAATTTGAAAAGCCGAAAGAAAAGAAAACATATTTTGCGGATTTTGCCAGTAACTCAACGGTAGAGGATGCGTTTCCATTCAGCATCTGGTCAAAGCTTTTAAAAGAAGTGATGGCGGAAAACAGCAAAGAGCTGATGTCCCGATCACCGTCCAAGGGTGTCTATGAGCTGCGAAGCGCCGTAGCAGGCTATCTGTATCAGTTCCGTGGTATGGATGTGAAGCCGGAGCAGGTCATCATAGGAGCCGGAACAGAATATCTCTATGGTCTTATCATTCAGCTGCTTGGCTATGACAAATGTTATGCGGTCGAAGATCCGGGGTATCAGAAGATATCAAGGATCTATCAGGCGCAGAATGTATGCTGCAAATTTGTGGCAATGGATGGAAATGGGATCAATATGGAGGCTCTGGAAGAATCTGGCGCAGATGTACTTCATATTTCGCCGGCGCATCATTTTCCGACCGGACTGGTAACACCTGTCAGCAGGAGATATGAATTGTTATCTTGGGCATCAAGAAAGGACAACCGCTATATCATCGAAGATGAATATGACAGTGAATTTCGACTGGTTGGCAAGCCGGTACCTACACTTGAAAGTATCGATGTGGGCGAAAAGGTCATCTATATCAACACATTTTCCAAGAGCCTTTCCTCTACGATCCGTATCAGTTATATGGTTCTCCCGGAGAGTTTGATGCGGCGATATGATGAGATGCTCAGCTTTTATGCATGTACGGTGTCAAATATCGAGCAATATACACTTGCAAGATTTATCACCGATGGTTGTCTGGAAAAACAAGATCGGAAGAGCGTAATTATTACAGAGAACAGCGGGATCTGGTGCTTGCCTGCATTAAAAAATATATGAATCCGGACAAGATTCGTATTCGCGAAGAGAATTCAGGGCTGCATTTTCTGTTGGAGATTGATACGAATTACAGTGACGATCGGCTGCGGAATAATGCCGAAGCAAGAGACGTTCACATTTCATTTCTCAGCCAGTATTATAGAAATACCGAAAATGCCAGATATCATACACTGGTCATTAATTATTCCGGTATCATGCCGGAGCATATAGAAGAAGCAGTCAGAAGATTGATTGAAAGTATCGAATAAAGAGTGTGCGGATGTTAATATAAGGAACCATATAAGGAGGAATCATATGAAGATATCGTTTGATACAATCGCAGAATCAGCGATCGAGAATTTTAAAGGGGGAGAAGGAACATTCCATGTGCATATGTTTCAGGATATGAATAACAAGATCATGAAGGGCAGACTTGTGCCTGGTTCATCGATCGGAACACATACACATGAGACAAACAGTGAAATTATTTATGTACTTTCCGGTGTCGGAACGATGGAGTATGAGGACACCAAAGAGAAGCTGTATCCGGGCGACTGCCATTATTGTCCGCAGGGAGCAACCCACAGCCTGTCAAATGAAGGCACCGAAGACCTTATATTCTTCGCCGTTGTACCGGAACACGAGCATTAGAGGCGTACGCTTCGCATAATCACTAATGCCTGTATATATATCCTCTGCCCCTGTCTCTTATCGTTCGGTTATCATACAGCCACCACCTCACACACTGTGAGGACGTTGCCGTTGATGTGGAAGCGCACGTCGAAGCCTGCGAAGGCGACGCCATATCTGCGGTCGGGATCGTGCTGGTAGCCGGGACGCGGATCTTCTGCAAGAATGCCAATCAGGGCAGGACGCTTGGCTTCCGGAATCATTGCAAGAAGCTCCGGCGGAAAGATGACATCCAGCTTTTCCGTATGAATGTGTTCGGTAAAACCACTGGTGGCATCCGGGTGGCAGTCTGTGTATGGAATATAAGGTTTGATATCATATACAGGAGTACCGTTTAACAGATCGACACCAGAGATATGCAGGATTGGACCATAGTCATCGGTATATTCAATTCCTGTCAATTTTACAGAAGACAGACCTATATTATTTGGGCGGAACGGCGATCTGGTCGCGAATACGCCCATTCTTTTATTGCCGCCAAGTTTTGGCGGCTTTACTGTTGCACTCCAGTTCTCCCGTTTGGCTTTATGGAATTCCCACAGGATCCAGATGTGGGAGAAATCCTCCAGCCCCCGGAAGGCTTCCGGCTGCCTGTATTCCGGCAGAAAAACGACCGTTCCGGTCAGTTCATCCACCAGACCGCTCTGTCTGGGAATTCCAAATTTTTCCTGAAAATCTGTATATACATGTCCGATGATATTCATATCGTTCTTTTCTTTATCCTTTCGTAAAACGAAATTGTATCTGCTGTTCATAGTAACATGAATATTTTTTATTTTCCATAGAAACTCATAAAGTGCGTTTCTTCATAATTTTACATTTCTCCCGTTTACACAAAGTTTTTACTTTCACTTTACTTTGAGATGGTGATGTATTTTACATAGATGCCGTATGATAATTCTGCGATCCGGAAAAGGGCGCGCGATCCGGTTTCGCAATTTACATAATTTTGAATGGATCAGAAAGATGAACGATTCTGAGTCCAAAGAGTCAATTGGAGGAAAATTAAAATGAAAAAAGGAAATAAGATTTTAGCGTTAACATTAAGTGCAGCACTTGCGGCAGGATGCCTTGCAGGATGTGGAAGTAAAGGTGGTTCAGATTCCAAGAGCGGAAGTTTTGATACATCACAGGAGATCTCAGTTGTATCCAGAGAGGAAGGATCAGGTACAAGAGGAGCATTTGTGGAACTGACTGGTGTAGAAGAAAAGGACGCAGATGGAAATAAAGTTGATAAGACAACTACGAGCGCGATTACAGCAAACAGTACAGAAGTAGTTCTCACAACAGTTGCAGGAGACGATTATTCGATTGGTTATATCTCACTTGGAGCATTAAATGATACCGTAAAGGCAGTTAAGATCGGCGGCGTTGAAGCAACAGCAGATAATATCAACAACGGTACATACACATTATCAAGACCATTCAACATTGTAACAAAGGGTCAGGTAAGTGATGTAGCACAGGATTTTATCAACTATATTATGAGTGAAGATGGACAGAAGATCGTATCAAGCAATGGTTACATCGAGATTGCAAATTCAGGAGCATTTAAGTCTTCAGGAGCAACCGGTAAAATCGTAATTGCCGGATCATCATCTGTAACTCCTGTTATGGAGAAATTAACAGAGGCATATAAGGCAGTGAACAGTGGTGCGGATATCGAGCTTCAGGAATCTGATTCAACAACAGGTATTACAGCAGCGGCAGATGGTACATGTGATATCGGTATGGCATCCAGAGAACTGAAGGATAGCGAGACAGGTGAAGGACTTACAGCTACTGTAATCGCAATGGATGGTATCGCAGTTATTGTAAATAAGAATAACCCTGCAACTGATTTAACTACCGATCAGGTAAAATCAATCTTTACAGGAGAAGCAGCAACCTGGGCAGATGTCAAATAGTAAGGAGTGTCCTCTATGCAAAAGTTTAAAGAAATATTCATGCATATCGTATTCCTGTTAGCGGCATTTGTATCGATAGCAGCAGTTTTATTGATCTGTGTGTTCTTATTTGCAAGTGGTATTCCTGCCATGAAGGAAATCGGTCTGACAGATTTCCTCTTTGGCAAAGTCTGGAGACCGACCAATGATTATTTTGGAATCCTTCCGTTTATTCTTGGCAGTATCTACGTTACGGCCGGGGCAATCGTGATCGGCGTTCCGATCGGACTTCTGACAGCGATATTTTTATCAAAATTCTGCCCACCAAAAGCATATAAGGTCATTAAACCATTTATCAATCTGATGGCAGGAATCCCATCGGTTGTATACGGATTTTTTGGAATGTGTGTACTTGTTCCGGCAGTCAGACAGATTTTCGGAGTGAACGGAAATACAATGCTTACCGCATCTGTACTGCTTGGCATCATGATACTTCCGACGATCATCAGTGTATCTGAAACTTCGATCAGTGCAGTCCCGGATAAATATTATCAGGGTGCATTAGCACTTGGAGCGACACATGAAAGAAGTGTATTTCTTACCGTAGTACCGGCTGCAAGATCCGGTATCATGGCAGCGATCATCTTGGGCGTTGGTCGTGCGATCGGTGAGACAATGGCTGTTATCATGGTGGCGGGAAATCAGGTCCATATGCCGAAAGGATTGATGAAGGGTGTTAGAACCATGACTGCAAATATCGTAATGGAAATGGGTTATGCCCAGGATCTTCACAGAGAGGCTCTGATCGCAACAGGTGTTGTATTGTTTGTATTCATTCTGATCATTAACCTGCTGTTTTCAATTTTAAAAAGAAAGACGGTGAACTAAATGGGAAAAAGAAATTTACTTGCGGAATATAAAAGACGTCCCGGCTCACTGATCCTTCGGATACTTGTTTATCTGGCAGCAGCTTTGACGTTGGTTTGTATTGCTTTTATTTTGATCTATATTCTTGCAAAAGGAATTCCGAATCTGACACCGGATCTGTTCAAGCTGGAATATACATCGGATAATTGTTCGATGCTTCCGGCATTGGTTAATACGTTGTTTATGACATTACTGTCACTGCTGATTGCGGGACCGATCGGTATCTTCGCAGCTATTTATCTGGTGGAGTATGCAAAATCAGGAAATAAGCTGGTTGGAATTGTACGTATCACTGCAGAGACACTGACAGGTATTCCATCTATTGTATATGGTTTGTTCGGAATGATCTTATTTATGACAAAGCTTGGATGGGGATTGTCCCTGCTGTCCGGTGCGTTTACACTGGCGATCATGGTGCTTCCGGTTATCATGAGAACAACAGAAGAAGCCTTGCTGGCTGTTCCAAAGTCATACAGAGAAGGAAGCTTTGGACTTGGTGCAGGAAAACTTCGTACAGTATTTAAGGTTGTTTTACCGAGTGCTGTTCCGGGTATTTTATCCGGTGTTATCCTTGCAACCGGGCGAATTGTCGGGGAGACAGCAGCGTTGATCTATACGGCAGGCAGTGTGCCGAGAATAGCGAAGAATTTATTTTCTTCCACACGAACCTTGTCCGTACATATGTATCTTCTTTCCAAAGAGGGACTTCATACGGATCAGGCATATGCAACAGCCGTTGTTCTTCTTGTATTCGTAGTATTGATTAATTTCGCATCCGATGCAATTGCAAAGAAAATGTCGGCGAAAACAGAAAAAGACAGATAACAGATAGATATAAACGGAGATAAATAGATGAGCAATATAAAATTTGATGTAAAAAATCTGAATCTTCACTATGGTAAATTTCATGCGTTGAAAGATGTAAATATGGAAATACCGGAAAAACAGATTACAGCATTTATCGGACCTTCCGGATGCGGTAAATCAACATTCTTAAAATGTTTAAACCGTATGAATGATCTGGTGGAAGGTTGTAACATCACGGGTGATGTGAAGTTAGATGGTGAAGATATATTTGACGGAATGGATGTAAATCTGTTAAGAAAACGGGTTGGAATGGTGTTTCAGAATCCGAATCCTTTCCCAATGAGTGTATATGACAATATAGCATATGGTCCAAGGACACATGGTATTCATAGTAAAGAAAAACTGGATGAGATTGTAGAACGATCTCTCAAACAGGCGGCAATATGGGATGAATTAAAAGACAGACTGAAGAAATCGGCACTGGGTCTTTCCGGCGGACAGCAGCAGAGACTTTGTATCGCCAGAGCACTTGCGGTTGAACCGGAGGTCTTACTGATGGATGAACCGACATCAGCACTTGATCCGATTTCTACGTCAAAGATCGAAGATCTTGCTATGGAGCTGAAACATGATTATACGATTATCATGGTTACACATAATATGCAGCAGGCAACCCGTATTGCAGACAAGACAGCATTCTTCTTACTGGGTCAGGTGATCGAATTTGATGATACCGAGAAGATGTTCTCGAAACCACAGGATAAGAGAACTGAGGATTATATCACAGGAAGATTTGGTTAAAAGGAGTAAAGATAATGAGGACAAATTATGACAGACAGTTGAAAAAACTCAATGATGAAATGGTTGAGATGGGATCCATGATCGAGGGTGTGATCGAAAAGGCGATCAAAGCACTTGTAAATCAGGATGTTGATCTGGCACAGGAGGTTATCCGCAGGGATGATCAGATCGATCAGCAGGAAAAGGATATTGAGAGTCTGTGTTTTAAACTTCTTTTAATGGAGCAGCCGGTTGCAACAGATCTTCGTCAGGTTTCATCTGCACTGAAAATGGTAACGGATATGGAACGTATCGGTGATCATGCAGCAGATATTTCTGAACTGACGATCCAGATGGCAGGCAAACCTTATGTAAAAGAATTGGAACATATTAAGGCAATGGCAAAAGAAAGCATGGTCATGTTGGTTGACAGTATAGAAGCATATGTGAATCTTGATCTTACAAAAGCAAGAAAAGTTATTGCCCAGGATGATGTGGTAGATGATCTGTTTATAAAAGTGAAGAGTGAATTGATCAATCTGATCCACAGGAATGCAGATGCAGGGGAACAGGAAACCGATCTTTTGATGGTTGCAAAATATCTGGAGCGGATTGGCGATCATGCAACGAATATTTCAGAATGGGTCATATATTATATAACAGGAGAACATATTTCCGGAAATTAAGAGTCTTATAGGATACAGGATCAGGAGGTGATTGTCATGAGACGTATATGGAATATGACAGCAGATGCCGGTAAAGGAAAAAGTAAACAGCACCTGATAAAAATGTTT
>OLQR01001318.1_pt1 | contig 14973 bp, 9 predicted proteins | sample 1671881 | NCBI WGS metagenome assembly OLQR01 (sample SAMEA3136623, study PRJEB25190) | human gut metagenome | biome: human gut; feature: human-associated habitat; material: faeces | place: Austria | collected 2013 | reverse complement strand
ATCGCCTTTTGAAGTTTATTTTGATATATCGTTGCATTTGACTTGACAATTCAAGGCAGATTAAAAAATGAAATGTTTTATGGACGCTCATGGATAGGTGTCACAATGGATGATTTCGTAAATGAGCTTAACAGCTATATTAATTGGTATAACACAAAACGAATAAAAATCTCTCGGATATATGAAGCCCGGTAGAGTACAGACATAGCCTTGTACTATTTTATGCTGATAATCAAATATGTCCGTACTTCTATTTATTGCTCTATTTGATTGTATCCGCTCATAATAAATTCAGTTATTTCCTTACTTCTGACACGCATACCGACTGATTTTATAACTTTTAAAATAATTTCTTCTGTCAGAGGCGGAATATATTTTTTCAATCTGTTATCAAATTCAAGCAGTTCGTTAAATAAACTTACGAATATATCATTTTTTCTCTTAATATTTTTAGGATAACCTCTTGATATAAGTGCCATATTATTATCAAAATTTGGTGCTAAACCTAAAACATCACCTGTATCAATATCACGCAGAATACCAAAATTAAATGTATGTCTATCAGGATTTGCACAGATTGTATCAAGAAACAACATTTTCACATAATCGCATATGCAATTAGGGCAAAGGTCTTTTAATGTTTCAAGAGTTTGTATATAGTCCTCACAGTCATTCATAAAATTAAATGCAGGCTCAAAATTAACCATGGCATTATCGGTAAAATCCTTTGTTTTAATAACACCATTGCCACGTTTGTATTCAGCCATATTAAAGCCTAATTCCATTCCGAGTTGATATATGAAAAATTCTGAAAACATTTCATCGTGATTAGCCTTTTTATACATCCACCATTCGCCGTTAATCAGTTTCCAACACTTTTCAAAGCTACCTATATTGGTAAGTTCGGGAGTTTTTGTACTTTTGCTATGCGCCGCTCGATTAAAACTGTCGTAACTGCCGGTTAAAGCAAGTGTGGCAAAATAGTCGTTGTCAAAACGAACATCGGCATAGCAAAGGTCGCTGTTAATCGGTTTTATCCAATAATTATCCGTAATGGTGACTGCATTTACCGATAAAACAGAGCCTATATCGTCACGTTCGGTAAGACGCAAAGCCTTTTTAAGAAGTCTTGAATTTGCTCTGTGTGAGTCGATAGCTCTTGTTTCAAGCCACTTCGGAACATTGCTTGTAAGTTCCAAATACATTGGAGCAAGTGACGGCTTAATCAGATTTAATTTGTTATCTATCCATTCTGCCACAACGGTATCTCTATTCATTATTAAAAAGTCTATGAATCTCACCTCTTTTGAAAATATTATATAGCCACGTGCAAAACTCTAAAAACATAGAGTTTATGCAATTTTACGGATGTGGCAAATCCGTTTTGTCACTATAAATTTAATATTTAATGTATAGAAAAAACCACTCTGATTTGGTATAATATAGTTGAAATCAAAATCCCACAAAGGAGAGTGGTTTTTATCTATCGTCAAGAAATTTTAAAAGACATCAGTCTTTTCACTTCACAACCAAAAGCTAAATTTTACGATGAACTATTCATTAATTTAGATTTAAGCTGTATTCCGGCTCAAAACTCAAAATTCGGTCGTGCAAGTTATAGCAATCATTCTATGATTTGTGCCTTTATCGTTATGAAATGCGAAGGTTTCTCTCAAATTTCGGACTTACACGATTATCTGTCAAACAACTTAATTATTGCCCATTACTGTGGCTTCGACATTTCTCGTGAATTACCTTCTTATGCAAAATTCACACGCTTTATCCGTGAATTTGATAACGATATACTTCAAACTGTTATGCAATCACAGGTCTTGAAAGCTGCCGATTTATCTTTGATTGATTCATCTTTTATCGCTTTGGATGCTACTCCTGTTAAGGCTAATGTTTCAAACAACAATCCCAAGTCCTTTAAAAAGAATAAGTTCTCCAAAGCCTCTCCTCCAAAGTCTGATAAAGATTGCAGGCTTGGTGTTCAAACTGCTTCAAATCAGCATAACGAAAAGAATTATGAATTCTATTGGGGTTACAAAAATCATATTCTTGTCGACTGCATATCGGGCTTACCCGTTTGTGAATTAACAACCGGTGCCAATGTTTCCGACAGTTCTGTAACACTCGAAATACTCAAAAGAGCAAATTCTTATCTTCCTATGTCTGAATGCTCATTTTTAGCTGATAAAGCCTATGATGTTAAGGCTATTTACAACACTGTGCATGACACATACAATGGCGATTGCTTTATTGCCTTAAACAAACGAAATACCAAAAGCCCTAAAAAGTTACCGTCAGGGAATATCATTTGCGAAGCAGGACTCGCAATGCATAAAGACGGCAAGTTTTCAGATAGCGGTCGAACACGTCAGAAATACTGCTATCCGTTGAAACGCTCTAAAAATGGCAACTGCCCTTGTAATCACAAATGTTGGAATAATGGCAAGAAAAATCGCGGTTGTACTAAATACATAACTCTTCCCGATGATTACAGGCTTTCTATCGATAGAAGCTCAATAGCCTTTAAATCCGTTTATGCTCTCAGAACCGAAGCCGAAAGATACAATTCACGATTTAAGCAAGCAGGCTGTGAAAGAGTTTTTGTTCGTAATGGCAATTCTGTAAAAAATCTTAATACAATTGCTCATATATCACTTTTATCGATTGCAATTGCCGCCGTTATTACTAAGAAAGACGTTTCTTATCGCAGCGTAAAAACTTTAAAACGACTCACCTGACAATGTTTAAAACCAAATATTTTTGTTCCTTGCCGTTAGGTTTGTTTGCTATGCACTTTTTTAACTATTATTCGCTTTTGTTGCTTCGCTTAGCTTTATTTATGATTTATTTACTTTTTATTTCTTGTGTTTTGCACCTCTCTATTTTAGTCTCTGTCAACTTCCCATTTATAGAAAGTGCCTGTCTGTACATCAATCTCTGCATCATACTCTACAAAATCTTTAACAAATTCTATTTCGTATACCTGTCTGCCGTCATCGTAATCAAGTTTTGCTTTTTTGAACTGTACCTGTGACGCCGTGAATCCTGCTTTCTGCAGAGCCAATTCCTTTGCCTGTTCAAGCGTGATATTTGTTGTTTGAGGTGTGTTCTGTGAAGGCTGTATCGGTTGAGTCGGCTGTGTCGGTGCAGGAGTCTGCGTTCCCTGATTACCGGTTACGATTTTATCAGCATCTGTTACCGTGCTGCTCTTTTTATCAACAATATCAATCGTTTTGGTATCTTCGTACCAGATAACTTCTTTGTTGTTAAGCTCTGCAATCGCTCTTACCGGAAGATATGTAGTACCCTCATAAAGCATCGGGTATACAACCTCGCCGTTAGCATTCTTTAATGTCTGTATCTGTCCGTTGGTCTGCACAACAAAATCCCCTCTGAGTTCAGACTGCACTTTTTGAATAATTCCGTTTGCCGATGCCCCGACAACAATTCCTGCCGCCAAAGCTCCCGTTGTTAATAAAGCTGTAAGTTTTTTGTTCATAATAACATCTCCATTTCGTAATTTAATTCGGCGATACGTAAATATCCTGCGTGCTCGGGCTATAGTTTTCAAATCTCAAAAATCCGAAGCCGTCGCTCATCACATCAAGCACGCCGCAAACCTCAACAACATTGCTCGGACGCTCTCTTTTTTTCGGTTTTTCTTCTTCCTCGCTGCGTTTTTGCGCATCAGCACGGGCTTTTTCGATTTTTTCTATTATTTCGTTTTTCTTCAGATCCGAAATTTTGTCTATTCCGAGCCCGAGCGCAATTTGCTTTAATTCTTCCTTTGTCTTTCTTTCAAGTGATATTTCCTCTTGCATAAAATTCTCCATTATAAATTTATTTTGTTATATGCCTAAATTCATACATCGGCTTTATATTCTCCATATCTTCAAAGGCATATGCTTTAATTTCGGGCTGTTTTCTCATATCTGAAACCGTTACCCTTACCGACTTTGTTTCAATCAATTCTTTTGAAGCGTCCGCCCTTGCACTCTCTAAAGCCACAAGTAAACCGTCAACGTACTTTGCGATTATAACGGTTGCTGATGTCTTGCCTTTCGGGACAGAAAGTCTTGCTTTATAGTAACCGACCTTTATTGTTTTATCGGCAGGCGATCCGTTTTCGTATGTTATTTCAAACAAAGCTTCCTCAACCGGCTCTCCATAGTAATATGTGACGGTAAGTCCGTTTGAGCCGACAGTATTTCCGAGATTTTCAGCACGCACGAGCGTATAGCCGTTAATCTCATTAAGAGGTTCGTAGTTTGCTTTTGTGCCTACCGGAACAGGAATCAGCGTCGGCATTGTATTGGGAACATTCTCCCCGTTCTCTAACTTATATTCAATTGTAACGTTTGCATACGATGCATTTTCCGTGCTGTCATCCGCAAGTGTTTTTCCTGTTTCGTCAACCACCGAAAACCCAACCGTATCTCCGTAATTTAAAACGGCATTATCGGGTATTTTGTAAACAAGCGAACAATTTACAAGTCCCGAATCAAAATCACTGCCGTAATAATCCAAGGCTTTTTTCGGCCAGAATTTAGGCTTCTCGCTCCAAACGGGAACGGTGAATTTTTTCTCGACCGAAATCTCTTTGCCGTCTGCCGTTTTTGCTTTTGTTCCGTCCGAATGCTTAACCCAAAGGCGCAGCGTAACACTTTTCTCCTTTTTATCAGACAGATTTTGAACGATTGTTCTCAGTTCAATCTCCCTGCCTTTCATATCGGGTGAAAATCTGCTTTTGGCATTTCCGCTTAAAAGGCGATTGTTTCTGTCGCTTTCAAAATTTGAATAACCGCTGCTGTTTGCATTTTCAAAGGCGGACGGATTATCTGAGGGGTTTTTAAATATACCAGAATACTCTTTTACCTCGGGAACGGCAACATACAAATCATCGTGATTTTCAATCAGTTGACTCATGCGCTTTGTACCTTGAAGCTTACATACCTCGCACAGCTCATTTCTCGTATTTTCACGCATAAGGCACATACGGCTTGAATTAAACGAATAAGAGCCGTCATAATGCGGACACGTGAAAGTATAACGAAACCCAAGCATATTTTTCCAATTTACCAAACTCGGATTTGCCGTATACGACATATTAAGCGATGAACGATAAGCATCCTCCGATATAGGCACGTTGCTTATCGAATACTCGTCACCCAAATGCATAATCCCGTGGCCGAGCTCATGTCTTAAGATAAACTGAGAATAATAATTGTCGGACGGTGCAACGATATAGTGTATGCCGCTTTTAATATTATCATGAGAACCACCGAAATAATCTCCGCTGTTTGCAAGCACAACAAATTGATTTATATGCTCGTAAACATAATAATACGGAGCGTATTCGTCATCCCAGCTTAACACATTCGGGTCGGTCGTTTCGGGAATGTGCGCATCATGGATTTTATCAATGAAAGCAGGACCTATGCACCGTTCAAACAAATGATTTTTCAAGCTGCCGTTAATATTTGTCGACACACGTGAATCAACAACGCTGAAAAATGTACTGTTTCCGCCATAATTGTCAATAGAAGCCGTACAAATCGCATATACGTTAAATCTGTCTGCCATACTGCGGTAAGGCTCGCTCAGCAATACGTTGCTCCAAAGTCGCTGAACATCACGCACAAACTTTGCCTGCTCATCTTGTTTATAACCCTCGGCACAAAACAGAATAACCATATTTTCCGTATCCCTGCGCGGTTTTTGGATTACATACACAGGCACTGTCGGATTTGCGTATTTACCGTCTGCGGAGTAGTTCGCTCCGAGCTTAAGCTGAATGTTTAAATTTGTATCAATATCCCAATTTCCGTCACCCGTTTCTCTCTCACCGCCCGATATGCTCAAGCCGTCGCCGGGTTTGTTCGGTGCAGTTCCAATATACGGATTTGACGACGTACCGCTGCCTGATGAAGCAACAAAATACTTTGCATCAAGATAAAATGCCGGACGGACGCCGTAATAGTCAACATGCGGAGCATCGCGCATAATTTTTCCGTCAGTGCCGACATAACGCATATCGTGGTTACAGTCGGTAACCGGAGTTCTGAGCCAATAATTCCATCTAAATCCGTTTTTGTTCGTTGCAATATAATAGCTGCCAAGATTTTTATAAACAGTATTCAGTTGCTTAACATCAAGCAAAAATACCTTTTCGGTAATATTTTCATAGTAAGCGTTTTCAAATTCTTCAGCAACGGATTGAATGTCGGTATTGTACGGCAAATCCTTTCCGGGGGCATCAATATAGCCTGCGCTGTATTCGGGGTGAGATACAACAGACCGCTGTGTCACCGTTTTAATTGCAGAAATTTCATCCTTTTTAAAGCCGCTTAAAAAGCCTGCCTTATTATCGTATGAATTGGAACCGATTATATAATCCGACTTCGGCGGATTTCCGCAAAGCCAGTTGACCGTCTTTTCCTCCGAGTTGAGCCATGAGCGCATATTACTGTCACGCCAGTGGTTTGAGCCGTATTTGCTCCTGTAAGTGTTACGTCTATGAGAACCTGTTGCCGAGTTTTCGCTCGTCCGTGCGTCATACGGCAGATACTCGCAAAGAACTCTGTCCGAAAGCATCAACGGTCCGTTATCGTCAACGGCAACGCACCTCCATAAAACAGACTCACCATCGTATGTACCCATACGGATATAATCACCAATATTAATTTTAAACTCCGCACTCGCCGACATCGGCAATAGGCTAACTACCATTACAGCAAAAAGCATTAAAGAAATTATTCTATTGTTTGTTCTTTTCCACATAAAAATTCTCCTTTAGTTATTGAATATATAGCCACGTGCAAAACTCTAAAAGTGCAGAGTTTATGCTGTTTTACGGATGTGGCAAATCCGTTTTGTCACTACAAGTTTACAATTTATATATAGAAAAAACCACTCTGATTTGGTATAATGTAGTTGTAAATATTCCTCACAAAGGAGAGTGGTTTTTATCTATCGTCAAGAAATTTTAAAAGACATCAGTCTTTTCACTTCACAACCAAAAGCTAAATTTTACGATGAACTATTCATTAATTTAGATTTAAGCTGTATTCCGGCTCAAAACTCAAAATTCGGTCGTGCAAGTTATAGCAATCATTCTATGATTTGTGCCTTTATCGTTATGAAATGCGAAGGTTTCTCTCAAATTTCGGACTTACACGATTATCTGTCAAACAACTTAATTATTGCCCATTACTGTGGCTTCGACATTTCTCGTGAATTACCTTCTTATGCAAAATTCACACGCTTTATCCGTGAATTTGATAACGATATACTTCAAACTGTTATGCAATCACAGGTCTTGAAAGCTGCCGATTTATCTTTGATTGATTCATCTTTTATCGCTTTGGATGCTACTCCTGTTAAGGCTAATGTTTCAAACAACAATCCCAAGTCCTTTAAAAAGAATAAGTTCTCCAAAGCCTCTCCTCCAAAGTCTGATAAAGATTGCAGGCTTGGTGTTCAAACTGCTTCAAATCAGCATAACGAAAAGAATTATGAATTCTATTGGGGTTACAAAAATCATATTCTTGTCGACTGCATATCGGGCTTACCCGTTTGTGAATTAACAACCGGTGCCAATGTTTCCGACAGTTCTGTAACACTCGAAATACTCAAAAGAGCAAATTCTTATCTTCCTATGTCTGAATGCTCATTTTTAGCTGATAAAGCCTATGATGTTAAGGCTATTTACAACACTGTGCATGACACATACAATGGCGATTGCTTTATTGCCTTAAACAAACGAAATACCAAAAGCCCTAAAAAGTTACCGTCAGGGAATATCATTTGCGAAGCAGGACTCGCAATGCATAAAGACGGCAAGTTTTCAGATAGCGGTCGAACACGTCAGAAATACTGCTATCCGTTGAAACGCTCTAAAAATGGCAACTGCCCTTGTAATCACAAATGTTGGAATAATGGCAAGAAAAATCGCGGTTGTACTAAATACATAACTCTTCCCGATGATTACAGGCTTTCTATCGATAGAAGCTCAATAGCCTTTAAATCCGTTTATGCTCTCAGAACCGAAGCCGAAAGATACAATTCACGATTTAAGCAAGCAGGCTGTGAAAGAGTTTTTGTTCGTAATGGCAATTCTGTAAAAAATCTTAATACAATTGCTCATATATCACTTTTATCGATTGCAATTGCCGCCGTTATTACTAAGAAAGACGTTTCTTATCGCAGCGTAAAAACTTTAAAACGACTCACCTGACAATGTTTAAAACCAAATATTTTTGTTCCTTGCCGTTAGGTTTGTTTGCTATGCACTTTTTTAACTATTATTCGCTTTTGTTGCTTCGCTTAGCTTTATTTATGATTTATTTACTTTTTATTTCTTGTGTTTTGCACCTCTCTAGAATTTTACTTTAATTTAAAACCTAATGTGACAATTTCTCTGGGCTTAACCCTTATGCTTACTATTTTATCATCAACGGCTTCCTCTTTCAATATTTCCTCACTCATTGCAAGCCTGTAAACTTTTTCCGTTTCTGTACTAAGTTCTACTTTGAAGTCTGCTGCATTATCAGAAGTGTTATATGCCCTCAAGACCATAAGCTCGCCATCCTCAGATTGTTTCAGAGCCGATACTGTTATAGCATCACCGCTTATATTAAGCAGTTTTCCGCTCTTATTCAGACTAATGTCTTTATATCTATCCTCTCTGAAGAATAATTCTGCAATATCTGTGTCCTGAACCTGAGGTCTGCCGCCTGTGAATTTCTTTTCCGAATAAGGCTGGAAATATCCGATAAGTCCGTTTTGGAAAATCTTGGTTCTTCGTACCAACTCGCTAACCTGCATATCCGCCTCGCCTTTTGCAAAAGTAAGACCAAGATGCAGAGTGTATTTTCCTATACATTGACTATCAATATTCTTCATTGTATTTCTCTGATGTCTGTCAGGTAAATTTGAAATCATTCCTACACTTCTTATAAGCGTTACAGCAATAGTACCTCTATCGTTTAAGAGATGCTCATATTCATACAGCCCCTCATTCATAATTCCAATTCCGCTGCCATTTTCTTCTATATGTATAAGTCCGCTATTGGGCTGCGTGCCATTTGAAACTTTCTTAAGTACCTCGCGTCTATCCCGCTCAATCGTGTCAAACGGAATAAGCGAGGTTGTATAATCAGTTGTCATACCTGTATCAAACAGTATACGAAGTCTATGGTCCTTTGCTTTATTATCCACCGCGCATTCAATGTCAATCCACGGCTTACCCTTTATGAGTGACAGCTTAATTTCAACAATGTTTTCTACCATTTCTTCACTTCTTGTGAGTGTCTCGATATCTAAATGCGTTGGTAGATTGAGCGTATACCTCAGAACACAGCTCTTTTCAATGTCCGTATCCTTTAGCACTGAGATTTTCGGTTTTATACCGTCTGTTACAATAGGCACATCATTTTCAACATCATAATGTATATATGAATTACCTTTTTCACCCATATCCTCAATTCTAATACAATTTACATAGGTGTTGTTCTGCTTTTTATCAGTTACAGAAATCTCGCCCATTTCATTTACTTCTACCATAAACAAATCATTTTCGAGCTTAATTTCCTTCGCTGCTACTTCTTGCTCATCCACTACTTTACATTTGCCATCTATCTTTTTGACAACATATGTACGATAACTCATTGGCTCAATCTCATCGACAGCCAGCTTGACAAGATAACTGTCGCAATCAATCTGACCCGGAAGATTTATCGGGCTTGTTGTTTTCATACAGTATGCGTCTTTTCTTATCACATCAAACACTGCTTCTCTGCCCTGCTCATCAATAACAGCAAAATTTTCAAAGTCTTCTTCCACAGGGAAATTAAATTCAACTGTTGCAGTGCCGCTGATTTTCATCTCCGAGGTGTTCCATACTGTAACAATATATTCATTTTCTTTCACACCCTCTCGTGTGATATGCGCTGTAAGAACTCCGAGAATATCATTTGTTAATTCATCAGCAGCTTCATTAAATCTTGCCGTTCTGTCCATCATATTAGAATGAACTGCATCAATGCTGCAGCCGCAAATGCTGTCATGCGGGTGATTTTCCATAAGCAACTTCCACAAATATTCAAGATAGTCTTTGGGATATATACCCTTAAAGCCCATCGCTTCTGCCATAACGTATAATGGCTCAACTACATTCTCTATCTTGTTCTGAGCCTTTACATTTGCAGTTTTTAAATACACCCGTGCAGATAATGTTCCTTTTAGAAGGTCATTATCATGTCCATATCTAAGCTCACCGATCACTTCTTCTATGTCAATATCATTTTCTTTGATATAATTTTCTGCTTTATCTGTAAACTCCTGCATGGTACACTGCTTAATTACACCTTTTTCAAGAGCCGCATTTGTAGGCGGCAGTACCTCAAGCAGATTCTCCTGCGCTTCAAGGTGGTCAACACCATTCATCAGCAGATAATACGGAATTCTGTCCGTCCCCTGATACATAGCTTCTATATGATCAATCAGCTTCAGATTTTTCGATACGTCTTCGGAAAATCTCTGCGCGTTGTTATACCACGTTGTAAAGCGTACTGTAAACACCTCAGAACCATCCTTGCCTCTCCAATAGAATTCCGGAGAAGTCATTATCCTCTCTAATTCGTCGTCATCGTTTATGTGATAGAAGCTGTAGCCTCTTCCAACAAGACAAGTCTTTATTCCGAACTGATTATATATTTGCGGAAGCTGGCTGATATTTCCGAACTGGTCAGGAATATATCCTGTAGTTCCGCAGCCGCCAAATTCATTTGCCATTTTGGTTCCGACGAGCAGATTTCTTACTGTAGCCTCACCGTCTGTCAGATAGAAATCGTTCTGTATATACCACGGACCTACTATAATTCTGCCTTCTTTTATGTATTTCTCCAAAAGAAATTTATTCTGCGGTTTTATTTTTAAATAATCTTCAAGCACTATCGTCTGCGCATCTAAATGAAAAACAAAATTCTCTTCTTTTTCCATTATATCCAACAGATTATCTATCAGCTTTACAAGACGAAACCTAAATTGTTCAAAAGTAAAATACCATTCTCTATCCCAATGCGTATGTGATATAACGCAATATTCCTTTTTCATAACAATCCTCCGATATTCGCATAAGTTTTATTTTATAAAACGAGCGGGACGGAAAACCCGTCCCTCTCATTCTATGCCGGTCATTAAAATTCACTGCAATTTATATTTTTCTGAGGTAAAAATCATCAACCCTTCACACTGCCGACCATGACACCCTTCAGGAAGTATTTTTGCAGGAACGGATACAGGCATAGTATTGGCAGCGTTGATACTATAATTGTAGCATATTTAATTGTTTCAGAAACCGAAAATTTATCGGCTGCCGCTACCCCCGATGTTAAATCGTCCGTTTGATTTTGAATAAGTAAATTCCTTAATACCAGCTGCAGCGGCCACTTTTCTTTTGCTTTCGGCAAAAACAGCATAGCATTAAACCACGAATTCCAGTTTGCAACCGCATAATAGAGAATTAAAACAGCAATCGTAGGAATTGTAAGCGGAATAAGAATTCTGAAAAGAACGACCAACGGATTAGCCCCGTCAATTTCCGCCGCTTCCTCAAGCGCCTTTGGAACCCCCGCCAATGCCGTACGCATTATCATCATGTTATATGTAGACAGGGCGGTTGGAAGAATAAGCGCCCAAAGGCTATCCAACATTCCAAGGTTCTTTACGAGCAAGTAAAACGGTATTAATCCTCCGCTGAAAAACATAGGAATAATTACTATCATCGAAATCATCTTGCCCCAATAAAGGTTCTTTCTCGAAAGAGTGTACGCTCCAAGTATAGTAAGCACCATACTTATCAGTACTCCTGCCACAACTACTATGATTGTGTTCATATAGCCGCTGAGAATCTGCCTATCCTGTATAACTATTTTATACGAGGACAAATTGAGCCCAAGCGGTTTGAACAGAAGTCCACTATGCTGCATCAGTTTCGACGCGTCCGATAGCGATGCAAACAATACATATAGTAACGGATACAGAGTTACAACCATTAGAACAAACATAAGTATAATATTAAATATATTAAACGCTTGTTCTGCTTTACTGCGTTTTATTTTCATTTCAAACACAACCCCTCTCCTTTACCATAAACCGTTTTCGGTCAGTCTATTGCTTATCTTGTTTGCCGTGATAATCAGTATAAAGTTGATTACCGAATTGAACAAGCCGACTGCCGCACTGTAGCTCCAGTCGCTCTGAACAATACCTCGTCTGTATACAAATGACGATATTACATCAGCCGTATCATATATACCCTCATTATACAGCAGAATAATCTTTTCATATCCGACATTTAACAGACCGCCTATTCTCAGTATGAGCATAACGACTATTGTCGGAATAATGCTTGGAAGAGTTATTGCAAACACCTGCCGTAGCTTTCCTGCGCCATCTATGGCGGAAGCTTCGTAAAGTTCCTGGTCAACTCCCGCAAGAGCAGCTATGTATATGATAGCGCTCCAGCCCATTTCCTGCCACGTTCCTGAAAGTATGTATATAGGAACAAACGCTCCCGGTTTATTCAGAAGGTTGCTATAATCTCCCGTAAGCGCTCCGACAATCTTTGTTATTATGCCGGTATCCATCGTAAATGTCTTAATCATACCACATATAACCATCAATGATATAAAGTGCGGCAGACTTGTAACAGTCTGAACCAGCTTACCATACTTTTTGCTTCTAAGTTCATTCACCAAAAGTGCAAATATGATAGGTATCGGAAAGTTTACAACAAGTGAAGTTACGCTGATAACCAAAGTATTTTTCAGCAGACGCAGGAAATAGTAATCTGTAACAAATTCCTTTATCCACTTTAATCCTACCCATTTACTTCCCAATATTCCCAGGGACGGCGAATAATCCTTAAATGCGATTATAGCGCCATACATCGGAGCGTAGCAAAATACAATATACCATACAAGTACAGGTATAAACATAAAATACGCCCATTTATTTCTGTGAAAATCCGCTCTTATAACTCCGCGGTTGCTTACTTTTAAAGTGTTTGCCTTATTTTTTCTTAATCGCATTTCCGAAGCCCCCTCGCAAAAATTTATCTGCTCAAAAATCTTTCGTATGCAGCCTGTTCAATTTCTATAGCTCTTTCAATACCCATATTTTTAAGCTCATCTATATAACTGTCCCAAGTATCAATACTTTCCGTCCCCTGAATATACTTAACAAACTTTTCGCCCTTAAGCGTATTAGCATTAGTCATTATTCTTGTATATTCATCAGATTCTTCCTGTGTAAGTGCCATAACAGCCGGAAGCGAATATTTTTCATCATCTGTATCTCTCCAGTTGTCAACGGCAGCGCTCTGCTGAGGAAGACCAAGGAACTGCTCCGTATATCTTACGCTCTGAGCAAACGGACCGCCTGTGGCTCTTGTTTCAAGAGCAAGCATTTCAGACATTGTTTTTCCGTCAGGATTGTTTGTTACATAATCAGTATAAGTCGGCTTGCCGTCAACCATTGTGTAGTCAACACCCTCTTTACCGAAGTTGAACAGATTTCTTCCTTCATCGCTGTAAGCATAATCAAGAAGCTTCAGTGCACTGTCAATTCTCTCTTCAGGGCATGATGTTGTTATTGAAGCACCTGAACCATCAAATGCAGATGCTTTCGTACCGAATCTCGGTCTGTCGCCCTTGTTAAGCACAGGGAATTTCGCGCCTACAAGGTCATATGTGGGATCGTCTGACATTGCGCCAAGCCATTTACCCATTCCTCCGCCTGCCGAGAATACTGCTGCGCCTGATTTTCCCGACGTCATTTGAGAATTAAGCATATTTCCGTCAATCTGAGCAAATCCATTATCCAAAAGACCCTTCTTATACCAATCATTCATTTTTATAAGAAACTCTTTATATCCGTCCTGCATAGGTCCATATACTACCTTGCCGCTATCGTCAAGGATAAATCCATTTTTAACGCCGTATGCGCCCATAAATGCACCCACATCCCAGAAGTTAGAGAGAATTGTCAGCGGTGCAGTCGCACCTTTCTTTTCCTTGAACTGAGCAAGAACATTTTCCCACTCGTCAATAGTTTCCGGGACTTCAAGTCCAAGTTCATCCAGCCAATCCTTACGGAGAATAGGTCCGTTAAACATACGCGATTTATCATCCTCGCGGATGAACGGGATTGTATAATACTCGCCCGAATCAGTTTTTAAAAGTTTGTCAATCTCAGGATGCTCTTCAAGGTATTTTACAAAGTTCGGCAGCTTACCCTCATCCATATACTGATTTAGAGGTACTATGACTTTCTGGTCAATCGCTCCCTGAGCGCCGCCTTTAAATCCTGCCCAGTTTGATTCCATAATGTCAGGATACTCATTAGAAGCAATCAATATATTGAACTGCTCTGTTCTCTGTCCCCCATCGCTTGAGGCAATCGTGAAATCCACATCTATACCTGTAGCCTCATGAAGATATTGAACAAACGGAATACTTTCTGCATCGCTGCTTCCGTCACCCATCGGAATACCTGCCCAATATGTAACAACATTTGAAACCTCTTTACTATTACTGCAGCCGCTCAAGGCACCGACAAGCGAGGCACCTGCCACAGCAACGCACAAAGCCTTTTTAATTTTACTATTCATGTTCTTACTCCTCCTCTTTTTAAATGTTTTAACTCTTTCCCATATCAAACAGCTGTTTTATTGTTTGATATATCATTTAAGTTTATTTTAGCATATTTAATATAGAATGTCAATATATTTTATAAAAAAATATCCATTATTTTCGAAGAAATATACAAAAAGCAGCCATTGTTTGATATATCATTTATGCTATATCAAACAATGGCTGTCTTTAAACATATACGTTTTCTTTCAGGACGCTATCCGAAACACCTTCAATAAGCTTCATCGGAACTACAACTCTCAGG
>OLQR01001298.1_pt1 | contig 15167 bp, 13 predicted proteins | sample 1671881 | NCBI WGS metagenome assembly OLQR01 (sample SAMEA3136623, study PRJEB25190) | human gut metagenome | biome: human gut; feature: human-associated habitat; material: faeces | place: Austria | collected 2013 | reverse complement strand
CATGGTACGAGAGACGCGGCCTCCCCCGCGACCGCGATGCCCTGGCCGCCGCGGCAGCCCCGCTTCAACAGCGCATCGACGCCGGAGAGCTCACCTACAACGAGGCGTGGCGGGAGGCCTATGCGGCAGAGGGCCCACGCGGGCATGAGGCCGAGGCATTCCCGCATCCCGGCATTTCGACGGCGGCCCAGAGGGCAGACCAAGGTCTGCCCCTGCGGGAAGACGCTGAAAACACAGCGCCGAAGGAACTTTCCTGGGACGATCTTTTCGCCCTGCATCGCGCCAACGAAACGGCACCGAAGCGCGTCGTCGGGCTGGTGGTGGAAACGCGCCCCGACCTCGTCACCGCCGATGCCTGCCGCAGCCTGCGCGCACTCGGCTGCACCAAGGTGCAGATCGGCATCCAGAGCCTCTCTGACGACCTTCTCGCCGCCAACGGCCGCGCCATCACGTCCGCGCGCATCGCCGACGCCATGGCGCTGCTGCGTCGGTACGGTTTCAAAAGCCACGTGCACTTCATGGTGAACCTGCTCGGCGCCGACCCCGCCTCCGACATTGCCGACTACCGTCGTCTCGTCACCGACCCGGCGTTTCTGCCCGACGAGGTGAAGCTCTATCCCTGCTGCCTTGTGGAAAGCGCCCAGCTCACCGACTGCTACGAGGCCGGCCGCTGGCGCCCCTACACCGAGGAAGAGCTCGTGAGAGTCCTCATCCAGGACGTGCTGGCCACCCCGCCCTGGACGCGCATCTCCCGCATGATCCGCGACATCTCCGCCACCGACATCCTCGCCGGCAACAAGAAGACCAACCTGCGCCAAGTGGTAGAAGCCGCCGTTGATGCCACAGACGAGGCGGTTGCCGAGATTCGCTCCCGCGAAATCTCCGTAGAAGGCGCCACCGTGGGCGACCTTTCCCTTCAGACCATCGCCTACCAGACCGCCACCACCGAAGAGCGCTTCCTTGAATGGATCACCCCCGAAAACAAGATCGCCGGCTTCTGCCGCCTGTCGCTGCCGACGGCACTTCCCCGCGACACCGCCAACGAGTCCTCTCCCCCTCCCATCAAGAGCGAGCAAAGCGAGGCGAGGGGTTCCTCGCTTGCTTCCCCCTCCGCACCGCAGGAGGCCATGATCCGCGAAGTGCATGTGTACGGGAAGGTGGCCGCCCTGCACCGCACCGGCGAGGGCACCCAGCATCTGGGCCTCGGGCGGGCGCTCGTGGAAGAGGCCTGCGCCCAAGCGGCGGCGGCCGGGTACACCGCGATTAACGTCATCAGCGCCGTGGGCACCCGCGTCTACTACCGCAACCTCGGCTTCAAGGACGCCGGGCTCTACCAGAAGCGGCCGCTGCCATGAGCATCGCCGACGAGCAGCGTGTTTCCGCATCCGGAGCAACGACCGCGCAGAGCGCCTCGCAGCCCGACGCCTACTCACCCCAGGTCATCCGCAAGCTGAATGACCTCACGAGCGACTTCTACGCCCGCGAGGCCGCCTCGTTCTCGGCCACGAGACAAGCCCCTTGGCATGGCTGGGAAAGGGTTTGGAAGCTCATCACAGCCCACGATGCCGCGCAAGGCCCCTTTCCCAGCCACGCCGCCGTGCGAGACTCCCTCTCCAGCCGCGCCGCCCGCATCCCCGATGACTATGCCAGCAATTCCAAGGACTCCCTCGCTGTCCTCGACCTTGGCTGCGGCAACCTCCGCTTCGAACGCTTCCTCGCCGAACGCACAAACGCCCCCCTGCGCGTCACCGCCCTCGACAACTGCCCCGATCTGGCATCTCCCGAAATCGGCGCTCTATCTGCCGCCTTCCCGCACAGCCTTCGCAGTTCCTCTGCTGCTTCCAAAACGAAAGAGGAGGATGCTTCAGGGCAGGGCGCGAATCCCCCCGAAAAGACCATCGTAGATCTCCGCGCCCTCGACATCGTGGAATCCCTCCTCGACAGCACCTTCGCCGACCGTCTCCCACGCAACTCGCACGACCTCGCCGTCGCTTTCGGACTCATGCACCATCTGCCGACATTCGCCCTGCGCGCCCGGGTTCTCGAGGGGCTCCTCGGCTCCCTGCGGCCCGGCGGCTTTGCCGTTGTGTCGTTCTGGCAGTTCCTGAACGACCCGCGCCTGGCCGCCAAAGCCGCCACGGTCACCGCCGAGGGCCGCGCCGCCCATTGCCTCCCCACCTTCCAAGAAAACGACTTCCTCCTCGGCTGGCAGCATGCGGAAGGCACCTACCGCTTCTGCCACCACACGCCCGAGGACGAAATCGACGCCCTTCTCGCCGCCATCCGCGAACCCAGCGCGCCCTCCACTAGCGGCTGCACGTCTGCCGCTCCCCTCCCCTTCCGCGAGATTGCCCGCTTTTCCGCCGACGGCAAACTCGGCAACCTCAACCGCTACCTCATTTTGCAGCGCCTCTAGCTTAGACGCACCCTCGCCCCCCCCCGTTTTCCAGCCGCGAATTCACGGTCTTGCCGTAACAAGCGTCAATTCGTGACTGACCAGAGACCAAAACAGCCCCGTTTGAGAGAAATGCAGCCGCAAAATGACGCCCGTGACGTCAACATCGTCATTTTGCGGCTGCTCGCTCTTTTGGCGAAAGTTTGAAGGAGCTAACAAGGACGACGCATCACCGGAAAATCTGTTAAAGTGCGCACCATGGCTAGAACACCCGACACCCCCGCCGTCGCTCGCCGCCGCGAGCGCGAGAAGCGCACCATCTCGAACATGGTGGCGATTTACTGCGCCGGCAATCACGACGCGCCTGCGCGCACCGAGACAAGTTTCGCCGGCGAGGCGCTCTGCCCCGCGTGCAAGGCCATCGACGACTACTGCGTCCTGCGCACCGAGCGCTGCCGATCCATGGCTCACAAAACAAGCTGCGAGGAATGCGGTAACCACTGTTACGCCCCCGCCGAGCGCGAGCAGATCCGCGCCATCATGCGCTACGCAGGCCCGCGAATGATCCTCTACCACCCCGTGGCCGCCATCCGCCACCTTCTGAAGAAATAAGGGCGCCCTCGCACCCCTTGACGGTGCTACATCCCCAAATACGCCAGCAGCCCCTCGCAGCCATCGCACACGTCTGCGTAGGTGGTTTCGAAATCGCCCGTGTACCACGGGTCGTCGACACTGCGACTGGTGCCGGCGAATTCCAAGAGCTTGAACACCTTGCCGTCGGGATCGCCGCCCAGTATCCAATTCATGTTGCGGATATTGGCCGTGTCCATACCGATGATGAAGTCGAAGGCATCGTAGTCGGCGCGACGAAGCTGCCGGGCGCGCTTGGCCTCAAAGCCGCCAATGCCGTGCTCGCGCAGCACCGCCGCCGTGCCCGGATGTACCGGGTTGCCGATCTCCTCGGTACTCGTCGCCGCCGACTCGATGTGGAACCGCTCGGCAAGCTCCCGCCGCGTCGCCATGTCCTTCAGCACGAACTCGGCCATGGTCGATCGGCAGATGTTGCCGTGGCAAACGAAAAGGATGCGAATGGGTGTTTGGGACATGGGGAAATCCTTTGCATGGGGAGGGGCGGTCCTTGCTTTCCAGTAAATTATAGAGGAACTTGGATTTCGTTCAATCGTGCACTTTCTATGCTAAAATTCCGCCCACGTGCCAGCAAAGTCCGCGCGGGCGGCGCTCCGAGAGTAAAGGAGTGCTGCCATGGAGAGTATTCTTTTCGCCGCTGCGGCGGTCGCCACAATAGCAGGCTTCGTTCTTGAGGTCTGGCGGGAGATGAAATCGACGCGAACGGATGACGAAGGGAGAAAGAGAAAGGGCCAGCGCTAACTGACCCTTCATTTCGAAAATACCTGCGCCGCCCGTGACACCTTAGCCTAGCAACTACGGAACGGGCTTTGCTGGTACGCCTTATATTATAGCCCCTTGCAGCGCTTTTGGGAACCGTTTCGAGATTGCTCTTCGGAAACTCTTCGGCCGAAGCTCGCTGGCTGACTTCAAGCTTAAACTAATCACTAAACCCGCCAAAAGGCCCCGATAATGGGGCCTTTTGCTTTTGCGCAGTACATTATTCTATGATTCTATATTTCCTGAAAAAGCAAAACTCATTGCTAGCGCCGCAAAGCGCGGCGGCGAGTTTCGGATGCCTCATCAAACCACGCGCATACCATCAAATCAATGGCGTTACAAAAAGCTGGCCCATCTCTCCGGCATCTGCGAAAGAAAGATAGAGAACGGCGCTCTCAATACTAGCTTTAGCTTCTTCCGACAAGGAACAATATATTGCCAGATTTTCCTTCGACAACGGTTCGATGAAGGCGGCTTCGCCATTTGAAATACTTGCACGAATAAAGTATTTATTATTGATGAGAATTGCTGCATAGGCATCTGATCCCAAATGGACAGACGAGGGGAACCTGCTCTCCATTTCCCCCTGAACAAGAAGGTACGACTCACCCGGAACGTCATCTTCGGAGCTCAAGGCGTAATCGTGCTTTCTGCTGCGAATCTCGAAACTTTCCTTCCATTCGACAGATTCAAGCGAAACAGCCATGTCATCCCCAGAATAGTCCTCGCCAAGTGGAAGAATAATCCTCCTAGGCATTTCGTCGTAGGGATTGTCAGAGATCCTTTTTGCTGGCTTGTCGGAGCCATTCTCACCAATAAGGGTGTCGGGGCCGTCGAACTCAAAGCTCAATTCACCACCTGATTCATCAAACGAGAGGGTAATAGAGTTGCCTTCCACGGCTCTGACTGTGTATAAGGAAGGAATCTCTCCATCACCTAAGTAGGCGAGTTTTCCGTCAAACATCACCTCATTGTACCCATCATCCCAAATCCCAACCAGTTCGTCAGCACCGTTTAATTCGCTGGTATCCTGGCTGACTTCTACGTCTTCGCTGGCATCCGAAGACGCAACCTCATCGCTTTTGGCTGCTTGCTCTTGAGCATTTAAGCCGGAGTTCACCTCTTGGCTCGAACTACATCCGTCAAGACAGCCAGACACACAAAACGCCAAGGCAGTCACAAGCGACGCCACCGCAACTCCCTTAAATCTCCCGCTCATTTCTTCTCCTTCCAGTTGTAGCCAGTGCGCCATTTCTACCTCATGCCGTGCGTAACTTGTTGCGCAACAAATGGCAAAGGCAGCACTTTTCTACTGCGGAGAAGGCTCAATTGAAAAGGAGAGTATCCACCGCAGTCACCACAACTGTTCGGAACGCTCGCAAATGCGAACCACCAAAGAAAGGCGGATACCCTCCTTGACAGTGGTTCAGATGAAGTTGTAAGCGTTCCGGAAGGAACAGTTGTGGTAAGGCGTATTCTTCCGCTGGCTTTTTGCGCTTCCCTCCTAAAGCAAGGGCCTTTATAATTCAGAAAGCCGTTCAGTTTCTGACACAGGCAATGCAATTTCAAAAGGGAAATTCTGACACTACAGGCTGACACAGGAAGCAAATATTTGTTTTATATCACCTGATAAGATAAGGAGAAAGCAGTAAATGGCAGAGTTCATCTACCAAATGTACAAGGCCCGCAAGGCGGTGGGCGACAAGGTTATTCTGGACGACGTTACGCTGTCGTTCTATCCCGGCGCGAAGATCGGCGTCGTGGGGCCCAACGGCATGGGCAAGTCCACCCTGTTGAAGGTCATGGCCGGCCTGGAGGAAGTCTCCAACGGCGAGGCGCGCCTGACGCCTGGCTACACCGTGGGCATCCTTCTGCAGGAGCCGCCGCTTGAGGAGGATAAGACCGTCCTCGAGAACATTCAGATGGCCTTTGCCGACGTGCTCGCCAAGGTGGAACGCTTCAACCAGATCGGCGAGGAGATGGCCGCGCCCGACGCAGACTTCGACGCCCTCATGGACGAGATGGGCAAGCTGCAGGACGAGATCGACGCCGCGAACGGGTGGGATCTCGACTCCCAGCTCTCCCAAGCCATGGACGCGCTGCAGTGTCCCGACCCGGACGCGCCCGTGAGTATCCTTTCCGGCGGCGAACGTCGTCGCGTGGCCCTGTGCCGCTTGCTTCTGGAACAGCCCGACTTGCTGCTGCTCGACGAGCCCACCAACCACCTGGACGCCGAGTCGGTCCTCTGGCTCGAACAGCACCTGAAGACCTACCCCGGCGCCGTGCTCGCCGTCACCCACGACCGCTACTTCCTCGACCACGCCGCCGAGTGGATTTGCGAGGTGGACCGTGGGCAGCTCTTCCCCTACAAGGGCAACTACTCCACCTACCTGGAGACTAAGGCCGCACGCATGGCCGCCCAAGGACAGGCCCAGGCGAAGCTCGCCAAGCGCATGGAGCGCGAGCTTGAGTGGGTGCGCAGCTCACCGAAGGCTCGTCAGGCGAAGTCGAAGGCGCGTCTGGCCAACTACGACGCCATGGTGGCCGAGGCCGGCAAGGCGAAGAAGCTCGACTTCGCGGAGATTCAGATTCCCGCCGGCCCCCGTTTGGGCTCGAAGGTGCTCGTCGCCAAGAACCTGCACAAGGAGTTCGACGGCCGCGTGCTCATCGACGACTTGTCCTTCGAGCTGCCCCGCAACGGCATCGTGGGCGTGATCGGCCCCAACGGCGTCGGCAAGACCACCCTGTTCAAGACCATCGTGGGCCTAGAGCCGCTCGATGGCGGCGAGCTGGTAGTCGGCGAGACCGTGAAGATCGCCTACGTCGACCAGAACCGCGCCGGCATCGACCCGGACAAGAAGCTGTGGGAAGTGGTGTCCGGCGGCACCGACTACATGATGGTCGGTGAGACCGAAGTGCCCTCCCGCGCCTACGTGGCCGCCTTCGGCTTCAAGGGAGCCGACCAGCAGAAGCCCGCGGGCGTGCTCTCCGGCGGCGAGCGCAACCGGCTGAACCTGGCGCTCACCCTGAAGGAGGGAGGCAACCTGCTCCTTCTGGACGAGCCCACCAACGACCTGGACGTGGAGACCCTCTCCAGCCTTGAAGCGGCGCTGCTCGACTTCCCCGGCTGCTCAGTCGTGGTCAGCCACGACCGCATGTTCCTCGACCGCATCGCCACGCACATTCTGGCTTGGGAAGGCGATGACGAGAACCCCGGCCGCTGGCACTTCTTCGAGGGCAACTTCGAAGCCTACCAGGCCGACCGCGAGGCGCGTCTCGGCAAGGAGGCCGCCAAGCCCCACCGCCTCCACCGCAAACTAACCCGCGACTAGGCACCGACAGCTCCAGGGGCCATCAAGGCCCCGAGCATCATATTTTCCTACCGAAGAGGGCGATCTCACAGGGATCGCCATCTTTCTATCTTTTGATTGATATATTGCTGAGCTTTTCTCTATCATTTTTTCGAATTCATGTCGAATATGTCCTAACCTAACTGATATGATGCCCCTATTAGGCAATCTATAGATTGGATAATCATGAGAGAACACGACATGTCCCAGCAAATTAAGGAGATCCGGAAGCACTACGGACTCTCCCAGCAGGCCTTTGCGCGGCTACTCGGCATCGGCGAGGCCAGCATCACTCGCTACGAGAAGGGCATCGCCCCTACCAAGGCCAACGCCAACCTCATTCGCGCCGCCATGATTCCCGAGTTCATGGCCGGCTGCCTCGAGCGCGATGGCGACGTGCTCACTCCCAAGCAGCGCGCATCGGTCGAGAAGATCGTCTACGCGGAAGTGGCCTTTGACGAGGAAGGAGACATCATGGACATGACGGAAATCTACGAGCTGACGTTGCAGCAGGAGGTGTTGAACGAATCTGCCTGGGATACCATGGCGCAAATCTCCCGAGCGCGCGCCGACGCGAAGCTCAAAGGCAACGACGAGCTGACGATAATCTACGACGACATCGAGCAACAGATCGCTCGTCTTGTACCCGAAATTCTTTCGGAGTCAGCGGCCAATCAACATACCATCGATGAGATACGCGGCCAGCTGAAAGGCTTCCAGCAGTTCCTTTCGACCCAGCTTGCAAAGGCGGCCTAACTATGAGCGACGAAGAAAAGTGCACCGAAAGGGAGTTCAGCGAAAAGTTCGAAGAGTTGCGTTGGAACCTCCTGAACGCCTATCGCCCCACACTTGAATCGGCGCCCCAGGCTTTTTTGCTCGGAGGCCAGAGCGGGGCAGGAAAAACCACACTCCACAAGATCGTCCATCGCCGACTGGACGGCAACGGTATCAGCATTAACGGGGACGACTATCGAAAGTTTCACCCCCGCTTCTTGGAGCTTCAGCGCATTTACGGGGACGAAGCCGTTAATTACACCGCGCCATGGGCGGGGCGCATGACCGAGGCGCTTATCGACTCGCTCTCGCGCATCGAGTACAACCTCGTCATCGAGGGCACGTTGCGTACGGCAGAGGTGCCCCTGAAGACGGCGGAGCTGCTGCGCCAGCGCAGTTACGGGGTGTCCCTCGCACTCATGGCCGTAAAGCCAGAGATCTCACTCGTCAGCTGCCAAATTCGCTACGAGGAGATACGCGTAGCCGGCACGACGCCCCGGGCAACCGACCCGGCGCACCACAACAAGATCATCGATCAGATCGCCTCCAACCTCGGCGTCCTGGAAGCAAGCGGAATGTTCGACGAGATCGCCCTCTACGACCGAAGCCAAACGTGCCTCTTCCCCCGCGAGGGGGGCGGCGAGAGCGCCGAGGAAGCTTTGCGCACCATTCTCTTTGGCCCTTGGACCCCCGAGGAGCGCCGCCACTACAACGAGCTTAAGGCCAAGCTAGAGCAGCTGCGCAGGAAGTAGGAACCCGCGGGATAGTCGCGCTCTGTCCCTCGCTGCGAGAGCCAGAGCGCGGGTCAATCCCGCACAAGCACACACCTCCGAGCCATGGGAAGGAGGTGAAACCGATGAGGGAATTTTTCACCTCAATGCTTGCGGGCGTCACGTCCGCAGTCGTCTGGGAAACGATCAGGTGGGTTTTCGCGTCCGTAAGGGCGCGAAAAAAGCCCGCCGATCCTGACCAGGCCAAGCGGGCTTGACACCCTGCGGGGGACGGTTCGGTTCCGTCCCTCGTAGTTTTTGCATTGTATCACAGAGCACAGGCAGCTTAGACCGCGAATGCGCAATCTGTCATAGGCGTTCGCAACCAAAACGCACTTGCATTGAAGTTTCTCCGGCCGGTGACAATTCCTCTTTCTCAATCGTTTTTATTCATGATAGCGAAAACGATGAGCTTGAGAGGCACTATGGGAAAAGAGAGTTTCGCGCGCGCAACGAGAAGGATGCTGTCCGTGGCCCTTGCCCTGGGATTGGCGCTCACCTTCCCGGGATGCGCAGCCGGAAAAAGCGACTCCTCCCCAGAGGAAAGAGCCGATCTGGTGGTCTATCTCCTCGAGGGGCGCGACACGGCCACCCAAGGTATTGCCAACGTTGAAAGCTCGCTGCGCCAACTCGCAGCCACCTTCGAAGACGCCGAAGGACTGTCCGTCGAAGTGCGCGTCGGCATTCCGGCAGATTCCGGGGTCACAGCCGACGACGCCCAACGAGCCCTCAACGCTTCGCTCCTTGCCGGAGACGGCCCCGACGTCATCGTGCTAGACGGTCTGCCCCTCGACCGCATGGCCCAACAGGGGATGCTGCTTAATCTCGCCGACGCTCGTGACCTCCTTCTCGGCAGTGATTCATTCTACGAGAACATTCTTTTCGGCCTGGGCGATGCCTCAGACTACGCTGTGCCCACCTCGTTCTCGCTCCCCGTCATCGAAGGAAGCGAGAACCTGCTGGATCGCTTCACAACCGCCAGCGATCTGGTAGAGCTTGTCGCCGTCGACCCCTCCGCAGCCGAAGCCCTCGGTGTCGACAGCGGGCTCTCCGATCTACTCGCAGCCTCCTATCCAGCCATCGTCTCCCACGGCACGCTCGATCGGCGCGCCCTCTCCGCCTTCTTGGAAAACGCCGATACCCTCCTTAAGGCGGCGCAGGCCAACTACGATCGATGCCAAATCGCCCTCGGCGAAGGAGGCGGCGACTACGATGCCGTCGAATACGGCATAGACGCCCTCACGACTACAGCCTCATCAGCAAGTTTTTCCACCTGCGCCCTCTTCCTCGACGATGCCACGAAACTTCAAATCGGCTCCGTCGACAGTTGGGAAGTCTTCGGCCATCTCTACCTCAATCAGGAAGAGACCCCCTACCCATGCCAGTTTCGCCCCTTCAGGGAAACCAACGCGACCGCCTTCACGCCCTTGGGCATTCTCGGCGTAAGTGCCACCTCTGAACACCCCGAAGAGTCCAAGCGGTTCATCGCCCACGCCCTCGCCGCCGAAGCCCAGAAGAACGTCCAGGGTATCGGCATTCCCGTCAACGAGACCGCCTGCGACGAGTTCACCCGCCTATGGGATGGCGGCTATTCCATACTGTTCGCCGAAGAGGACGGCACGACGACGGAATACCGCCGCGACCCGCTCTCTCCTTCGGAGATCGAGCACTGCAAGGAGCTCATCGCCTCCGCCGATACGGCCTCCCTACCCGACCGCGTGGTAGTCGAAGCCATGGCCGACGCGCTTCGTGACTACAGCGGCGGCAACGCATCTCTGGAAGAAACCGCAGATGCAGCTGCCCAGAAAATTGACCTCTATCTGAAGCAGTAGCCATGGCGCGCCGCCCTCGCAAACCTCCACTCATCATCGCCGCGTTCCTGCTTCCCAGCATCGCGGGGTCGGCGCTCTTCTTCGGAGTGCCGCTTTTCGAGACAGCCCGTCGCTCCTTCACCGACGATGCCGGCAATCGTTTTGTCGGTCTCGAGAACTACGCAGCGGTTCTCTCCAACGAGGCCTTCCACCTCGCTGCAGGAAATACCACGGCCTTCATGGCCATAAGCGTTCCCGCACTCCTGGCCCTGTCTCTTGGCTGCGCCCTGCTCCTGCGCAGATCCTCGGCCGTAACGTCTCTGGTAAAGTCAATCCTGCTGCTTCCCCTAGCCCTTCCCGTATGCGCTATCGCCTTGCTCATCTCCTTTGCCTTCGGCCCAGAGGGATGGGTCAACGGAGCCCTGACTCAAATCGGCATCGGCCCCGTCGACTGGCTCGGCGGACCAGCGGCCTTCAGCGTTCTGATCGTCGAATATCTCTGGAAGAACCTTGGCTATGCGACGGTGCTCTGGCTCGCAGCTCTCGCCACAATTTCCGAGAACCTTGAAGGAGCCGCGCGCCTCGATGGCGCCTCGCGTTGGCAGCGGCTTACCCGCATAACCCTCCCTCTTCTCACCCCGACCGTCCCTGTGCTCGTGCTGCTGTCCGTCACCAACGCCTTCAAGATCTACCGCGAGGCCTATCTTGTCGCCGGAAGCTACCCTCCCCAAAACATCTATCTCCTCCCTCACCTGTTCAATAACTGGTTCACCGATCTCTCCTTAGGCAAACTGGCCGCGGCCAGCATGCTTCTGCTCGCCGCCTTCATCCTGCTCGCCCTCCTACTCGTCGCAGCGTGGCGCAGAAATGCGAGGCCCCTATGACCGAGCTTTTCGCTACCGTCCTTCTGGACACGCCGGCCTTCCACGTGCTCCTACAGAACTCTGCCCTTATCACCCTCGGAGTTCTGACGGGCCAGCTTGCAGCAGCCACTCCCGCCTCGTGGGCCTTGGCCCAATTCTCATTCCCCGGCCGCAGCGCTCTTCTCTTCGTCTATATCCTGCTCACGATGCTGCCGTTCCAGGCGGTCATGCTGCCCACCTACCTCGTCATGGAAGCCCTGAGCATCAACAACAGCCTCTGGGCCGTCGTTCTTCCCGGTATCTTCAGCGCCTTCCCCGTGTTCATCATGGCTCAATTCTTCGCATCCATCCCTCGAAGTCTCATGGACGCCGCCCGCCTCGACGGTGCCAGCGAGTGGTTCATCTTTCTGCATATCGGCATCCCTCTGGGAGCGCCGGGCATCTTCGCGGCTCTGGTTCTCGGCTTCTTCGAATACTGGAACGCCGTCGAGCAGCCCTTGGCCTTCCTCGAAGACCCATCGCTTTGGCCGCTGGGGATGTTTTCGCCCGCTGTCACGGCGGAATCGGCCGGCCTTATGGTTGTTGCCGCCGGTGTGTCCGCCGTGCCGGGTCTGCTCGTATTTCTCTGGGGCAAGAATCACCTGGAAGCAGGCATTGCCTCAACGACGAGAATGGGGCGTTAGTATGCAACGCTTCGCTGCCATCGCCCTGGCGCTGTACTGCATCGCTATGCTTGCCTGCGGAACCGCGGCCCGCGAGCGCTACGAGACGACAACGCCTCGCGTCACCGTCGCCCAGCCCTGCTCATCCGAGATCTCCGGGGCCGACGGAAGCGAGCCTCTCCTCTTCCCGCTCTGCGTTCCCTCTGATGCCATCCGCTACGACGGCGATCGTCCCACCGTACTCGTCGTCGACACGCGCTTGGGTTACCTGGGAGAGGAGACGGTCGCCCGGGCCGTCGCCGTGACCCCCATCGCCGGCAGTGGCGACGTCACGGCTCTCGAGCCCGGATGCATCGGAAGCGGACAGCTTATCATCGTGACGGCCGAAGGCGACGTTGAAGACGGCTCCCCTATCCGGGTGGCTCATTCCACCCGAGAAAGGAACTATGCGCAATGACTCCCCAGAACGATACCTTTCTCGAGATCAGCGGCCTGAGCAAAACCTATGGCCATCGCACCGTCCTCTACCCCACCGACCTTTCCGTGCCTGAAGGAGCCTTCGTTGCCCTCGTCGGCCCCTCTGGCTGCGGAAAATCCACCTTCCTGCGCCTCGTAGCCGGCTTGGATGCGCCCACATCGGGCTCCATTCACCTCGCCGGACAAGACATCACCGCGCAGGAGCCGGGCAAGCGAAACGTCGCCATGGTCTTCCAGGACTACGCGCTCTACCCCCATCTGACCGCCTACGAGAACATCGCCTTCCCCCTGAAAGTGCGCAAGACTCCCCGACGAGAAATTCGAAGAACAGTAGAAGGCCTCGGAGCGCTGCTCGGCCTCGGCGAGGCCCTGGGGCGCAGGCCGGCCCAGCTGTCCGGCGGACAACAGCAGCGTGTGGCCATCGGCCGAGCCCTTGCGCGCGACCCGGCGCTTTTGCTCATGGACGAGCCCCTCTCCAACCTCGACGCCCCGTTGCGTCTGCAAATGCGCCGTGAGTTCTCTCGTCTGCATCAAGAGCGCAGCACAACCATCCTCTACGTGACCCACGACCCTATCGAGGCCCTGTCCCTCGCCACCATCGTCGCCGTCATGGAAGAGGGCCGCATCGTGCAGTCTGGCGCGCCTAAAGACATCCTCGCGAGTCCCGCGGGCTCCTTCCTGCGGGAATCCATTGACGATCTGGAAAATTTTTTCTCAAAGTCACTGTGACAATGCGCCGTCGTCGATCGTGTTATAGATAGAGGCGACATGCACAGATACCGACGCGAACATAGGGAAAGCGATTTCATCGAAACCGCCGTGGCCGATTGGGGCGACACGGTCTATCGCGTTGCGCTCAATCAAACTGGCTCCCCCTCCGATGCCGAAGACGTGCGCCAAGACGTCTTCGAGCGGCTCCTCACCTCGGCGCCTTCTTTCGCTGACTCAGAGCACCTGAAGGCGTGGCTTCTGCGCGTCACGGTAAACCGCTGCCGCGATATCGCCAAATCTCACAGCCGCAGCCACACCGACCTGCTGGAAGATCGCGACGAGATTGCCTGGAGGAAGCTGGCAGCCCTCGCCGAAGAAGACGGATGCGACGACGACTCCTTGACCGACGAGCTCACCCTCGCCATACAGCAGCTGCCCGTCGACCAGCAAGCCGCCGTGGAGCTCTTCTACCGCAAAGATCTCCCCACCGATGAGATCGCCAACATCTTGCAATGTTCCCCCGGCGCCGTTCGCACGCGGCTCTATCGAGCTCGAAACACCTTGCGCAAAGCCCTGACAGCAAGCGCTGCCGTCGCCATCGTCCTTTTGGGAGCGGCTTTCCTCCTGCAAAGTCCGCGCCCAGCTTACGAGAGTCTCTTTCCGGACAGCCCTGCTCCGACCACCTCGGACGACGCTGCCAGCAGCTCCGCTCCGTCCAACTTCTTCGTTTTAACAGCATGGGCGCAAGAAGGAAATAACGCCGCTCCGCACCGCGTGGCGCCTGCCGACCTGCAGGGCATCGATTGGCTGCACCCGCAGTACTGGGTGCCTAATTACGACCCCGACAATCCCTTCGAAGAAGGACCCGTGAAGCCTACGGGGATTGCCATGACGACCTTCAACTTCGACGCGCTCTGCACGGGGCGAAATCTGGTCTCAGTGGCCTACGAGACCACCTGCGAAAGTGCTTGGTTCTCAGTTGACGGCAAACTGGCGAAGAGCATCGTCGTCGACTACCGCGACGAGGATGCTGCAAAGGCTAGCGCTGACACGGTTCTGAGCGTGATCGAACCCGAAAGCCCCCAGATCTCGGCCCTCATCGAGCAATGGAAGACGAGTCCCGAGAGCTATTGGAACGAGCTCCTTCCCACTGCCATCGCCGAGGCGGGCCGCACGCTTGCCGGCACGGACCTTGTTTTGACGGCCACCTTCGAAGACGGAACCGTCCAGACCAAGATCTACCGCATCGGTCTTGTCGAGGATTACGACGACCGTTGCCGCACATTCGTCCAGGCCATGATCGACCAGTGGGAAGACAATGAGGGCATCATTGCCGATCATGAGGCAATGCCCTCGCTATTCACTCTCGAACTTATCGACGAGCCTTAGGCTTCGGTTTCCTCGATTGCCTCTTCGGTCTCTTGAATATCTTCCGATGAGCTTTCCGCTTCGGCGGCCTCAGCCGGTTCGGCTTCGTCGACGGACGCAAGGTCGCCAGGCGCGACGGCGTCCTCGGCCTCTGCTGCGAGGGCAGCTTCCTCGGCGAGGGCGGCGTCTTCGGCCAGAAGGCGGTTGAACTCCTCCACGTCGTACAGCTCGCCGGTGTCGCTCAGCTCGTCCACCACGGGAATCTCGTCAGCGTCGTCCGCATCGCCGGCAAAGTCCTCGCCCCAGCCGTCCGCAACGCCGTAGTCCTTCATGCCGAAGCGCGCACGACCGCAGCTCACCAGGCGCGGCTCGAAGTCTTCCGCCTCATCGTCGCTCGCAGCATCGGCGTTGTACCAGTGGTACTCCTCCACCGGTACGGCGGCCACTGCAGCAGCCGCGGCGGCGGCCGGTGTGGCGCCCTTCCTGGAACGCAGGGCGTTGCGGCGGCGCAAGGCGGCCTGAAGAGCGGTCTCTTCCACGACCTCGCGCGCATCGCCATCGGCGCCCTCCCCGCCTTCA
>OLQR01001292.1_pt1 | contig 15248 bp, 9 predicted proteins | sample 1671881 | NCBI WGS metagenome assembly OLQR01 (sample SAMEA3136623, study PRJEB25190) | human gut metagenome | biome: human gut; feature: human-associated habitat; material: faeces | place: Austria | collected 2013 | reverse complement strand
AGGACATCGGCGCCGGCACGAGTGATCCCGGCTTCGCGCCGCCCCGCATCGGCGGCCCGGGCACCACCGAGGAGGCATCGCTGCCCGTGGCGGTCTACTATATCGCCGACCGCACGGTTATGCAGCTAACGGATCGCTCGGGAGCCACCGTGCCCGAGGCGCTCCTCCTGCGCGCCATACCCGAAGTCGTCAGCACCGCCGAGTCCTGGGGATACCTGCCCGATGTAGGGCTGTACTTCGCCAAGCATGAGGCCGGCCCCGATCTCATGGTGGCCTTCGCCGACGGAGGCGCCGCCGACGGCTGGCGCTCGCTCGCCCTCGTGCTCACCGCCGTGGGCCTGGGCGCTTTGGGCCTGCTGTTCCTGCTGAACCTCGTCTTCTCGCGCTGGGCGCTGCGTCCGGTACAACGCGCCTGGGCCCAACAGCAGCAGTTCATCGCCGATGCGTCCCACGAGCTGAAAACCCCGCTCACGGTCATTCTCGCCAACAACGCCATCCTACGGCAACGCGGCGGCGACACCATCGCCAGCCAGCGCCAGTGGATAGAGAGCACCCAGATGGAAGCCGAGCGCATGCAAGGCCTTGTGACCGATATGCTCGATCTGGCCCGACCGGCTCCGGAGGGCGCCCAAGCCTCGGAAGGCCCTGCAGACGCCGTCGACCTCAGCCGTCTGGCGGAAGGCGAGGCCCTCACGTTCGAAGCCGTAGCCTTCGAGCGGGAACTCATGTGGGAGTGCGCCATCGACAAGGGAATTACCGTGCGGGGCAACGCCACGCGCCTCCAGCAGGCCGTGGCCGTGCTTTTGGACAACGCCTGCAAGTACACCAATGCGGGTGGCACCGTGACCGTGACGCTGAGGGCGCACGCCGGTGAGGCCGTCCTCTCCGTGCGCAACAGCGGCGAGCCCATCGATGAGGCCGATCTACCGCATTTGTTCGACCGCTTCTATCGTGCCGATGCGGCCCGCACTCACAACGCCGCCGACGCCGAAAACAACGGTGGCGAGCCCGGCGCCAACACCGGCGGCTACGGGTTGGGGCTGGCCATCGCCCGCGACATCGCCCAAGCCCACAAGGGCACCATCGCCGTCACCAGCACCGCACAAGAAGGCACCACCTTCACTCTGCGTTTGCCCTTGGCGTAGGAGTTGCTAAAGAGGCCTTATCCGGCCAAAGATAGCACTTGCGCCGCTTTCTCGAGGGCGGCCTCGCGAATGAATGCCGATTTCTTCACACCGACCACTTCGGCGGCGCGAGCTATGAGCTCTGCCCCCGATTCAGGGCATTTGAACGAGAGGTTCGCATTGGGCTCCCCTGACAAGGGCGGCCGGCCGACGCGCAAGGGAACGAGCCCCATCTCCGCGTCATCGCTCTCCCATTCCGCAGCCCGTCGCTCGATTTCCTCATCAGTGAGAACGTAGCCGTTTTTCAACTTGTACTCGGCCATACTGCCTAGTGCCTCGCTTTCTCAACCTCTAGCCGCACTCTTCGCGAAAGCGGCGTATTCGCGTGATAGATGAACCACCCATCATCAGTTAACGTTCCGACCATCTCGACGTCGCGTCCCTTAGAGTCAGCACCTATCCAGAGATACTCGGGATAGTTCGGGCTATCGGCCCTAAGAGCTTCGTAGTAGGAATTATTCCACGCCGTGCGAATGTCCTCTTCGTTCAGTTGCGGATGACGAAGAAAAACTCTCGGATGAATTTCGAGCATCGTCATAGCTTGATTCCTTTTCTACTACTTTATTCTACTACTTTATTTTTGTGAGATCAACCATCCCTTGCGCTAATCGCACTATAGCACGATTTCATAGAAACAGGGTCGAGATTTGTATGATAGTTCAATTATTTCGTGACCTCGCTTAGGCCCACAAGGGCGCCATCGCCGTCACCAGCACCGCGCAAGAAGGCACCACCTTCACCCTGCGTTTGCCCTTGACGTAGGAACGGCAAGAAGGCTACGCCCTGCTACAAGAATGCGCATCGTTCATCGCCGCCCCCCCGATCGCAAGCATCCGCGTCGCTCTCATCAGTGCGGAGAAAGATATCCTCTAGCGAAAGTCCCGTTTCACAAGCATGACCGCCTCGTTGCGCATTCGAGAGACCGCAAAACGCCCCGAATGCAAAAAGGCGCCCGTTTTCGCAAACGGGCGCCGAGGGGGGGGGAGGGCTGATTGAAGGGTGCTATCTTAGGGCAGCATTCGCGCCGGCGATGCGACCCATCGTCAAGCAAGCCGGCATTGACCTGCCTCCAACATAGCTCAAGTTAAATAGACCGCCGTTTGCGTTCTCGCCCGCAGCAAACAGACCCGGAATCGGCGTTCCGTCGTCTTTGAGCACAGCAGCTTGGTCATTAATGCGAAGCCCTCCAACAGTTCCAAAATAGATAACGGGGCATTTCACCGCGTACCACGGACCTTCATCGGCGAGCTTCACTAAGTACTCTGGATCTTTAAAGTAATCAGTGTCCTTTCCGGCCTCGCAAAGACGGTTGTACCGGTTAATAGAATAGGCAAGTGTCGCTGGCGTAATTTTGATTGCCTTCGCAAGATCAACCATAGTATCAGCCTTGAAAAAACGCTTGTTACCCGCCGAGAGTTGCTCATCCAGAAGAGCACGATAGTCCGGATCGGAAGATGCGATTTCCTCATTCATCACCGCCCAGTAATAATCCCGCTCTTCCGGATTCGGATTCACGTAAGTTGTACCTCCCGAGTAGGCGACGGGTGTCTCACTATTGACGCGTAGTCCTTGCGGATTGACGAAGATACTTGAAGAGGGGGTCTCATCATCTTCGTAGGGATGGATCATGTCGTAGTCACTGACCATGCTGTGACCGAACTGACCCATCATCAACGCGCGATCATAAGTAGCTGCGCCAACATCCACGCCCATTCTGATACCATCTCCCACATTGCCCACAAGGGTGACATTTCTCTCCCCTTCATAAGAGGGAGCGAATTCGGAAATGAGATCTGGATTCGCGCCAAAACCACCTGCACAGAGACATACGGATTTGGCGGAAATAGTGTATTCGCCATCTTTTCCTGACGCTTTAACGCCCGCAATTGATCCGTCGCTGCTAGCGAGCAACTCCTTCACCGGCGTCTCCAACAGGATTTGTCCACCCCGCTCGACAAAGCCTTCAAGCAAGATCTTAAAGCCCTTGGCCGTAACATTAGGAGCTTCTTGGTCACCGTCCACAACGAAATGAGCTCCCGCCAAGTAATACTCAGGCATGTGCTGTATCGTTGCCCGAGGCAGCCACTCCAAAGGTGCCCCCATGGATTCAAGCCATTTGCCGGAATCGAACGCATTATCCGCAAACACGCGCATAAGGCTTTTGTCTGGGTATTCATCGTCCATCGTTTCGCCCTGCATATTGCCGCAGTGCATGTGCAACCCGTACTGATAGTAAGACTCAGCAGACTCCGGCGTTCCATCAAGGGGTAGCCGGAAGTATCCCTTGCACGTCTGGCTCACGCCGCCCCAGAATGGCAGCTTCTCGACCAATATTACATCGGCACCATTCTCCTGAGCGCTAAGCGCCGCCGCAATGCCGGCCATTCCTGATCCAACGACAACAACGTCAGCGCTCATGTTATGGCTTTCCGTTGGCCAGGGCTCTGCTCCCATGCGTTTCGCAAAAGCGCGTACGGCCTCGACGCCGCCAGCCTGCTCAATGCAGTCCTCAACGGCGCTCATAATAGCGCGGCTCGTGTAAGTCGCACCAGAAATAGTGTCGACACCCGTCGTCTGAGCCGACACAATTGCGGCGGGAATACGCTCCACGGCACTATCGGAGAGATTGAAGGTCTCGCCGCATGACAAAACCTTAACATCGTCGATACTGCCCTCCCCGAGCGTGCACTCCACCTCAACGTCGCTATGATGGCCGTGCGCGACAGCTGAGTACACTCCCGCATTGAGATTGCTACTCTCAGGCGCGTTGGGCGCCTTCATGAGGGCGTCGGCATCTCCCTTCGCTTGACCGACGCAGGCAGCAACCGCACTTCTGATGGCATCGCTCGTTAATGTCGCTCCAGAAATCGAGTCCACGGCAAGTGTCTGTCCGTCGACTATCGCAAGCGGAACGTATTTAAGAGCGCTATTCGCTATCGCGGCAGTTTCGTCGTGATCAGTAACATTGACATCCACAATCGACGTCTCGTCGAATTCAACCTCCACGACAACCCTGCCGTTCTTGCCATCAGCAGAGGCCGTATAAGCGCCCGGTTCGAACGAAAGGCCTGTCTCTGCTAGCGACCCAGTCTCTCGGGGAGCGCATCCCGCCATTCCGGCAGCAGCAATTCCGGCAGCACCGACCGCAGCACCTGCCAAAAAATCCCTTCTCGAAATGTTCAACATTGTATCCTCCTTGCTGTATGCTCCGAGTGATACCGTAGAACCCGAATAGGACTTCCGCGCGGTCTTCGTTAGTCGAACAATGTTTCCAGATACTGGTCGATGAGGCCAGACCCCATCTCCACGATGCTAAAAGCTCCGCCAGAAAAGCACCATGAAGCCATGCTTCCTCTCACCAATGTCTCTAACTCAAGAAATGCTTTCTCTCTGTTTTCAATCTTCGATTCATCGAGAAGTTCCCGCAGGATATGGGTGAAAATTCGCTTCTCGAAATGAAAGCTTTTTCCAGGAGAGCAAATGGCAAAATTCGCCGAAAAGGCCCTGCTCGTTACTTCGACACCAGTATAATCAGAATACACTAATTCTAATACAAGAAACTTACGTAATCTTTCTAACACTGTTGCATTTGGATTTGCTTCAACGAAAGCAGCATAATTCTGTTCAATGAATATGTTCATATCAGAATAGTAGCTTTCGCGGATAATGTCTTCTTTTGCTTTGTAGTGAACATAGAACGTCCCTTTTGCAACATCTGCCTTTTCGCAAATGTCTGCCACAGAAACGCTATCATAGCCCCTCTCTTTTATGAGCGTTATCGCCACATCGAATATGCGCTGCTTAGTGCGCTGGCCCTTGGTCAACACGAGATCGCCTTTCTATCTCGGCCCACGAGAAGTCCGCAAATCCACTTGCATGCCAATTTTAACCTAATGCAATTCCAAGGTGCTCGCCTATTCGGTTTTCAGGGTACCAAACATGACCGTAGTCATATGACTATGGTCATAAAATACTGACCCTGGTCATATTTGTCAAGTCCTTTTTTGAATATACGGGAGACGGATCCCGCATCGTTTTCCAGCACCGCGGAAGAAAGCACCACCTTCACCCTGCGTTTGCCTTCGGCATAAAACGCCCCCGGCGCCGTGAAGAGGATAGGGGCGCCGGGGGCTGGGCAGATTGAGGTCGCGTGGCTGCCGGGGCGAGCGCCGGGGCAGTCGGGAGATGCGGCCTCTCCTGCTTTGCGGAGAAGTCTGAAGTTCGCCGCACGACGATCCCGTCGCCGCCGTGCGGGCTTCGGCGAGACGCCATGGAGGGACGACTCGTTAGCGGCTCGCCGGCTCCCTGCGCGGAGAGCCTCGGCGATCGCTGCGGCTCCCCTACCGTTCGAAGATGTCTCCGTTGAAATCGAGACGGAAGGTGTCGAGGATCTGGTGGGGGTTGTCGGTAAGGCTCACGGGGCGAGGCGTCATGGTGTAGCGGTGCCGGTTGCCACCGGTAAGCCAGCTTGCAGGCACGGCATCGAGCAGCATGATGGCGTCGGCGGGACACACGTCCCGGCAGCTGCCGCACTTCACGCAGTCGCCCGGCGTGTGGGTCACGCCCAGGGTGCCGTCGGCGTCGTCGAACTTCGCGATGGCGCCCGTGGGGCAGAACGTCGCGCACATGCGGCAAGAGACGCACTTCGTGCCGTCGATGACCACCGCACCCCACAGCCGGGTTTCCAGCTTGTCGCCTTCCGGTTCCCCCAGCTGCGCCAGTGCGTCCAGCAAGCGCTCACGCCGATCGGGAATGAAATGCGGCAACGTGCCGTCTTTCATCACGTGAAGGGAATGGGCAGGATGCTTGGGAGCGTCCTGCCCCGCAGATGAACCGACACGCACTCCTTCGGCTTCGCGAAGGGGCGGACAGGAGCGCACTTGGGCAAAATAAGCTACGCGAACGGTTTCGGCAGCGGCCTCATCGGCGCCCTCGGCGAGAATGCTCGCAGGAGGCACATCGGTCACGACAACTTCCAAATCGTCGCCCCAGGTGGCGAGCACCTGGCGCGCCGTTTCGGCTACCAGCTCCGCCGTGTCGCGACCGTGGCGCTGGGCACAGTGATCGCAATCGCCGCAAAGCACCGTCACGCGGCCTACACCCTCGGCGGCGAGTCCCGCCAGCAGCGACTCATCCACGCGCCCCGCGCAGACCACGAACGCCGCGGCACCGGGCACTAGCAAATCACCCAAGGCCGCCTCCATCTGGCTGCAGGCAATGACCACCTCGTCGCCCCGCACGGCGCGCAGACAGGCGGCTTTTAACTCGGCGTCCGAGGGATTCAGCGACTCCAAGGCGCACGTGGGGCACACCGTGGCGCAGGTGCCGCAGCCGACACACTTGGAGGCATCGATCACCAGCTCGCCGTCTTCCAAGGAAATGCACCCTGAAGTGCACGCCGCCGCGCACTTCAAGCAGTCCACGTTGCGGTTGCGCACCTTCGCGCACCGCTCCCGATGAACCCGAATGGCCCCACTATCCACAGCCGTAAACGCGGTGCCCACATATCGGTGAGCCCCCGCATCAATCGTCTCAACCATTGTTGCTCCTCTTCAACGATGGCCCGGCCTCTCCCAAAGTCGAGCCATCGCTCACTGATTGGCTAGTCCAGCTTCGGCTCCAGGTCGTCCATAACCGGATCGGGGATTTCCACGACGGTCTTGCCCGCCTTCTTGCCGACGAACACCGGCATGGTGATGGCATGGGTGGGGCACACGTCCACGCAGTTGCGGCAGCGCGTGCAGTCGGCCATGGTGCGCAGACCGAATTCCGGATGACGGATGTTGATGTCGGCATCGCACACCTCGGCGCACTTGCTGCAGGAGGTGGCGCGGGCCGTCTCCAGGCACTTCTCGTCATTAATGGTAGGCACGAACGTACGCGAGAAACGCCCGACCAGGTTCATGAGCGCCGAAAGCGGGCAGAAATTCGAGCACCACTTGCGCAGCGCCACCAACTCGATAACAAGCATCGCCGGAATAAGGATAAGCCCGATCGTCGCGTCGCCATGGGCGAAGGCCCGCCAGATGACGAGCACCGTAGCGAACAACAGGCCCACCGGGCACACCAGGCAGAACACCGGGAATCCGAAGACCGCCGTCGAAAGCAAAGCTCCGCCGAGCACCGCATGGCGCGAGTCCACCTTACCGTGATGGACCGGCTGGCACTTGCCGCAGGCGCCGCAGGTATGACCCTCGCGCGCCGCCTTCAGACTCGCCAGCTCCTGCTGCGAGATGGCCTTGATCTCGGAGTTCTTCTTCTCCTCGAGCTCCCGACGTTTCTTGGGCGAGCGGAAGAAATCGCGGATGCGATCGATGAGCATGGTCGGGCACAACCACGAGCAGAAGGCGCGACCGAACACGAGCACGAGCGCGGCGATAAGCAGAAGCGACACCACGGCGCGCGGGATCATCGTCTTCGTGGCGATCATGGTGCCGAGCGCGCCTAGGGGGCATAGCATCGAGAACGTGTCCCAGCCGAAGCCGGACATCGTGCCCATGCTCACCCCCACGATGAGACCGGTGGCCATGCCGACGAACACCACGGCGCCCACAACCGTGCGCAGCCGACGCGTCTTCAGCTTCGCAGCCAGCGCGTTCGCAGAGTTTTTCGTCTTCGCGCCCGCAGTCGGGGACGAAGCGGGCGTTTCCATCGTTTCGTTCTTCTTAGCCATGGTTTACCCCCTTTAGGCCTCGACGGGGCGCACGACAATGGCACGCTCGCTGGACTTGATAGAACCGGAGGACAGCGACAGGCAGGCGGCCTGGCAGGCACCGCAGCCGTTGCACTTGTCTTCCACGACATAGGGAATGGGGTTTGCCCCGCCCTCATCCTTCAGCTCGATAGCGCCGTAGTTGCAGGCGTCGTAGCAGTCGCGGCATCCGGTCATGCGATAGGCTAGGCACGTGCGCGGATCAATCTCCGCCGTGCCAATGATGATGTCGCCGGTCTCGCCGGTCTCCGGGTTGCCCACTGTGTAGGTTGCCGGCAGCTCGAGCGCGGCCGTGGGGCACACCGCCACGCACAAGGGGTTGCCGCCGTTCTCCTCGTAGCAGAAGTCGCAGTAGTTCCCCGTGTTGAAGTCGAGCATAGGGCTGCGCATGCCGAGTAGCCCGTCCTCGATCTTCGCCGGCACGATGGCTTGGCGCGGACACGCCTCATAGCAGCGCTCGCAACGGATGCAGCCGCTCACCAGATGGGCCTCGTCGGCACCTCCGGGCGGTCGGTTCAGCGGATTGTGGCCCGCATAGCGCAACCCGCCCAAGCCGAGCAGGGCCACCGTCGAGCCCACGCCGATGAACAGCCCGCGCCGCGTGATGCCGCCGCGAGGTGCGCGCTTGGCCTCGGCCGCATCAACGCTCTCCAGCGTCGGGGCGACTTGCGCGCCCACTGCTCCAGCTGAAGCAGACGTCGGCGCCTCTTTCTTCTCCTCTGTCATTGATTCCTCCTCTTCAAGAATCATCTGAGGGTTTGCTCCTCCTGAAGCCTTTTCGCAAAAAAGCTTCAGGAGACCCAAACGCTCCTTCGTCAGGGCGAAATGAGCAAAATAGGGCACTTCTCGTAACTTGCCAAAAAGCCGATCCCTAAAGCAGCAATCGCCACCTGGGGTTTTCCTCCCATCCACAGAGCTAATGGAGAAATCCCACCCTAAAAACTACGAGAAGTACCCCATTTTGAACAAAAAGCGAGGCGGGCGCATGCGCGTTGCCTGCGGGGCTCGTCTGTCAGAAAAGCCCGCCTCGCTTAGGTTCTCAAAGAGTGCCGACCGACCGACCAGAGACGAGCGGCTCCCTCATACCGGATGCCAGGGGGCATCCGGGATCGGGCGCCTCGCAAGCGCCCTGCCAGATGCGGCCGCAGCTGCAGCCGCATCTGGCTTCGTTAACACACTGCTAAAGCGCCCACTGGAACTGGATGAGGGCGTTCACGGCCACTTCGTAGAGCAGCACGCGCCACACGATGGTGCCGATCACGGCGCACACCAGGGCAACCACCGCCACAGCCAGGGCCTTCTCGGCGGGAATCTTGCCCGTCATCACCAGGGCCGCCAGCACGGCAGGCACCGCGCAGCCGATAGCCACATTGCCCAGCCAGAAGGCCACGGCATGCTCGCCGGCCAGAATAGCGCCGGTGATCTGCTCGGACTGGCGCATGGCCACGTCAGGCAGCGTCGGATCGAAGTAGTACTGCATCTCGGTGTAGTTCGCGCCCATGCCGGAGATGGCCACCGCATAGATGACGCTCACCACGGCGCACACCACCGCGCCAATGAAAGCCACCGTAGCAGACAGCTTCACCGCGTCGTCGGCCTTCGTGGCGCCGGCGATGATCATGGCGGCCAGACCGCCCAGCATCACCGTGGCCACCACGTAGTACAGAGGCAGCAGCATGGTGTCCCACACGGGAATGGCGCTCATCAGGTAGGAGTCGCCCGTCGCGAACGGCAGCGCCAGCGACACGACGATGGCCAGAACGGCGCACCATTTGGGGGCCACGCCCTCCTCGGAACGGCGCATCATGAGGAAGTACAGCACCACGGCGATGGCGAACACGATCACGAAGATCAGCTCGATGGTAATGCCGGAGGTGATGTGCCCGAAGCCGTTCAGCATGCGCAGCGGATGCTGCAGGTGGAAGAACACCGACAGACCGCCGATGGCGAGCGCCACAATCGCGCTTATGCAGGAGGCGAGCTGCATGGCCTTGCCCTTGCCGGACAGGGTGAGGATGCCCTGCATCAGGAAGATGCCGCCGGCGAGGCAATTAAAGAAGGTGAAGAGAATAAGGGGCCACTGAATTTCCATGGGTTGTTACTCCCTCCACTTCCGGCCCTCGCGCAACAAGTACATGAGCTTGGGGTTGTTGCCCTTGTTGGTGAGGTGATGAATGTCGTTCTCGGTAAAGGCCTCCACGTAGTCCTTGAGCTTCACGCGGGTCTTCGTCATGTCGTCGTACTGGCAGCCGGGGGTGTCCGGATGCGCCGGGGCCTCGAAGTTCTCGACGCCCTGATCGAGGTCGCCGAAGAAGCGGGCGCGGGCGCCGCACTGGGCCACGCACTGGGGCAGCTCGCCCTGGCTCGTGCGCTGCTCGCACAGCGTGCACTTCTCCACAACGCGCTCGGTCTGGTTCAGGTAGCGCACGCCATAGGGGCAGGCCATGGCGCAGAACTGGCAGCCGATGCACTTGTCCTTGTCGATCTGGATGGTGCCGTCCTCGGCGACATGAGACGCCTCGGTCGGGCACACCTTCACGCACTCGGGGTTCTCGCAGTGCTGGCACTGAACGGGGAGGAAGTACATCTCCACGTCCGGGAAGGTGCCGGAACCGCCCTCAATGGGATGCGGACCGACGCGCAGCGTCTTAATCCAGAAGTTGCCCACGTCCACGCCGTTGATGGCCTTGCACGCCACGGTGCAGGCAAGGCAGCCCGTGCAACGGTTCAAATCGGTGATGATCGCGTAATTCGCCATTGATCTTCCTCCTTTCTATTCTTTGATGAGGCTGATCGTCTGCAGGCCCTTGGCATCGGCGCTCGCGTAGGTGAGCTCCACCTTCGAGTCGTCCAGACGCGGGTCGTTGGCCAGCCATTCCTTCAGACGCGGGTCGTTGGCGTTGGTGATCGCCTCGTTGCCCCACGGATCGCACGGCACGGGGTTGCCGAACGGCGAGTTCTCCTCGGTGGCCTTGTAGACGACCATCGGGTTGCCGCGCAGCTGGGAGGCGCCGCAGATCCAGCACTGGGCGTACTTGTCCATGGTGCAGTTGATGCCGACGAGCTCGAAGCCGTGGGCGGCGTGATCCATCTCGGGGTACCACCAGGCATGGTTGGCGTTGGTGGTGCCTTCCTTGATGCCGTAGTACAGATCGGCCACCTCGCGGATAGCGCCCCACGGGGTGCGCACCCAGATCCAGTCGCCCTGCTCGATGCCGAGGCGCGCCGCGTCGTTCGGATTCATCTCGAAGCGCGGGGACGGCCACAGCTCGCGACACCAGGGCAGCTGACGGTGCTCGGAGTGAAAGTAGACGGGCTGGCGGGCGCCGGAGGTGCAGATGAAGGTCGCCTCCGGGTTCTCCCTCACGGCCTGCTTGTAGGCCTCGAGGTTGTCGGTGGCGCCGTTGTCGGTCGCCTGGCCGTTGCCCACGCCGGCGATGCCGTGGTAGGGCTTGTTCAGGTAGTTGTCGCTGTTGTAGGACGCGCCATCCACCAGGTTGGCGTCGTACCACTCGGGCGCCTGAACGCGGGAGTTCTTCGGCTCGAACCAGTGCGGGAACTTGTCGATGTCCGGAATGTCTCCGGCGTAGGCGTCGCGATCCGGGGAGCACACCTGGGCGAAGTACGGGGTCTTCTCGCCCACCTTGGCAGCAGTGCCCGGCGTCTCGAGCACGTAGGACTCGCTCACCGTGTCGCCAATGTAGGACTCGCAGATGGTCGACCAGATCTCCACCTTGCCGGTGGGGGTGCCGAAGGCGCACTTCTCGTCCACGGCGGCGTACAGGTTGTAGCCGGCCTGCTGGCGACGGTAGCCCATCTCCCAGCGACGGTAGGTGCCCCAGCGCTCGGGATGCCACTTGCGGCAGTCGAACCAGCCCTCTTCCTGGAACTTCGCCGCGTACTGCGGGAAGTCGGGGCCGTCGGGGTACTCCTCGGTCTTCCACCAGTCGGTGGCGTCCTTGAGCACGCGATACTCCTGCTCCTCATAGCCCACCGAACCGCCGGCCTGGATGAAGTCGTGGTAGTCGAGGTTCAACCACTCGTCGTATTCGGGATCGCGATCGTTGAACGGCACGCCCATGGACTTGTGCAGGCACACGACAAAGGTCGGGTCGAAGACCACGTCTCCGATGGGCTCGACGCAGCGCTGACCGGCACCGAAGATGCCGCCGGCGCCCTGGGACACGCGGCCGGTGTTGGTCTCCAACCAGTGGGTGCAGGGGAACACGTAGTCGGCGGTGCCGTTGTTCGGGCACGACCACAGGTTGATGTCCACCCAGAAGTCGAGCTGCGTCAGCGCGTCCCACGCCTCCAGCAGATTCGACTGGTTCATGAAGTCGCCGGACATGCAGATGCCGCCGTAGAGCTTGTAGGGGGAATCGATCTCGCGGATGGCGTCCCAAATGGAGGAGGCGTCGGTCCAGGAGTTCCAGAAGCGCAGAAGCGGGAAGCGCTCGGCGGAAATCTGGTCCGCGTTGTTCTCGAACGGAGTCTTCAGACCCGGGAAGGAACGCGATCCCTTGTAGTCGCCGCCCTTGCGCATAGCGATGATGCGGGCCTCCTCATCGGTGGGGATGTGGTTGCCGTAGCGCTCCATGAGCGGGGAGTTCTCGTCCTGCAGGTACTTCACGAAGTTCTGGATCAGCGGAATCTGGTCTTCCACGGAAAGGTCGCGCGGCGTGTTGCCGAGCTCCATGGTGCCGATGCCCTCGCGAATGCCCCAGTCGACCGGCTCGTGGTCGGTCACGATCATGTTGGCGCGGCCGCAGCAGCCGTCTACCTGGGCCTTCGAGGAGCCGCGGTTGCCGGCGGGCTCGTCGGAGTTGCCGGTGAGGCAGGCAATGAGCTGCAGAGCGCGGGTGTTCTGCACGGCGTGGCCCGTCTGGTCGGGGGCCAGCTGGTAGTGGATGCCGCCGTTGCCGTGAAGCGGGTTCAGGCGCGTGGTGTAGGTGCGCACGGCCTCTTCGATCTTGTCGGCGGGAACCTCGGTGATCTCGGAGACACGGTCGAGCGTGTACTCCTCCAGGTTGTGCTCCCACTCCTGCCAGACCGACTTGGCCTCGATCATCTTGCCATTGGCGAGCTTGACCTGCACGCCGTCGGGCCACAGCTCCGGGTCCTTCGGCAGCCCCTTCGGGTTCGACTTGGCGCCCTTCTCGTTGCCCTCGCCGGTCCAGTAGGCGTCGTAGGCCGGATCGGCCGGGTCGGCGAACTTGGAGGGATCGGGCAGCCAGGCATCGGCGATGATGGGCTTGTAGGGGTGCTCGATCCAGGTACCAGTGGTCGGGATCTTGTGCTTCTCGCCCTCCCACTGGCATTCCTCGGCGTCCCAGTAGGTCGGCTTCTCGTTGGCGGCGTCCCAGCAGATGAAGCGGCGGTAGGAGTACTGCTCCGGCGCCGGCTCCCAGAACTGGGAGACCCACTCACGGTCGAGGTCGGCCTCGGTGAGAAGACGGCTCGTCATGTGGATGCCGCCGTTCATTTCCAGGAAGTAGCCCTTGTAGGTCTTGCCGTCGGCCTCGGGGTTGTAGAGGAACGGGCCGTTGGACCAGCGCTTCACGAAGTTCTTGTCGTAGGCGTCGTTGTCGACGATCCACTTCAGCCAGCCGAGCGACATGGCCAAATCGGTGCCGACGCGGATGGGCAGCCACAGATCGGCCTCCTTGCCCAGCGGGCTCATGCGCGGGTCAACCAGAATGTGCTTGTAGGCGCGCTGCGAGCAGTCCACGACGGTACGGTTGGTGGAGTCGTAGTTGGAATACTCGGAAGCGGTACCCCACTGCACGTACACGATGGGGCCCTGCTCCACCTCCATCCACGGCGAGCCCTTCTCGTCGGTGAGCACGCCGCCGAAGTGGCGCGGGCCCTTGCAGATCTCGTAGGCGGAATGGAAGTTGTGGGTTCCGAAGACGGACTTCAGGGTGCCGTAGGGCGGCTGGGCCCACACACGCGAGGTACCGCCCATGGAGAAGATCGACTTCCCGCCGTACTTGTCGATGAGCTCGTTGTACTTGGCGCCGATCTCGTCCATGGCCTCGGCAAAGTTGACGCGCACCCAGCCGGGATCGTCCTCGCCCTTGGGGTTGGTGCGCTTCATGGTGTAGCGCAAACGATCGGGGTGGTACAGCGCCAGCATGGACGCCTGGGACTTCGCGCAGCAGTGGCCGCGGCTGTGTGCGTTGGACTCGTCACCTTCTACCTTGATGACCTTGTTGTCCTGCACGGTGACCCACACACCGCATTCGCATTTGCCGCACGCGCGGCAGCAGGAACGGATGCGCTTGACCTCACCAGCTGATTCGTCGACGCCCTCGGCCAACGCCGCAGACGGTGCTACGGCAAAGCTCAGAGTGCTCGCAGCGCCCGTGACGGCGGCCGCCTTCAGGAAGCTGCGACGAGTCAGTGAAAGTTTAGCCATGGGTCCTCCTCTCTCTTTCGTTCGATGCTTTCCAACAAAACACCGGCGGCCCTCGGCGGCGTCGGCGGCCTTCGCGAGTGGAGGGGGTGAAGATCCGCCTCCGCTGTCGAGCGGCCACCGATGTTTTGTTGCCCAACGGTTGAAAATGGTATGGGCCGTGCGGGCCGCGCAATCATAAGAGCAGGCCGATTTAAGGGACGGCAATCATCCCGCGCGCTCATCTCGATGGGATGATTTACCTGTTCGAGGCCTCTCTATACTGGATGGCGAAGAGGATAGGCGGCAGTTTCCCCTCAGGATTCAAGACGAGCCGAAGCTGGCTGAAGGATCTTTCGCGGAACCTGCCAAAAAGAAAGGAGAGACGGATGAGCAAGCCCCATCCTTCCATGGCCCTCACGCTTGATTTGGACGAGTCGATCGTCGATCACGAGCTGCGATTGGAGATCGATCGCTGCTACTCTTACCTGGGAACGCCCGTGGTGCGCACCCACCCGGCGGCCGACGGCGAGCCGGTGAACACCCTCCGCATGACCGTGCGCGTGGGAGCCCGCGAGTACTTGGATTCCTCCGTGGAAGGCGCCGACGCGCTGTGGAGCGACCACATTGAGCACTGGCTGCTGAACCAGGTGCACGCCGTGGACAATCAGATGAAGATCTTCAACCGCCGCCAGCGCGAGGAGGGCAAGCCCGAGCTTGTGTTCACGTGGCTGGAAATCGAGCTGCAGGGCGGTCGCCTCGTGGTGCGCATGCGGCTGGATTCCACCTGCGGCATCGACCCCGAGGAGGGCAAGTGGGTGAGCCGCGTGCGCGAGGCCCTGAACGCCGGCGCGCTCGGCAAGGACGTCGTCGCCGTGACGCTGCCTTCCGCGGCCTCCTACGAGCAGCAGTACGCCGCCGGCATGGAAGCGCTTGAGGCCCGAAAAGTTGCCGAGGC
>OLQR01001289.1_pt1 | contig 15287 bp, 11 predicted proteins | sample 1671881 | NCBI WGS metagenome assembly OLQR01 (sample SAMEA3136623, study PRJEB25190) | human gut metagenome | biome: human gut; feature: human-associated habitat; material: faeces | place: Austria | collected 2013 | reverse complement strand
GAGCCCGTTGCGGCCAGAGTTAGCGCCAGCGTTGCAGCAGCAGCCGCTGCAAACAACTTCGACGCCACCCCCTTTTCTCCAATTCTAACCATACAATTTCCTTTCCTCGAGGATTCCACCCTTTACCCCTCTCGTGACCGGCAAAACACAAGAAGATAAATGGGTATTTCATCATTATCAATAAAGACACCCCCCCCCCGTCAAGAGTTTTGTCATTTTTGGGATTTCCTCTGTTCTAATTCGCTCGCTGTCAGAAAAATAATCATCGGACACCCTGCGACAAACACAAGGTGCCCGATGCCTAACATTTATGTTTTCCTTCGGCTTCTGCGACCTAGATCATCGCCCCCGAGCCGTCGAAGAAATGTGACTTTCCTCCGATAACGCAATCGCCTGTCGCCATGGCGCCGGAACCCTTGAGGTAGTACCACTTGCCGCCGAGGCTGAGCCACCCCGTCCTCATGGCGCCCGAGTCGCCGAGGTAGTACCAGGTGCCGTCGACGCTCTGCCAGCCCGTGGCCATGGCGCCGGATCCGGGCCTCAGGTAGTACCACTTGCCGCCGACCTTGGCCCAGCCCGTCTTCACCGCACCGCTGCCGTCGGCGTAGTAATACCATTGCCCTTCTATTTCAGCCCATCCGTTTCCAACATACATAGCGCCGTCAGACTGCAAATAATAAAACTTGCCCTTGTCTTCAAACCAACCCGTTTTCATAACATAGTCATCTGGCGAGAGGTAGTACCACAATCCTCTTATGTACTGCCACCCCGAAAGCGGTGCTCCATCGTCACCGAAGTAATACCATTGCGCACCCCGCTGGTGCCACCCAACGGCAGCTGTTCCGTCATTGTTGAACAAATAGGGAACTCCGCTTGAAGTTGTGTACCATCCTTGAGCAAGCACCGGTAGACCCTTGCTGTACACTAGCGCCTGCGGCTCGGCATCGTGACGCAGGACAAAAGCCCGCGCATCGTCCATATTAATCTGGACGCCTTCGCTAGATAGAGTGGCGACAATCGCATCGAGCCCCAGATTGCCGGCGTCATCCGTCGCGTAGTACCGCGCGCCCAACGCTCGAATAGCCGAGAGTGTCTGAGCCGGAAGTGCGCGATATTCCCCCGTTTAAACAACCACGGGGCAATCGCCGTCTTTCTTTTCCCTCAAAATCGCGGCAAGATACTCGGGGGTATTCGATCTTTGGCCACCATGATGTCCCAACTTCAGAAAATCTATATCGACAAGATCTTCCGCCAGCATGGTTTCATCACCTTCGGGTGTCTCGCCGTCGGAATAATTATTGATGTCGCCAGCTAGGAAAGCCGTTCGACCGCTGGAGGCCTCAACTAATACGCCGTAAGAAAAGTAATTAGCGTCGGGAACCTTAGTCTCGATATACTGAGATGAGCAGTTTTTTATCTCGACGCGTGCACTTCCCAGCGAAAGCACAGGGTCGCCAATCAGCTCCACATCAGTATCCTCCGGAATAAACTCATCCCCCGAAAAGTACTGAACAAGTCGCGCTCCGTATCCCTTTGGACCGGCCGCCCATTCTGCTGCGGCCACAAGATGATCGTAGACGTATTGGTTGTCCCAAAGCCCACTGGCGCGCGTGATAAGATCATCGTCGTAATATGGCGTGTAAATTACCTTTGGATGAAATTCGTATATCACCTCGTCAGCCCCGCCGATATGGTCGCTATGGGGATGCGTGCCGATAAAAAAATCGAAATTCCCATCATTAACACCGAGCGATCGCAGATAAACAGCGACCTCGGCCTCTACGCCCCGACCCTTCGTTACCCCCGTCCGCAGCGGATACCTCGGATCCTCGCCCGAAGGATAGTCATCGTCCTCACCCGCATCGACCATCCCGAAATGACCATCGCATTCTAAGACGATAGCATCCATGTAATTGAAAGGGAGCACGTGGATCTTTACTGACCCCGCCTCCCCCTCGCCGGCATATGCCGGAGAAGCATATATCCAAAGGCAGGTTGTTGCCACAAGGGCAAAAGCCACTAGAACGAAAACACGATTAAGAGAATGGGCTACTTTGCGCATAAAGCCTCCACTAGCGTCAGAAAACCTTTGACAGTGTATCAGTCGTCAGCCGACTTGCCCTCATCTCCCCGAAGCATTCACACTGTCATGCGCCGCAGCGAATCCAGCTATGGCTGTCCGCGTCATATACCTTGATGGGCCGTGCCGGAGAACCAACGGCAACACAGTTGGGCGGCAAATCGCGAGACACCGTAGCATTCGACCCGACAACACATCCACTTCCGATGGTCACCCCCTGCAGAACGCAGACATTCTCGCCCAGCCACACGTTGTCTCCAATGACCACCGGCGAGCCTACCAGCGGCCGATCGTTGGGAGGCACCGCAGGGTCGCAGCCGTCCACACCGTAGGAGCCATGGCCCAAATCAGAGATGAAGATCTTCGAGGCGAAGAGGCAGTCATTGCCGATAGTGATGCGATGCAAAGCTGCCAAGTGAACGTTGTCGCCGATTCGGCAGTTGCGTCCTAGTTCGATAACACCGTCCTCGAACATCTCGAACCGACAGCCATGACCCGTAGTGAACCCAGGGCCGTAGCTCAAATTCGCCTTCTGGCGAATATGAAAGGGGCGCCGAACAAGCGTCGCACCGGGATAGAACAGCTTCGTCGCGATAAAGGCACAGCCCATTGAGACGATATCGGACAGCGAGTGCTTGCCCAGCTCTGAGATGATCGATGCCATAGTTTCCCTTCCTTACCACCCGATTAAAGCTCGTTGCTCTTCTCGCCAAGGGCGTACACCTTGTAAATTAGCTTCGCCACAGGAGCCGGCCACAACGACGAGAGGATCTCCAGATCCTCCGCTTGGCGCGTGCCGTCCTTGAGGTTCTTCGAGGTGGATGACTCCTCATAGATGCGGTGTCCCATGAGGCATTCCGGCACATACACGAACCGCCCGGGCGCATCGGCCAGATCGACCCAGGTCTTGTAGTCGCAGCTGTTCTTGTAGACCTCGTCGAACACCGACGGCCCCAAGTTCTCCTTCACGAGCATGACGGCCGGGCAGCATATGGGATTGCCCAGCGAGAGGGCCCGGCGCTTCACGAATCGCGACCCGTTCAGAGCCCGCGCGCCCAATGGTGCGTCCAGAACGCGCTTGATGCGCAGAAGCGCATTGCCGTTCACGCGCTCGCCGTTGCGAATTTCGAAATAGTCGGAAAAAGCCAGCTGTAGACTGTCCGATTCGTAGCGATTCACAGCCGCGAGCATAGTGGACAGATAGGTCGGCTCGTAGTAGTCGTCTTGATGCGCAATGGTCACCAGAGGTGTCGAGGCCGCGTCGTAGCCGTAGTTCCAATCACTGGCAGCCCCCCGAGGGTCGGGATTCACTACCACGGGCACATTGAAGCGGCGTGCCACGGCACTGATGTGGTCATTAGGCGTCGAGGTGGAGATGATAACCGGGCAGCTCGTATCTTGGGCAAGCAGCGATTCCACCGTAGTTGCCAGGTAAGGATTCTCCTTGTAGGCGCACACAGCGAATGTGTGGTCGGAAGCTACAAAGGACATCTAATTCACCCCATCGCTTTCCCCGGCACACTCGGCAGCTAGAATGGCACGAATCTCGGTCGCATCGCCCCACACGCCCGGCGAGTCGTAGGGCCTGTCGGGGAAGGCGCCGTAATCCAAGGAAATAGAAAGCCCGCTCTCGCGAATGAATCCCTCCACGCGGTCGGCCAGACTCTCCGGCTCGCCTGTACAGCAGTTGATGACGCCCGTCACCTCGTCCTGCAGCACCACAGCGGCAATCTGGCGCGCCAGCTCCTTTACGGTAATGAAATCATAGAGGTTCTTGCCTGTGGTGAAGGGGAAGCGCTCCTCCCCCGCCTTCGCGGCGCGCAGAATTTTACCGAAAATGGACTGGGCCTTCTCGTCGTTGCCGTAGATGTAGAAAGCGCGCAGCCACTGGAAGGCGACCGGCATCGGCGCCAGCGAGAGCGCAAGTCCCTGGCGCAGGGCGTTCTTGGCGATGCCGTAGAGGCTCTGGGGATTGCAGGGAGTGTCGGCCGTGATGGCCCCCTCCCAGTACCCCACCTCGTGCATGGTGCCCATGACGGCGATCTGCCCCACCCCCGCTCGGGCCATGTTCATGAGGAAGCGGTAGTGGGCAGAAAGGTCGTCCATATGGCTTTCATCGTTGTGGGCGAACCCGTTGCGCCATGCCAGGTGCAGGCACACGTCGGGCACGCACCCGATGAGCTCGCACAAATCAAGCGCCGGGTCGAACAGATCGGCGGCCACCCACCGAACGCCCGGCGTCTCGTCCGCGCCCACGCCGGCCGAGCGGTCGACGGCGATAACCTGCACGCCCCGGCCGGCCAACTCGCGCACCACCTGCGACCCGATGTAGCCGCCGGCGCCCGTCACCACAATCGTCTTCATGAAATAGTCCTCACTCGCCTACGCGCGACGCAGGGAGGCCAGGGGCGGATGCACCCGATCCTTGTCGCTGAGTATGATCTTCGTCTCGTCGAAGGCCTCGTCGCCCTCCATGGCCGGCCATACGACACCGATAGCCGGGTCGTTCCACATGAGTCCGCCCTCATCGCCTGGGTGGTACACGTCGTCGCACTTGTAGCAGAACACCGCCCGATCGCTCAGCACCAGGAAGCCGTGGGCGAACCCGCGGGGAATGAACAGCTGCCGGCGATTCTCGGCCGACAGCACGACGCCCTCCCACTGGCCGAAGGTGGGACTGCCTTCCCGCAGATCCACCGCCACATCGAACACCGCCCCCTCGACGACGCGCACGAGCTTCGACTGCGGATGTTCGATCTGAAAGTGGAGGCCCCGCAACACGCCCTTCGACGAGGCGGACTGGTTGTCCTGCACGAACTCGCAATCGATGCCACCGGCGACGAAGTCCTCCCGCTTGTAGGTCTCCATGAAATAGCCGCGCTCATCGCCGTAGCTCTTGACGTCAACGACGACGACGCCCTCGATGGCGGCCTTCGTGAAGGTGAAGTTACCCGAAGTGATCTGCTCTGCCATGCTCTCCGTACTCTCCTATTGTCCCTGGTTCGCGTACTTGGCCTCGACGGCCTCCTTCTGGCCGCGCCACCAGTCCTCGTTGTCGCGGTACCATCGGATGGTCTCGTCCAGCCCCTCGCTGAAATCGGTGTGTCTGGGACGCCACCCCAGCTCGCGGCGCAGTTTCGAGGAATCGATGGCGTAGCGCCGGTCATGGCCGGGACGATCGCGCACCCAGTCGAAGTCATCGGCATCGCGCCCCATGCGCTGAAGGATGCTGCGCAGCACTTCCAGGTTGTTGCGCTCGCCGTCGGCCCCGATAAGGTAGGTTTCCCCCGCTACGCCCTGGGTGAGAATGGCCCACACGGCAGACGAGTGATCCTCGGTGTGAATCCAGTCGCGCACGTTCAAACCGTCGCCGTACAGCTTCGGCCGCGCGCCCGTGAGGATGTTGGTGATCTGCCGCGGAATGAACTTTTCTATGTGCTGGCGCGGCCCGTAGTTGTTCGAGCAGTTGGAAATGGTGGCGTCCACCCCGTAGGTGCGGTGCCACGCGCGCACGAGCATGTCCGACGAAGCCTTGGTGGAGCTGTAGGGGCTCGACGGCCTGTATGGCGTCTCCTCGGTGAAGCGCGCCGGGTCGTCCAGGGCCAAGTCCCCGTACACCTCGTCGGTGGAGATGTGGTGGAAGCGGGTGCCGTGGCGCCGCGCCGCCTCCAGCAATTGGAACGTGCCCTCCACGTTGGTGCGCACGAAGGGCGCCGGATCGGCGATGGAATTGTCGTTGTGCGACTCGGCAGCGAAGTGCACGATGGCATCGGCTTCGGGCACCAGCTCCTCCAGAAGGGCCGCGTCGCAGATGTCGCCGTGAACGAACGTCAGGCGATCCTCCGGAATGCCGGCCAGATTCTCGCGATTGCCGGCGTAAGTAAGCGCGTCCAGCACCATCACGTGCACCTCTGGCTGGTTCTCCACCACCCAGTGGACGAAATTGCTGCCGATGAATCCCGCCCCGCCGGTCACGATGATGCGGCGCGGTACCAAAGCCTCTCGGGCCATACGTGTAAACCTCGATCCTATTCGCTAGCGCAGAGGGACGATCTGCCCATCTGCCACTTTCTTCAGATGCTTGCCGTAGCCGCTCTTGCCGTACCGCGCGGCCGCCTCGGCCAGCATCTCATGGGAGATCCAGCCGTTGTTGAAGGCGATCTCCTCCAGCACAGAGATAGAGAGCCCCTGGCTGCGCTGCACGGCGCGGACGAACTCCCCCGCCTCGAACAGCGACTCGGTGGTGCCCGTATCAAGCCACGCGAACCCGCGGCCCAGCGTCACCACGTTCAAGGAGCCGTCCTCCAGATACATCTGGTTCAACGAAGTGATCTCCAGCTCGCCTCGGGCCGACGGCCTCACCCGCTTGGCGAAGTCGCACACGCGGGAATCGTAGAAGTACAGTCCCGTCACGGCGAAGTTCGAGCGAGGGTGCTCCGGCTTCTCCTCCAAGGACAGCACGTTGAAATCCTCGTCAAACTCCACAACGCCGAACCGCTCCGGATCCTCCACATGGTAGCCGAACACCGTGGCTCCGCCATGGGACTCGGCTGCCTCCACCGCCTGGCGCAAATGGTGCCCCAAGCCGTTGCCGTAGAAGATGTTGTCACCGAGCACCAGCGCGCAGGAATCGCCGCCGATGAAGTCCTCGCCGATGATGAACGCCTGCGCCAGCCCGTCGGGGCTCGGCTGCACCGCATAGGAGAGGTTGATGCCGAACTGCGAGCCGTCGCCGAGCAGCCGCTCGAAGTTCGGCAGATCCGTCGGGGTCGAGATGATGAGGATGTCGCGGATGTTCGCCATCATGAGCACCGACAGCGGGTAGTAGATCATCGGCTTGTCGTAGACGGGCAGAAGCTGCTTGCTCGTCACGGTGGTCAACGGGTACAGCCGCGTGCCCGAGCCGCCCGCCAGTACAATTCCCTTCATGGGATTCCTCCAATTTGTTCCGATGGCTTCTCGCATCGTTTCATTGTACGTGAAACCCGAGAGGGCGCATACCGCGAGAGGCCAAATTCCCGAATATACCGAGAGGGCCAAAGCTCCGGATCTAAGTTTCAGCTTTTCTCGTCTTGCGCCGGAAGCCGACCGCGAAAAACAGCGCGAAGACGATTACGACGACCAGCATGCATGATGTGTAAAGAAGGGACGCGCCCATAATACCGAAGGCTTGCACGAGATTGCCCCCCAGCACGTAAGCAAAAGCTGCAGCACATCCGTATCCCGCCAAAACAAATACCTGCATCCTCATCACGACCAGGCCGTAGTACACAACAATACTCGCCGCGTTGAAGGCACCCCCGAGCACGAGCACCATCAATTCGGCCCTATAGGGCGACAAATCAAGCCCGAAAAGGAAGCTCAGCGCCGGCACACCCAAAAAGAAAGCGAGCACCGCAACACCGGCCGATGCCACGCCGACCCACAGCAGTCCCTTTACAATAGTGCCCAGGAACACACTTGTCTCGCGCTTGATCCAATCGACCGCCAACCGAGTCAGCAAAGGGCGAAACACAAACGCGCTCAACAGATTAATCGCAAGGGCCGGCATAAAGAGGGCTGAGTAATATGCCTGGAAGTCTTTCGCCATATAGGCGTCCAGTCCGAATTTCGGGGCATTGGACAGATACATCGCTAAAAAAGCTCCCGCGAACAATGGCAGGCAGCTGCCCAGCAAGCGGAACATATCGCGAACGTCAAAGCGGCCCGGTGGCGCCAGAAGCTGCTTGGTGGGCGGCAAATTGAGCCCAACGAGGGCAATTGCGGAAATGATTATTGTGATAACGCACGTCGCGCTAAGGCTCTTCGAAAGAACCAGGGCCACGATAAACACCGTTGTCGTCACGAGGGATCTGAAAAAGAAGGCTTTCCCTGCCACATCGAGCCTTCCGTTTTGCTGAAAGGCCCCATGAAACACATCTTCAAGTACGTCGAAAATCTTAAGCCCCGCAATGAGCACAATCAGCAGGAACTCCTCTGCGATGTCGGTCGATAGCAGAGCATATCCGACAATGCACCCGACCATGCAGAGAGTCGTCAAGATGCGGGATGCCAGGTATGTCGAGAAGGTATGCTCTTTCTCGACGTCCGTCGACTGCATGGGCCGCATCTCGAAAGCGCCGAGCGTTTGAAACTGCTGTCCAACGGCATAGGCGATAGAGAAGACGCCGCCCCAATAGCTGCCCAGGACGCGCGTAGTCACGAGAAGAAGAACGACGCTCGCAGCCGCGTTCATTACGCTGCCGAGCGTGTTCCAGAGATAATCGCGGCCGAGACTGCCCTCTTGAGCCATAGCACTTCCTAGTATTCGCCGAAGTCCAGCTGGGAGGGACGATGATTTTTACGCTGCTCCACCGGAGGAAGCTCCATGTAGTTGCCGTAATTTCGCGTAAGGATATCGTCGTAAGCCCTTGGCACCTTCACGACGATATCGCCGAAGGGCATATCGAGCGCAGGGAACAGCTCATCTCGCGTAGCGGACCACTTGATAGGCGAACGATCCGCGTAATCGGCAACGCGCTTGGTCTCGGCTTGCTCGAACTGACGAGCCGCTTTATCCCAATGCTCTTGTAACTTAACGGGGGTCAGCCCAACAAGGTGCATGCCTCCGTAGGCGATTCGGCAAATGCCGTTCACGATCTTTTTCTTGATGCCGTCGAAGGGCAGATAGGGCTCTGGGGCGGCGCTCAAAAACAAAAGGCGCCCCCACAGCCATGTTTTGCGATTCTGGCGCTTGTAGTCGGCTTCAGAGTCGGGCATATTGTCCAAAACATCGATATCGATGCTCAGGGGCTTTTTGTAGGCACAGCCCTCGAAGAAATCCGGGATGAAAGTGGTTCCCCTCAGCGTTAGATAGGTAACCATAGAGACGAAGTTCGGCTCAGTGCGCATATTGACAATTTCAAACTCGTCCGAAACAACTGCAGGAGCCTCCCGGATGAACCGCTCGTAATCGCTGCGCACCATGGCGACATCGACATCGTCATCCCAGGGAATAAAGCCATGGTGCCTTACGGCACCCAATGCCGTCCCCGCCCACACAACATAGGGGATATCCAACTTGCGGCAAACCCGGTCGAACTCCCCAAGCAGTTTCGTCGACAGCTCCTGTACCTTTTTGAGCTCCTCGGGATTATCGTACTCTTGGAACGCCACAGCTGTCTCCTTGCTCCAATTAGTCTCGCAAAACAAACGCTCATCTTATACGCATTTTTCGATCAATGCCTCGCCTTGAGACGAACGACGGAGACAAACCACAAACACCGCCATGAAGAAGATCGCGGTTCTCAGGCAGACGGACTCTCTAAACACACGAGAGCGGTCGCCTTTCAGCGACCGCTCTCGAACACATCATGCTTTAGGATCAACCACGCTATCGCGTTTGATCCCACACACCAGCCGCATTCACATGGTATTTTCCAATCCATGCGTTGGTCGCCATCGCGCCTGAACCAGTTAGATAGTAATTGCCGACCCACTGACTCTTGGCCATGGCACCCGAAGTGGCGAGGTAATACCACTGACCGTCAACCTTCTGCCAACCAGTGGCCATGGCACCCGACGATTTCAGATAGTACCACGCGCCGTCAACCTTCTGCCAACCCGTAGCCATGGCGCCGGATCCCTTCAAGTAGTACCAGGAACCTCCGACCTTCTGCCAACCTTTGAGCATCGGGCCGGACTTGCTCAAGCAGTACCACGCTCCGTCCACCTGCTTCCAGCCCGTGGCCATAACGCCCGACCCTGGATTGAGGTAATACCAAGCGCCGCCGACTCTCTGCCAGCCCTCGGCCATGGCGCCAGAGCTCTTCAGGAAATACCAACTCTTGCCCAGCTTCAACCAGCCGGTCTGCATGTAGCCAGAACGATCGAAATAGTACCAGTCACCATCGATCTGGGCCCATTGGTTGTAGGGGTACGATCCATCGTCGAGTTGGAACCACCATTTGCCCCCAGACTTCTTCCAAGTTCCGTACTGGCTGTTCTCGTCCTCGACGACAATCGGCGCCTCAATGCGAACCATGTTGCCGATGGAGGCGATCACCGAGGCCGAACCGGGAGCGTTGCCGACAACGGTACCGTCATTCCGATCTACGCTGAAGACGGATGGTTTGCTGGAACTCCAGCTGAAAGTCGCAGGATCCAACTCGCATACGAAATTGCTGGAGCCATCGCCTTGGTTAAGGAAGCGCACTTCGGGCTGAAATGCGTAATCGGCACCAACGCTAGTGGTGTAACCGGTCTGACAGAATTCGAAGTTCTCGTTTTTAAGCCACTCGGTGCGCACATCGCACTTCACCGTCAGCGACCCATCACCCGGACGGGCAAAGCTTGCTGCCGCCCCGTCACTGAAGCACTGAACCCAGTAGGGACCGGCCTCGCCGACGTACACGCAGCCAATGCCAATGGCGGTAAAGTCAGGATGCAGGATGTTCGCGCGATGGCCAGCCGAGTTCATCCAGGAGCCCATCACCCATTCAGGATCCGGCTGCATCATTGCGATGTTCTCCCCCACCGTCCTCTTCCCCGCAGGGAAGGCAGTCCAGCAATCAGTGCCGTCGGGGCGTTCGTGGCTGAAATAGTAGCTGATCTCCACCGCCCGCTGCATTGCGGTTTCGAGAAGATCGCGATCCATAGCGAGCGGGCTGAGGCCCTCTTTGGCGCGCTCGGCATTAACGAGGTCGAGCACTTCATAAGCTTGCCCGTACTCCCGCTCGATATCCACGACAAGAGCGCCAGCCGTCATCGGGATATCGCCCTCGGCCTGAAGAGCAACCAAGCCGTAGTCATCCAGCATCGAGGCGTTCGCCCCTGTCCCTATTGCAGGCTCCGGAACCCCCTCGGCCAAAGCCTGCCCAGGAGCAACCCAGAGAGCAACAGCCAGCGCCAGCGCGCCGGCAAGCGCCAGCGCCCTCGCTACTTTCCCTCCCAAACAAACATTAGACATGAAACCATCCCCTTTCTTGATTCGATGTCAACGCTTCTCTCTGACCGCGAGCATAGCACCGTAAAAGACAAGTCGCAAGGTCAGATTATCCCGATCACGTGCACAAAATGTTTTAAAGCCAATCCCTTTTCCATCCGTACCGCAATGGTCTTCGATGTTCATTTCTCCGCTGTAACCAATACGCTATAATGGCCGCGCTTATCCCTCCAGTCCACTTGAAAGGTATTCGCACCCATGGCAACACCGACCCGAAAGGTTCGCCAAATCGCCGGATCGCCCCAAAGCAAAGGGCTCGTATGCGGTTTCTAGCAGACGCTTTCTCCCTCATCGTCGACCCGTGCTACGCGCTCACCCACAATTGGTGGCTCGCTATTCTGCTGTTCACCGTCATCATCAAGATCGTCCTCATGCCCATGGCGCTGTGGGTGCAGAAGAACTCCATCGTCATGGTGCAGCTGATGCCGGCGCTCAACCGCATCAAGATTCGCTTCTTCGGCGACGCGGAGACCATCGGCGAGAAGCAGACAGCGCTCTACAAGGAGAAGCACTACCACCCGATGCTCAGCCTCATCCCGCTGGCCATCCAGATCCTCATTCTGTTCGGCCTCGTCGATGTCGTCCACGGCATCACCGACAGCGGCACCTCCGGCACCGAGTTTCTGGGCCTCGTCCCCGTGGAGGACGGCGGCCTGTCGTGGGTCATGCCTGTGCTGGCCGGCCTGTCCGCGGTAGCCATGGGCTGCGCCCAGAACGCCATCAACCCCCTGCAGAAGGAGCAGACGCGCCTCGAAAAGAACACCACCAACGGGCTTTCCATCGCGCTCTCGTTCTTCTTGGGCATGTTTGTGGCGGCCGGCATGGCCTTCTACTGGATCTGTTCTAATCTGCTCTCCATCCTGGTGCAGATCGCCTGCAACATCATCATCAAGCCGGCGAAGTACATCGACTACGACGAGCTCAACGCCAGCCGCGAGGAACTGGAGGGCCTGAACGCCATCGGCAAGAAGCAGACGAAGTGGTACCAGCGCGACCCCCTCGCCAAGCGCGAGAAGACTGATTTCAAGCGGTTCTTCTCCATCGCCGGCAAGCACATCGTCTTCTACTCGGAGGGCAGCGGCTTCTACAAGTACTTCAAGGGCGCCATCGAATGGCTGCTCGCCCATTCCGACATCTGTATCCACTACGTGACGAACGACCCCAACGACCAGGTGTTCGCACTGGCGGAAACGCAGCCGAGGCTGTTTCCCTACTACATCGGCGAGAAGCGCGCCATCACGCTCATGATGAAGATGGACGCCGACGTGGTGGTGACCACCCTGGGCGACTTGGACAATTTCTACATCAAGCGCTCCTACGTGCGCCGCGACATCGAATACGTGTACATGTTCCACCACATGACCTCGATGGACATGACCTCCACCGAGGGTGAGTACGACAACTACGACACGCTTCTGTGCACCGGCCCGCACCAGATCACCGAGATGCGCCAGATAGAGAATGTGAAGGGCGTCGCCCCGAAGAACCTCGTGGAATGCGGCTACAACCTGCTCGACGAGGAGATCGCAGACTACGAGGCGCGCCCTGAGCTGCACGTGGCCAACGAGCGACCGACCATCCTTATCGCTCCCAGCTGGCAAGAGGACAACATCATGGACAGCTGCATTGACCCCATGCTGGCCTCAGCGCTCGGACGCGGCTACCAGATCATCGTGCGCCCGCACCCGGAATACATCAAGCGCTACCGGACCCGGTGGGATGCGTTCAAGAGCCGCTACGCCGACGTGCCGCGCGAGGAACTTGTCTTCGAGGGCGACTTCAGCGGCTTCGATTCCATTCTGCAGGCCGACCTCATCGTGACCGACTGGTCGTCTATCTTCTGCGAGTTCTGCTTCACCACCTTCAAGCCCGCCATCTTCATGGACACGCCCCCGAAGGTGCGCAACCCCAACTACAAGCGGTTCGGCATCGATTCCACCGACGTCTCGTTACGCAACCGTCTGGGAAAGTCCATACCCCTTGAAGACGCAAGTACCTTCGGAGACGTGGTCACCGAACTTCTGCGCACTCGCGCGCTGTGGGAAGAACGCATTCGTGATGTACGCGACGGCTTCGTGTTCAACCTGGGGCACGGCGGCGAGGCGGCGGGGCGCTATCTGCTCGGTGCCGTGCTAAAGGCTCAGAGTTCATCCAACGCCGACGTCTCCGCGAACGAGAAGGAGGCCGCCGATGAGGCTCGCTAAATGCTGCGCGCTCTTCCTGCATAGCGCTCTCTTCCTAGGGCTTTTCGCCCTCGTAGCCACGCTGGGGCTGCCCGAGCGCGCCTGGGCCTACGTCGACCCATCGGTCATGACCTACGCCATCCAGGCCCTTGCCGGCGTAGCCGTGGCCTTAAGCGCCGTTATCGGCGTCGCCTTCCGACGTAGCCGCCGTGCCCTCATGAGGATCCTCGGCATCGATGAGGACGCCAAAAAAGAGCGCGACCCCGCCGTGCGTGAACTCTTCCCCGATTCCCCCGACTATGAGCAGGCTATCGCCCAGGCGGACGCAAGCGCCCGGGAGCGCAAGCGGCGCCTCGCCACGCCAATCGGCGCCGACCGTCCGCTCGCCTGGCCACTGCGCTTCGCTCGAGCGCTACCCGTCTCCGTGTTCGCCGTAGGAACCGCGTTCGTGATGACCCCCATTGAGATCGTGAGCGGCAGCGGCACCAGCCTGGTGTTCTCCGCGTCCGATATTCTGGCTCCCCTGCTTGTCGCGTGCGGCAGCGCAGCCCTTATCCTCGCTGCAGCTCTCTCCCTCTTACGCGGGCGAGCCTTCACTGTGGCGCTTGGCGTTGTCTGCGCCCTCGGGCTGGGATGCTACCTCCAGGCGTTGTTCCTGAACATCGGCCTGCCCATCGCCGACGGACAGGCTCTCGATTTGCGGGCCCACGAATACATAACCGCTTTCAGCGCCCTAACGTGGATTGTCCTAATAGGCGGCTCTATCTTCCTAGCCGCGAAGAGGCCGCGCATCGAGAGGGCACTCGTCATCGTCATCAGCACCTGTCTCGTCGTGGTGCAAGCTGCTGGCGTCATCGGCATTATAGCCGATCAGCAAGGCGAAAGGGACGCCAGCGCGTCCCGCACGGTCATCACTCGCGAGGGCCTGTTCGACCTGTCGAAGAACGGCAACGTCATCGTGTTCGTTCTGGATATGTTCGACACCGCCACCATGGACCAGGTGCTCCAAGATGACCCGAGCGTGTTGGACGAATTCACAGGCTTCACCTATTACCACGATTCCACCGGCTCAATGGTGCCCACGCGCTATGGCGTCAAATACTTGCTCACTGGTCGTGTCCCTGAGGGCAACGAGAAATTCCACGACTTCTACGACAGCTGGTTCACCGACAGCACGCTCTTGCGCGATGTCGTCGATGCCAGTTACGACATCGGTATCTACACGGACACGCTTGGCGACCACAATGAGGACGCAGCCGAGTTCGCGGAGAACATCCACGAGGAGGGCGACTCTGCACATCCCGACATCCCCGCCGCACTGCTTATCCTTGCGAAAGTCTCGTTGTACCGCGACATGCCTTGGGCGCTCAAGCCCCTATTTTGGTTCTCGACGGAAGACCTGAACAACGCCTACATCGGCCACGATCCCTCCCAAAGCGCCGAGTACCTTATTGATGATGCCTTCTACGGAAACATGCTTCGCGAAGAGGGGCTCACCCTGAACGACGAGAGCAATTCGTTCCGATTTATCCACCTAATGGGCGCCCACTGGCCCTACACCCTCGACAAGAACGGCGACCGCGTCAAAGAAAGCGACCTCATTGAGCAGAGCGAAGGCTCGCTTGGTATCGTCGCCGACTACCTCCAGGAGATGAAGCGCTTGGGAGTCTACGGTAACGCCACCATCGTCGTTACCGCCGACCATGGCTATTGGCATTTGAATGCCGACGAACTCAACTACGCTTCGTCACCCATCATGCTCGTCAAGCCTGCCGAAACAGCAGAGGAGGCCGCCCGCCCTCTGCGAGTATCTGAGGCGCCTACGGGCCCATGGCGACTATCCCGCAACGGTCATCGCCGCCGTCGGCGGCGACTCATCGAAGTACGGCACGCCGGTTTGGGACGTCCCGGAGGGAGCTCGAATCCGATATTACTGGACCACCTTTAGCGATGGCAAGCACGACACCTCATGGCAGGAATACGAGATAGATGGGAATGTCCTCAACCTCGACAACTGGCACAAGACCGAAAAGCACATAGA
>OLQR01001287.1_pt1 | contig 15300 bp, 13 predicted proteins | sample 1671881 | NCBI WGS metagenome assembly OLQR01 (sample SAMEA3136623, study PRJEB25190) | human gut metagenome | biome: human gut; feature: human-associated habitat; material: faeces | place: Austria | collected 2013 | reverse complement strand
ACATAAACGCTCCGGAAGTGGATCCAAACCACCCTGTGTTACCCATGCAACTTCCGGTGCAAATCCTTCTACGTGATCCTTCTCCTTCTGAAGAAGACTTTCAGGAATGAACAATGGCATATATACATTTTCTACGCCTATTTCCTTGAATCTTCTGTCGAGTTCCTTCTGTATATTTTCCCAGATGGCATAACCGGCCGGTCGTAAAATCATGCATCCTCTTACACTTGAATAATCTGTAAGCTCTGCTTTCTTTACAACATCTGTGTACCACTGGGCAAAATCTTCGTCCATGGAAGTAATAGCCTCTACTAATTTCTTTTCATTAGCCATCTCAATTTTCTCCTTTATATACTTATAAAATAATTCTATCGTGCAGCCTTTTAAATATGTCTGACATCTATACCTGTCCTTTAAAAAGTTACATACCTTCTGTCATTATATAGATATAACCTGATATTTTCAAGGGATTTTTGCCGGTTCTGCCAGAATGTAAAACATTTTTTCTTGCAATTTGCACTGTTTCTGTATATATTATCCATGATGAAAAGCACTAAACATAGGAATGAAAAATCATTTGTCTGCAACGAATGATCTTTCCATATTCCAAACAAATAATGAGGGTAAAATAATGAATAAACAGGAGTCAAATACATCTTTCCATTTGAAAGACAAATCAACAAAAACCGGAAAACTTCCGGTCTCTGAACAATATCTGGAAGATAAGGAAATCCAGGATCAGACAGAACAATTAAAAAATCAGACAGATATATCAACAGAAGGTCTGACCGAGACAGCCATTCTTCGTTTAAAAGCGGAGCAAACTTTTGCAAATAAGTCAAATGGTATCTCCGGTGCCACGCACAGCATCAGCCCCTCCTACCACGAGGCAGTTCGGGAACAACAGGCATCTCTGACAAGGCATCGCAAGAACCGCCATACCTTTGCAATCGTCCGGAAAACCATAACACTTGTTGTAATCTTTGCGATCCTGGTTGCCGGTATCTACTTCCTGTCCACACATCTCCGGAATCTGAAGCCACACGATGACAAATCCATGCAGGAGCTTCTCTGTGAATCAAAATGGACAATAGAAGATCTTGGCAGTTTCACATTCACAGAAGACAACAAAGTGATCAAAAAGAAAGGCTCCACCGAAACTGGAACCTATGAAGTAACAGATGACGACATTTTGATCATGCATTTCAAAAAAGAAGATCTGAGTTATCTGTTGGAAACCAGTTCAGATGGAACCGTAAAATGGGTACACAGCTATAATGGCTTTGAAGAAGTCATTATTCCGAATACCATTCCAATTACAAAATAATATTAAAATTCATCCAGCTCGATGATCTCAAAGGCTTTGCCCTCCGGCTCATTCTTAAAGATCATATGCTCACCCGTCACCGGATGCTCGAATTCCAGTCTGGATGCATGCAGACCGATCTGCTTATAAGATTTCTTTGTTTTCTGGAACTTTGGATTATACTTTGTATCGCCCCAGATTCCAGCTTTTTTACCAGCCATCTGTACACGGATCTGATGGGTTCTGCCTGTGATAAGATTGATCAGAACATAACTTAAGATTCCATCATCTGTCTCCATGACATCTAACACTTCATAATCCAGCTCCGCTAATTTGGCTCCCGGCGTATCTTTATCCACAATTCTTGTGACATTTGTCTTGTTATCGTGAATCAGATAATTCGTAATCGTTCCGGCATCATTCGGAAGTTCTCCGGTTAAGATTGCCTGATAATATTTGACCATCTCGCCATCTTCACTCTGCTTTGACAGCTTCGAAGCAGCCTCCTTGTTCTTGGCAAATAACATAATGCCGCCAACCGGACGATCCAGTCTATGGATCGGAGCCAGATATGGTTCCTCTGTCCGATGCTCTTTCTCAAAAATGCGAAGCTTCAACATACTGACCATATTTTCAGAATTCTTCTTGTCCGGCTGGGATGGCAACCCATACGGCTTCACCGCAACCAATATATCATTATCTTCATATAATACTTCTATCTTCATCTGTTATCTCCTTATCAGAACCTATCAAAATCCAAAGCTCTGATGCACACTCTCCCATCTGTGCAGGTTCTGTCCCCACACTTTTTCACTACATTCTGAATCGGTATCCAACGCCCCATACAGTTTCGATGTACTGTGGCTTAGATGTATCAAATTCGATCTTCTCACGGATCTTCTTGATATGAACCGTAACGGTTGCGATATCTCCGATACTCTCCATATTCCAGATCTTGTTAAACAGTTCATCCTTTGAAAATACCTTATTCGGATTGCTTGCAAGGAAAGTCAGAAGATCAAATTCCTTATTTGTAAATACCTTCTCTTCTCCATCCACATAGACACGACGATCGGTCTTGTCAATCTTTAATCCACGGATCTCAATGACATCATTCTGCAATGCGGTTGAACCAATCAGACGCTCATATCTGGAAATATGTGCCTTTACTCTGGCAACCAACTCACTTGGACTGAATGGCTTTGTTACATAATCATCAACACCAAGTCCAAGTCCACGGATCTTATCAATATCATTCTTCTTTGCTGTAACCATGATGATCGGAATATCCTTCTTCTCACGAATCTGACGACAGATTTCAAATCCATCCAGATCCGGAAGCATCAGATCAAGCAGGATCAGGCTGTAATCATTCTCTAATGCCTTATCCAGACCCTTTGCTCCATTTGTCTCTATCTCAACCTCAAAATCATTCAACTCCAGATAATCCCGCTCCAGCTCTGCTATGCTAAGTTCATCTTCAATTATCAGTATTCTGCTCATCTTTATTTTCCTCCTTGATGTATTTCTTCAATGTGAAATAGATCGTTGTACCTTCACCTTTCTTACTGGTCGCCCAGATCTTTCCACCATGTTCTTCCACGATCTTCTTGCAGATAGCAAGCCCCAGTCCGCTTCCACCTCTGGAACGTCTTGCACTGTCTGCACGATACGTTCGGTCAAATATATGCGGCAGGCTCTCTTTGTCGATCCCCCGTCCATCATCATTGATCGATACCTTGATCATTTTCTCACTTTCTTCTATAGAAATGTCAATATGACCTTCCTCTTTATCTGTATACTTGATCGCATTTGTCACAATATTGTTAATAACACGCTTCAACTGATCCGGATCAACAACAACCTTTACATCTTCCGCACAATAATTGTTATAGTTCAGTGTCATATTATGTGATAACAGATCTGCCCGAACCTCTTCCATACAGTCATTAAAATAGTCTTTTACCGATACTCTGTGGAATTCATACGGAATCGCATTGTTCGTGATATTGGTATATAGCGACAATTCGTTGATCAGCGCATCCAATTCATTTGCCTTATTATAGATCATCTTCAGATAACGATCCTGCTTCTCCGGTGTGTCTGCCACACCATCCATCAGACCCTCAACGTATCCTTTGATCGTTGTAATCGGAGTTTTCAGATCATGAGAAATGTTACTGATCAGCTCCCTGTTTTCTTCCTCATACTGCATCTTAAGCTCAACCGATTCATTCAGGCGCTCTCTCATGTCGTTAAATGACCGGCATAATTCTCCAATCTCATCTTTTCTTCCATCACTGACCTCTACCGGCTCTCCCAGATTCCCGGTACCAATCTCCTCTGCTGCCTCCTTCAGACGAACCAGCGGACGGATGAACTGTACATATACCAGTGTCGACAAAGCAGTTGTCAGAACCAGCATGATCAAGAACATCATAAGGATAAATCCAACCAGCGCACTCTTAAACTGGCTGACGTAATTACCATAATATGTAACCAGGAAAATACTGATCGATTTGCCATTGATCTGATAATCGATCTCATTACACAGATATGCCTGTGGAGATGTCAGCATATATTCATAAGTTTTGCCATATTTTCCAAATGCATATGAACCCTGATCGCCCATTTCCCCGGAACCGGACTCTGATGAACTGTTTTCTACTTCCTCCTGCTTGATTCCCTTCTCACCATTTATATAGATTGCACGTTTGGTAAGTAAAGACGCTTCCAGTTTTTCTACTTCATCTTTTATACCGGAATATGTAAATTCACCATCAATATAGACAAGCACCGATGTCCTGTAATTTCCGGCTTTCTGGTTCAGACTGTCCAGATATTTCTTATCATAGAATTTGCCCGGATCTGTCTGCAGATCCTCCTGCACATCCGACATGATGATCGACAGATTCCGATATGTTTCCTTAATCGGATCGCTGATCGAATATAATGACTGTATACTGTAACCGTCACCAAACATTTCTGACAAATAACTTCGTCCAATCACGATCGTACCTACCAACATGATCAGCACGATAAAGATCCAGACGGAAACCAACGCCCATTTAACTTTTTTTATGATCTTCATATGTTTTCCTTTATAATTGTTTTTCCTCGCATTGCTCCAGATTGCTCTCGCATTGCTCATCTCGTAATCCTTCGGATTGCTCTCGCATCGCTCATCTCGTAATCCTTCGGATTACTCTCGCAATGCTCATCTCGTAATCCTTCGGATTACTCTCGCAATGCTCATCTCGTAATCTTTCAGATTACTCGATGTCCGTGCTTCGCACTATCAGATCATAAAAATAAATCAGGTCTTGTGCAAGCACAACCTGGTTTATTTTTATGATCTGGCATTGCTCGGCATACGCTCATTATATCACGGATTCAATTTCTCTTATATGAAGTTTTTATAAAGAAAGACTAGCAGATGGATGAAGCTGGCATATGTTCTTATTTATTCTTCTTACCAAATAATCGTTTTTTCTTTTTTCCTCCGGCTTCTGCTGCCGCGATCTCCCGTCTGGTCTGCTGCATTTCCCGAATCACGGTATCCAGTCTCTGATACCGTTCCTCTGCCCGCTCATCCTGTTCCTTCATAATAACGTCCATCTGCTTTGCGATCTGCTCTGTTGCTTCCGCAGTTACTGCCTGACTGATCGGCTTGATATTCTCCTTTATCGAATTTCCCACAATCTTCGTCATCATCGACTGGAACTGTACCAGCTTAAAATCAACAATCCGCTCCTGATCCTCACCCGGCTCCTCCGTGATCTGGGTAACTGTATTGACCAGTTCCGAGGTGAAATCTGTTTCAACCTCCTTCGATGCCGTTTCAACCGGAACTCCATTTTCCAGAATATCATACATTTTCTGCACCAGTTCATGGATCGCCTTTAACTGGATCCCACGATCCTTCAGCTCCTTTATCTTCTTCAAAATTCTGATATCCTGCTCATCATAGTACCGATGTCCCATATCATTTCGCTTGATCCTCATATCCAGTTCTTCTTCCCAGTAGCGAAGCACATGTGGTTCAACATCCACCATTTTTGCCGCCTCTTTTATCAGATATTTATTTCCCATTTGAATAGCACCCTCCTGATATTTTTTGTGAACCTCCCAGAAGGCCTGTCCACTTCACAAAATAATTCTACATTTATCTTCCCCTCTCTACAATTCTTATCGTGAGCATTCTTTTTACAGCTTTCTACATAAAAAAACATCCCGGTCAGAACGTTATCCGGATTCCTTTTCAGCTTCCGGGCAACATCTCCAACCGGGATGTAATATCATATATTTGCAGGCTAATTATTGATCTTTACGATCTTATAAACCCCATCCGATGTCATGCGAAAATAAATATTCTTACTTGCTGAACCGATCAGCCATGCATCACCATCCCTGCTCTTCCGCAGGTTATCGATCGCATCAGTTCCTACTGCCTCCAACAGCTTATCTGTGAAGATCTGATCAGCCGGGATCGCCATCAGCTCATCTATATTTGCAATGGACTCTCCGCTTCCAAGTTCCTGCGGATAGTTCAGGATCTCAGACAAGCCATTGACATCCTTATTCTGGAACACCGTTATGATCTGTTGTGCAAATGCTTTACTTTCCGCCTCTGCATTCTCGATCACATCTTCTCTCTCATCATAATGATCCTCAAATGAAAGCAATGGAAGGATACTGTCTACAACTGAATCCTCTGCTGTTACATAGATGTACAGACAATAATGAATATTCGTATCACTCCAGAAAACAACTCTGCCTGGATTCAGCTTATAATACGTTGCATTGTATCCCTGAACCCCTGATACCAGCATATCTCCGGTACCGGTATTCGTTACCCCTGCCAGATCAAAATCACTGTATACCGCAGATGCAAGGAACTGACAATCAATTCCGTTATAAACAAATTTTATACAGGCGATCTCTTTATTTTTGATCTCGTATGAAACATCCTTAACCATATTTGAAGAAGCAACATCAATGAGCATGCCAAGCCGCTTAAAATCCTCCGGACCACTGACCGGGCCGTCAGTTACAACCTCTGTTGTCTCTTCTTTTGGCTGACTGTCGGCTTTTCCACAAGCAGTACAGACCGCAAGTAATCCTGTTAAAATGCACAGACTATAAATCCATTTTCTGAACTTCTGCACGTTATTTCCTCCTAATGGCAGCCATTCTGCTTGCACTTATACTGCATATTTGGATCGGTTGGATCCCATGTGTGCCAGGATGGCAGCTTATATGCAGTTGGCTTTGGAAATGGATCACTGCCCTTTTTATTTATGATCGTAACCTTTGTTCCGACCTCACAATTATCATATAACCATTTTGCATCTCCGGCGGTCAGTCGGACACATCCGTGAGAGCAGGTTGTCCCCAGCTTGTTATATGCATATACACTGAGTGCGTTATTATTATTTACATCATTATAATATAGGGAATGGAACAGATATCCTTCATAGATACCGGTACACCACTGTCCCCAGCAAGGTCCCATCAGTTCATGCCATCTGTAGTGACTCTGTGTATGGAAGGTTCCAAGCGGTGTGCTCTGACCTGTAGAACAGATAAAGGAACGGACCGGAATGATATAACCCTTATCTCCATCCTTCGCATATACCGTAACAACATTTGAATACTTATTTACAATGATCTCATAAGAATCCTGCTTGCCAATAACATCATCCACTTCTACCGCACGTTTTCCGTTTGAGCAGAAATAGAACTTATAACCATCCACATATGCCCATTTCTTGCGGTACATCACACCATCCGTACCGAAATAATAATAGGCATCCTTGATCTTCTTATAACCTGTCTGCGGATGTCCGTTATTATCGCAATAGTATGTATTTCCATCTATAGTGACAAGCCCTGTCGCATTTGCAAGTTTTCCATCTGTCCGGAAAATATAGATCTTACCGCTGATCGTATGTGGACCTGTATATGCAGTTCCGGTCCTGTCAAAATAATATGTATTCTTGTCAACGGTCTTCCATGCTTCCTTCACAGCCGCACCATCAGATTTAAAATAATAATACTTGCCATTGATCTGTTTCAGTCCGGTTGCCGCATATCCAGTATCCTCCATATAATAAAGCTTTCCATTATATGTTATGAACTGATTTCTGTAGAGCACACCATTCTTATTGAAATAACAGGTATGTCCATCGACAGTTGCAAGTCCGGTTGTTGCCTTTCCGTTACTGCCAAAATAAAACTTCTTGCCATTGATCGTGCGCCATTCATTCTGGATCATTCTTCCATATTTTGTAAAATAATAATACGTTCCCTTTACCTTTTTCAGACCGGAGAATGTATATCCCTTATATCCAACAAAATAAATATTTCCATTTACTGTAAAGAACTTGCTTTTCTGAAGTACGCCATTCTTATTAAAGAAATAACGATGTCCGTCAATCGTACAGAAACCTGTCTTTGCCTTTCCATCATAGCCAAAGTAGAACTTTTTGCCGTTTATCGTTTTCCAGGTCTTAACTGCTATTCTGCCTTTTTTGCTGAAGTAATAATAAGTTCCCTTTACCTTCTTCAGGCCGGAAAACGTATGTCCCTTATATCCAACAAAAAAAGTCTTACCATTTACCTTGAAAAATTTGCTCTTCTGCAGCTCACCCTTATCATTAAAATAATACCGGTTGCCATTAATCGTACAGAAGCCCGTTTTTGCCTGTCCGTTATAGCCAAAGAAGAATTTCTTACCATTGACTACTTTCCAGACCTTCTTCTGCATTCTGCCATGCTTATCAAAGAAATATCTGGCATCACCGATCTTCTTTTTACCGGTAACTGCCCGACCATTTTTCTTACTGAAATAATAGGTCTTTCCGGAAAGAACCTTCCAGCCCTTTACTGCCTTTCCATTCTCGTAATACTTCCGGCCGCCTTTTACATTTACCCAGCCGTTTTTCACTGCTGCCAGTTCAGCACCGGCTGTTGTCTGTAATTCTGCATCCGTAGCCTCTGCCGATTTTCCAGATGTATAAGCCTCTTCCGCTCTGGATGGTATTGATATGGCTCCTGCCATACATACGGCAAATGCCATCACCACCAGTAAACCTCTAAGTATCTTTTTCATTGTTCTCTCCTCATCTAAGATATTCTTGAATATTTTCGATTCACCTGCTGTCTCCGTATTCCGATCACAAGTCCAATCTCCATTAATGTACATATGATGGCAGAACCACCTGCACTGATAAATGGCAGCGATACACCTGTATTCGGAAAGAAATTCACAGCCACACAGACATTGACTATAATCTGGAAAATGATATGTAAGATCACCCCGATCACAACCACACTTGCATATATATTTCTGGACTCTTTCACAACAATAACCATCTGATACAAAAGATATCCAAACATCAAAAACATAATAATAACACCGATCAGTCCAAGCTCCTCACAGATGATAGCAAAAATCATATCATTCTGTGCTTCCGGAATGTTGCTCAGCTTCTGTGTACCATTTCCAAGTCCCTTGCCAAGCAATCCGCCGCTTCCGATCGCATACAGAGACTGTAATGGCTGATAGCCAAGCGTACCTGCATACCGTTCCGGATCCAGCCATCCGAAGAATCTCCGAATCTGATATGGGTATTTGTCCATCTCACTGTCAAGCGGCATATTCGCCTTTAACCACATGATAAAGATAACAATCATTACAATACCAACCGCTGCAATGATCAGATGCATTTTTGGATGTTTTCCAACAATAAATGTCAGAATAAATACCATGAGCATAAGGATCAGGCAACTGCTCAGATTGGATGATATCTTCAATATCAGTCCCGCCTGAAGTGCAACTAACAGCCATAAGATCAAGGTATATCTGAATTTATCAAATTCCTTCCAGAAACGGTTCACATACCAGCCCATAAAAACGATCATACAGACCTTTGTTGCATCCGCAACCTGAAGCTGCATAAATCCCAGATTCAGCCATCTGGTCGCACCACCGGAATTAATACCAAGTGGTGTCTTTAACATAACGATCAAAACCAGAGATATAACATACGCCAGGATTCCACATTTCTTGATCAGCTTATACGGAACCCAGTTAAGGAATGCAGCAATAATAACTCCAAGTGCCATTACCTTCAACTGCTTTTTAAAGTAATATGCCGAATCGTAATTCGTGACGCGGCTGATCGACGATGTATAACTGGACGCACTGAAGATCATAATAAGTCCAAATGCCATAAGGAATACAACTGCAACTACGATCTTGATCTCTACTCCTGGGGTATAGGTATATCCTTTTTTCTCTATCTGTCCGTTCTGTTCCACTTTTCCCCGAACACTCATATCCTGTCCGTTTGAAACCATGGTTACCCCTTTCTCACTTTAACGAATTTTTTATTTAATAGTAAATGTAAATTTCTCAACCAGCTTATCGGTATCATCATATACATATAAGGTTGCATCTCCCTTGATCGCAGATGACGGATCAATGCTCATCCATGTTGTATAACGATCCTTTACCTCTCCAAATGTAATGTCATTGCTCTTTGTACCATCTGAATATATTACATACCCTTTCAGACTCATAGATGCATCATTTTCATTCAGATACATAGTATGTACATAGATCGTCTTGCTGGAATCCGCAGATGTCTTCTTATTTTTGTAATCATCCAGTTTATCATTTACAAATGATTCTACTGTCCATCCGATCAACTTTGTATAATCATCTTCTGCCGAACCATAATCTGCATAACGAAGATCACAGAGATAACTCATCGTTGTCTCATCACTGCGATCCTTATGATCCTTTACATAAGCTGCTTTTGCCTTGTTGATCTAATCCGTTACATCTTTCTTTGTAACCTGCTCGTATTTCTCAACAGCACCCTTGTAATCCTTGCTCTTGTAAAGAGAGCTTCCCCATTTTGTATAAGCACTGTCAATCTTCTTTGTGCAATCTTTATACTTGGAATCCACCTCACCGTAAGTCTTGATCGCATCCTCAAACTTCTTATCTGCCAGATATGCCTCTGCCTGCTTGATCAGACACTCATTTGCCTTATCGGAATAATCGGAATATTCTGATTTCAGGAACAGCTCTTTTGCTGCCGCATACTCTTTAGCTTCCATTTTGTCAGATGCATTATTGTAGTAACATTCCTTGATCTTATCTGCGGCATCCTTATAATCTCCGGCTGTCTCGTATGCCTTGACTGCCTCATCATATTTCTTCTGCTCTGCAAGTGTCTCACCATTCATGTAAGAACACTCTTTTACTTTTTCTGCCGCTCCGGTATAATCTCCTGCCTTTGTATAATACTCAGCAGCTTCTGTATATTTCTTCTCACCGTAGAGCTTCTCTGCCTGATTGAAATAACACTCTTTTGCCTTATCTGCGGCATCCTTATATTCATCTGCAACTGTTTCCAATGCAATTACTTTCTCATAAGATGCCGCCGCATCAATATAATTGCCTTCTTCTGCAAGACTTGCTGCATACTCATAATATACGCCGCCATTTACCTTAGTCTCTGCATCCTTCATCCAGCCGGCTTTCTTATACAGTTCAACTGCATCATCGATCCGTCCATCCTTATAAGCCTCTTCTGCCTTGTTATAATTCAGATACTTTGGAACAACATAAGCAGCTCCACCGCCAAGAGCAAGAACAACTACGATCAGAATAATGATCAGTGCTACTTTTCCACCCTTGCCTTTTTTCTCTTTTGGCTGCTTTGGTGTCTTTGGTTCTTTTGAAGCCTTTGGAGCTTTCGGCTGTTTCGGAGCCTTTTCCTTTTTTGACTTTTTATTTTTCTTTTTCTCATCCTTTTCGTTTACAGGCATACCACCCATAGCACCTGGCTGGTCAGGGATTGGTCTTGGCTGAAATGGCGGGATCCCATTCTGTGGTGCTGCACCCGGCTGACCCTGCATTGGTCTTGGCTGGAATGGCGGAACCATCCCATTTGGTCCCGGCATCGGACGGCCATTTGGTCCCGGCATTGGGCGGCCGTTTGGTCCCGGCATCGGCATTCCGTTCGGATTCGGCATTGGCATTCCCTGATTCTTCAGCATATCGGCTGACAGAACCGTTGTACCTTCTTCATCCTCATTTTCTTCAACCTTCTTATCCAGATCAACTGCCTTTAATACAGTCGTCCCTTCTTCTTCCATTTCATCTGTATCAACAACAGCAGCATTTGCCTCTTTGCTGATGTCCGGCAATTCCTTTCCTATATCCTCATTTTTTGATACATCTGCTACCTGGGAAGCTACATCCTCCATTCTGACACTGTTACCATTGTCAGCTGCCATATCCTCAACTTTTTTCCCGCAAACAGGACAAACCTTCATATCCGGTCCAAGTTCGCAACCACAATTATCACAATACATGACAGTTCCTCCTTATTTAATCTTGAAGAAAAATTCTTCATTTGAAAGCTGTATCGTACTATTATCCGGGATCACAACCTCAATATTGCTGTAAAGCATCTCCCCATTCAGGTATGTGTGATTGGTTGAATTATTATCCCTTAAATAATAAACACCATTTATATTTGTGATATAAGCATGTCTTCTGCTGACAGATTTATTGTCTGTAATCTTGAAATCAACACCCTGGTCTGCCTTACCCATACAGAATACCTGCTTATTAATATAAATCTTCTCTCCGGTTCTTTTTCTGACAAGAATTGGACGCTTCAGACCATCACTTAATGATTTCGACAATACTGTTGTCTCATCCTCGCTGTCATCCGGCTTTCTGGTTTGTCTGTCCTCAGACAGTCTGCCAATCTCTTCGTTTCTTCTTCGAACCTCCATCGCCAGTTTTCTGGCTTCTTCATTGTTCTTTCTGGCTTCATATTCTGCACGCATTCTGGCCTCCTCTGCGCGCATCTCTTCTTCCCGTGCCAGCCGAACTTCTTCTGCCAGTCTTTCTGCTTCTGCCGAAGCTCTCCGGAATTCTTCTTCCGCCTGACTTGCCTGTTCCTCTGCCAGTAATCTGGCTGTATTTATCTCTTTTTTAGAATTCTCATCCTCCGCTTCCCGCATCTTACATGCATATAAAACTGCGGTCTGTGATTTGTTATTATATTCTTTTTCTGCGGCCTGTTTGTCAATCTCTGCCTGTATTCTGGCAGCTTCAGCGAGCATCCGCATCTCCTCTGCAGATCTGGCAACATTTGCCTGCTGTTTTGCATACTCTGCCAGCCGTTTTGCCTCACTCTCGGCGTGGAGCCTTGCGATCTCGGCATTTCTGGCAGCTTCCTCGGCACGAAGAATATTAATCTCCATCTTCGCATGATTTGCTGCAATCTCTTTGGTCTTTGATGATGTTTTCTCCGTATTTACCAGCAACTGGCTCTGCGCCCGTAACTCCCGGATAAACAGATTGAACTGGATCGCATTGAATTCCTTGTGTCCATTCAGATACTCTATGATCTGATTTGCACATTCGATCGCCGGTGTATGTGCATAGACAAGCACTGACAGAAAACTTCTGATAAACTCTTCTACACCTGTCATATCTGATGGATTATCAAATGGGAGAAATATCAACTGTACACTGAAATCATTCAATCTTACATACATATATTTCAGGTCAAATACGATCTTTCCCAATTTCAGACCGTTATGTACCATAGACACCATCTGTCTGCTGATACTGTACAAATACTCTACCAGTTCATCCCGGAATATCGGCTTCCCGATCAACTGTTCCATCGTCAGATCACCTTCAATACAGTATTCCAGTATTCTTTCACCTTTTACAAATGTTTCTTTACAGGTATTTGTATTTCCCGCAAAAGGCACATTATATATCTTTATCTCTTCCTGGTTCAGTGTCATTGATTCATCTAATTTGTAACGAACTCTCTGTTCCCTGCTCTTTTGCGTCATAAAGCCCTCCTCCACAAAGGAATCTTTCATTTATATGTCTCCTGAACGCCCCTTTTCTGTTACTCAAAAATAGTTTCAGAAAATGGGACAAACTCCCAGAGTTATTATAACAAACCACTTTGTAAAAGTAAATGCACAACAAAAAAGAGACTGGAAACATTCCAATCTCTTTTCAAGAGGCGCGAGCCGGATTTGAACCGGCGATGACGGTGTTGCAGACCGGGGCCTTACCACTTGGCTATCGCGCCATTTATTAAGTTTTAAAGCTTTCGCTTTAAGCTCCCCGAGTAGGGCTCGAACCTACAACCCCTCGGTTAACAGCCGAGTGCTCTACCATTGAGCTATCGAGGAATATCCTTCGTCAAAATCCATCCAGCAGGGCTCCTGCAATGCCATCTCCCTACGAATTCTATCATTCAGATAAAATACGCAGAAGGAGGGATTTGAACCCTCGCGCCGCGCAAACGGCCTACACCCTTAGCAGGGGCGCCTCTTCAGCCACTTGAGTACTTCTGCAAAATGCCTAAATGAAATGTTCCCACCAGGGATATTAAATTTTGACGCTAGTACATGATAACAAAGGATATATTGTTTGTCAAGGTTTTTTTACTCAATATTCATATATAAATGCCATGTATAGGATGCCTTATATGTGTTCCTGCCAACCTGAACCTCTGGAATAACATACATTGCTGTATATTTTCCCTCAATACAATTATTATATTCATAGGAATTTGTTCCGGCACCAACCGTTGCAACCTCATACCATTCCGGCTTTTCTGCCTTGATATCATTACATGCATATACATGATATTTTGTTGCATTCTTTACACTTTCCCAGTTGATCTCTACAGAATTTCTTCCGGTACGCTTCATACTGATCTTTGCCTGTGGGATCACAGTCTGCATATCCGTCCATTTTCCATAATATTTCTTGCCATTGATCTTGACATAAGCTCTGACACGAACCTTAAAACCAACATTTTCCACGGAAGGAATATTGATAACTTTTCTGGTCTTCGTTGCATAATATGTCTTTATCTTCTTATTAGTCAGGGAATATACCTCCATCTGATAACCAGACGGATCATATTTATCTCCGGATGCTTTTGTCCATCCAACTGTAACATTATTATTTATCGTCGGATACCATGAAAAATTATTATATCGGAATATAGCGACACGCTTCGGTCTTTTCGGTGAGGAAAAGAAATCATATGCCTCAATATTGCCGCCTTTTGCCATATAACCGGACTGTGACTGCTTAACCGGTATAATACGGACATTATTGACAGATCCCGTTCCGACCTTGATTGATGCTACATTTTTCTTTACAACAGCCTTCTTCTTCTCATTCACATAGATAATGTAGCGGTTCGCACCTCTTACTTTATCCCATTTGAACTTGATATAATGAGGTGTTGCCTTAATCTGTTTGATCGTTGATTTAGCTGTTTTGGATGGAGAAGTAACAACCTCCAGTCTTTTTCCTGCAGGTCCGATCTTATAACTTCCGTCTTTTTTCTTATATACAGCCTTTATAACTACATAATATGTACTTCCTGATGTAAGGTTACTGATTTTTTTCTTTGTATTCTTGCTTCCGACAATATCACAGTCTGTTCGTCAGACGTTTGTATTTTCCGTTTCCTGTTGAAATAAATACATCATAACCATATGCATTCTTCAGACGCTTCCAACTTACCGTTACAGATTCCTCATCCGATCTGGTCTGAGTTACACCTGTCACCTCACTGGCTGCTGATACATGCAAAACACCATTTGCAAAAAAGCATACTGCTATCATTACAAATATAAATGTTTTTATCATTGATAAATTTCTGTTTTTCATGCCAATCATTTCCTTTTTGTTAAAATTATATTACAAAAATATCAAATTTTTGCTACATAGTCAATATTTATTTCATTTCCGTCCTTTTCATGTTTACCGGAAGTTATTAATATACCAGCTTTACATGTGTGTACCAGGTCTTATCTGCGGTATACTGCTTTCCCTTTATCTTTACGGTTGGAATAACATAAAGTCCCAATGACTTTCCTGGTGTTAGAGGTTTTGTCACGAAGCTGTT
>OLQR01001281.1_pt1 | contig 15335 bp, 10 predicted proteins | sample 1671881 | NCBI WGS metagenome assembly OLQR01 (sample SAMEA3136623, study PRJEB25190) | human gut metagenome | biome: human gut; feature: human-associated habitat; material: faeces | place: Austria | collected 2013 | reverse complement strand
GGAGTACAACCTTGCCAAGGTTGGGGTCGCGGGTTCGAATCCCGTCTCGCGCTCTGCTGGAAATCGGAATGTGTAAGCATTCCGGTTTTTGCGTTGTGGAAAAATAGATGAAAAAGAAATCTTATTTTTAAAACTTAAGAATATTGCATTTTAAATTTTCATATGCTATAATGCCGATAGGCAATGAAATGAATGGCTTGCAAAGTCAACAAAAGCCCCACGAGCTGCAACTCGTGGGGCTTTCTGTGCCTTTTGGGCAAGGCGGCTTAAACCTTAGGCTGGCTGCCAGTTATTTCTTACCGTCCAGCCATTTGCAGATATAGTAGGCTACTATACTTGCCATAACGGAAAGAAAAAATGAAATGAATAGTTCTTGCACTGTCAACCCTCCCTTCTCTGCCTGTCTGGGAGTGGCAACGTTCATTAGTATAACATACAATTCTTATTTCTAAAATAAAAAAATTCCCTGTTTTTATAAAAATTCAAGGCTTCGAAAAAAAAGTTCTTGCCCGGTAGTTACTACCGTACGGTATGCTAAGGATAACAAAGCAAATCAGCGAAAGGGGAATGTAGTATGAACATTACGATGGAGAATTTTAAAACCGCAAAGTATGATGTGTTTTCTATTTTTGATGACCGCTGGGGTTTGTGTACTGCGGGTACGCCAAGGGAGTATAATACGATGACGATCGGATGGGGTACGATGGGGACGATCTGGGGACCGCCAAAGAAAGGAAAGCAGATCATTACCGTATTTATCCGTGAAAGCCGCCGGACGCATCAGATTCTGCAGAAGGAAGACGAGTTTACGGTCTGCTTTTTTCCAGAGAAATATCGGAAGGATCTTGGAATCCTGGGATCAAAATCGGGAAATGATGTGCCGGATAAGATCAGTCTGACCAGTCTGACACCGAAGATGCTGGGAAATGCGGTTGGATTTGAAGAGGCAGAGCTGACCTTTGTCTGCAAAAAAATCTATGCGGTCAGAATGGAGAAAGAAGATCTGCCGGAATTTACGCGCGATACTTTATATAAAGATGGCGATCTCCATTATCTGTATATGGGAGAGATTGAAGATGTCTTTGGCATGATTGAGGAATGAAACAGGAAAATTGGCGTGATGTATCAGTATTTCTTATCACAATCTTGTATATACTGCACCGGGCAGAAAGGCATCAGACTGCGTGAAATGCGGAAAATGTGAGAAAGTATGTCTGCAGCACCTGCAGATCAGAAACCTGCTGGAGGATGTGGTGAAAGAGTTTGAAGCGGAGCGTGCTTGAAAAAATTTCCGAAATTTACAAAAAGTACATCTGATCAGGGAGTAACCTGATCAGATGTACTTTTTTGTACGCAGTATATCAGAGTTTGATCCAAGGGGACCATTCTGCTGCAGAATAATTGGATTAATAGTTGGCTTTATAAGAATTTCTCTTTTCCGCCGTTACGCGGTGCATCCGCTCTGCCATTACAACCATCAGAATCAAAATGGCCATCAGGAATACCGGATACAGTCCGAAGGAAATATGCTGGCCGAGAACACCGAAAACCGGCGGCATCAGGCAGGTTCCGACGTAAGCAAAGGCCATCTGGATGCCGATGATTCCCTGGCTTAAGTCGGCACCGAAGTTTGCCGGTGTCTCGTGAATGATGGAAGGATAAATCGGCGCACAGCCAAGTCCGATCAGGATCAGGCCGATAAAAAGAAGGGAATCGCCAAACGGCAGCAGCATCAGAACCGCACCAACGGCGATGAAAAACTGTCCCAGACGAATCATATTCTGATCGTTCAGCTTCATGGTAACGAAACCGCAGATAAAACGTCCGATGGTAATACCAATGTAAAACAGGCTGGCCCAGCTTGCGGCACGCTGTGCATCAATACCGCGGAACAGCGTACAATAACTTGCAGCCCACATGCCAGCAGTAGATTCCACTGCACAGTAACAGAAAAAGCAGATCAGCACCTCTTTGACACCAGGAACACGGATCAGACTGGAAAAACTCCGCTCCGCCGGAACAGAGGTATCCTCTTCGGCAGCTCCGGCAGGTTTCTGCCAAAGAGGAAGGCTTAAGAACAAAACCAATGTCAGCACAATCTGGAAAATGGAAATGATGAGATATCCTTTGTTCCAGTTCAGGTGACTGATTGCCCAGCTCATCACAACAGGGCCGGTACTGCAGCCAACACCCCACATGCAGTGCAGCCAGCTCATATGGCGCGCCTTATAATGAAGCGCAACGTAGTTATTCAAAGCGGCATCGACGCTTCCGGCGCCGAGACCGTAGGGAATTCCCCAGAGGCACAGGGCCCAGAAAGAATGGCTGATGGAAAAACCAAACAGTGCCACAGCGGTTGTCAGAACACTGACAGCGGTGACCTTTCCGGTGCCAAACCGTGTGTTCAGCCGGTCACTGTTCAGACTGGAAACAATTGTTCCGGCAGAGATAATCATGGAAATGATACCGGCTGCGGAAACGGAAGTTCCAAGTTCCTGGTACATGACCGGCCACGCAGAGCCGAGCAGGGAATCCGGCAGTCCAAGACTGATGAATGCCAGATAAATGACAGGCAGCAAAAGTGAAACCATAGTAAAACCCTCCTAATAAAAAATCATCGTAAGAAATCAGAAAAAAGAAAAGATATGCTTATTTCGGATTTCTGCAGATAGCAAGCAGGTACAGAAAATTTTCGTTAAGTTTAACGCAGAACCTCTGTACGCAATAATTTCAAGGTATCATACTTGAAAAAAAGAATCAATACTTTCTTTTCAGAAAACAAAAAAAGCGATATAGTAGAAGAAAGAAAATTCTTTCCCAAAAGCAAAGCGTGTTTGAAAAACATTTCCGCAGTTTGCAAAAAGCCTTTTTCAAATATGCTTCAGGAAAGAAATAAAAAACGAAACAAATAAAACGAGAGGGAGACATATGGAAACAAGAGTACTTCGCTATTTTCTTGCCGTAGCACGGGAAGAAAACATCAGCCGTGCGGCAGAGATCCTGCATATCACGCAGCCAACCCTAAGCCGTCAGCTGTCCCAGATGGAAGAAGAACTGGGGGTAATCCTGTTTGAACGGGGAACCAGGAGAATCCGGCTGACCGATGCGGGGGTCCTGCTGCGCCGCAGGGCAGAAGAAATTATCGGGCTGATTGATAAGACAGAAAAAGAACTGGCAGAGCAGGAAGCACTGATCGACGGACGTGTGACAATCGGATGCGGAGAGACAAGGTCTGTGAATGTTCTGGCAGATCTGATCGAAACTTTCGGCCAAAAATATCCGAACGTGACGTTCGATCTGGTGACGGGAACCGCAGATGTATTGAAGGAGCAGATGGATCGTGGTCTGATGGATGTTGCACTGCTTCTGGAGCCGGTTGATGTGGGAAAATATGAGTTTGTGCGTCTGAAAGAAGGGGAGCGGCAGCAGGTGCTGATGCGTCCGGATGATCCGCTGGCACAAAAAGAAGTCGTACATCCGGAAGATTTAAAAGATCTTCCGCTGATTCTGCCAAGAAGACAGGATGTGCAAAATGAAATTACCAACTGGTTCGGAGCATATTATCAGAAGCTGAACATCCGATTTACCTGTAATATGCCGACAAATGGAGCAAAAATGGTTCGGAAGGGACTCGGTTATCTGATTACAGTGCAGGGCGTTTCCGAGCTATGGAAGGAAGAAGAGATTGTCGGACGATTCTTAGATCCGCCGATCATCTGCCGCAGTGTGTTTACCTGGAAAAGGGAACAGCCATTCAGCCTTGCTGCGACGAAGTTTATCGATCATATCCGGGAAAATTTGTGAAAACAGCCAGAAAATGATTTATTAATATGAGTTATTTTTATAATCTAATTTATTAGAAAAACTTTACAATCCGGGAAAAATCGTGTTACACTATAACAGGACAGAGCGTATGTGTAAAGCAAAACTGTGGAAACAGGGCAACCGCCCGAATTGCATATGCGTTTCGTATGATAAGGGAGAAAAAATACAAAAGAGAGGTAAACGACAAATGGGAGGCTTTTTTGGAGTTGCATCAAGAAAAGACTGTACACTGGAACTGTTTTACGGAGTAGACTATCACTCACATCTCGGAACAAGAAGAGGCGGTATGGCGACATACGGAGCAAATGGCTTTTCACGTGCTATCCACAACATTGAAAATTCACCGTTCCGTACAAAATTTGAGCGTGATGTGGAAGAAATGGAGGGAAACCTCGGCATTGGCTGCATTTCCGACTATGAACCGCAGCCGCTTTTGATCCAGTCACACCTTGGAAGCTTTGCGATTACCACGGTTGGAAAAATCAACAACATGGATCAGCTTTTAAAAGAGGTTTACGGCAACGGCCGCACCCATTTCCAGGAGATGAGCACCGGTCAGATCAATGCAACCGAGCTTGCGGCATCTCTGATCTGCAGTGAAAAGACGATTCCGGAGGGCATCCGCCATCTGCAGGATGTTGTTGACGGTTCCATGACGCTGTTGCTGCTGACAAAAGACGGCATCTACGCTGCGCGCGATAAAAAAGGCCGCACCCCGCTTGTTATTGGAAAGAAAGAGGGAGCGTACTGCGCATCCTTTGAAAATTTTGCATATCTGAACCTGGGTTACACGGATTACCATGAACTCGGACCGGGTGAGATTGACTTTATTACGCCGGAGAGCGTCGAGATGCTCGTGCCGCCGCAGGAGGAGATGAAGATCTGTTCCTTCCTGTGGGTTTACTATGGTTACCCGACTGCGTCCTATGAGGGGATCAATGTAGAGGAGATGCGGTATCACTGCGGTGCCATGCTTGCCAAACGTGATGCGGGAAGCAATGTCCACCCGGATCTCATTGCAGGCGTGCCGGATTCCGGCATTGCGCATGCAATCGGCTATGCGAATGAGTCCAAAGTTCCGTTTGCAAGACCATTCATCAAATATACCCCGACCTGGCCACGCTCCTTTATGCCGACAAATCAGGAACAGAGAAATCTGATTGCCCGAATGAAGCTGATCCCGGTGCAGGCACTGATCGATCAGAAAAAACTGCTGCTGATCGACGACTCCATCGTGCGCGGTACGCAGCTCCGTGAGACAACGGAATTTTTATATCAGAGCGGTGCAAAAGAAGTTCATGTCCGCCCGGCGTGCCCGCCGCTGTTGTATGGCTGCAAATTCCTGAATTTCTCCCGCTCCAAATCCGAGCTGGATCTGATCACCAGACGGATTATTCTGGAAAAAGAGGGAGAAAACGCAGAGAAAGTACTGGAAGAGTATGCAGATCCGACCAGCGACCGCTACGAGTCCATGTGCCAGGAAATCTGCCGCCGTCAGAATTTCACCAGCCTCAGGTATCACCGTCTGGACGATCTGGTAGAGTCGATCGGACTGCCGAAATGCAAAATGTGTACCTATTGCTTTGACGGAAAAGAATAAACAGGTTATAATGGTTTTTAAACAGGCCAGCTGACAGAAAAATAAGAGTCTGTCGGCTGGCTTTTTTCTGTAGGAAAAAGAAGAAAAACAGAAAAAATATATTGGAGGCTTACCTATGGGAATTAGTATTCTGATTGTAGATGATGATAAGCTTCTGGTGGAAAAGCTGGAAGAAACCGTCAACTGGAGCGGAATTGGAATTGATATGGTATTTACGGCAAACAACATCCGCTAGGCGCAAAAACTGCTGGAAGAGTATCCGATTGAAATGCTGCTGTGTGACATTGATATGCCACAGGGCAACGGGCTGGAGCTTCTGGAATGGATCCGGTACAAAAAGCTGGATATCGAATGTACCTTCCTGAGCAGCTATGCAAATTTCGCGTATGCGCAGATGGCGCTGAAGCTGTCATCAAGGGAATATCTGTTAAAACCGATTTCCAATGTGGATCTGGAAACAGCGCTGCGCAGAATTGTCGGGATTGTGCAGGAAAAACATCAAAAACAGAAGAAACAGGAGAAAAAAGGAGAGAATGAAAAGCAATTCTGGGAGGATCTTCTGGTTCAGTGTCTGCAGGAGGAGTATTGGATTGAAAGGGCAAAAAAGAGCGGATATTGTACTCCGGATGAGACCTTCCGTCTGATTCTGCTGCGGGTACTGGAAATTCCGGATAAGGAACATTATAAAAAAGAGATCAGTTTATATAATTTTGTGATTACAAATGTTCTGACGGAATATGTGGAAACAACAGAAATGAAACTGGAAACCGTGGTACATGTCAGCGATCTGGAATGGGCAGTTGTGTTGCGAAATCACGGAAGTGCGATGGGAACGCAGGAGGAACTGGCAGAACTGCGGACCTGTCTGGCGGGTGCGTTTCCGGCAAGATTCTGCATGTACATGGGAAAACCGGCGGTACTGGATGAGATTTCAAAGAGCCGCGATCAGCTCGAAGAGATGGAAAAGTATGTAGTGCCGGATGAAACAGGGATTCTGTATGAGACACGCTGGTCCTTCGTAGAGCGTGATTATCAGGAAGTGCCGTGGAAAACGTATCTGGCTGAGATGGAGCGATCCGATTCCCTTGCGGCTGTGCGGGAAAAGCTGCAGGAATATCTGAAAAAGCGTGAGAAAAGCGGCGGTCTGCGAAAAGATTTCACAAGTCGTTTTTTTGAAGAAATGATACAGAATATATATGTTTATTTAAAAGAGAGCAATATCGTTTTCGGACAGATTTTTGACAGTGAAGAGTATGAAACGAAACGGAGAGAGGCGGTTCTTTCTGTGGTAGGTGCCCATGCGTTCATCGATTATCTGTTTGATGTGCTGGAAGGTCAGAAAAAGAACGAATCCCGCAGTGACAATGTGGTGGAGCAGCTAAAAGACTATATCGAACAGAATCTGAACGAGGATCTTTCAAGATCCGTGCTTGCAGGAAAAGTGTTCCTCTCAGAGGACTACGTTTCCAAAATTTTTATGAAAACAACGGGAATGTCGCTTCCGAATTATATTGCTGAGCGGCGCATTGAGCGGGCAAAGGAGTATTTGCGCAGTTCATCGCTTCCGATTAGCAAAATTGCGATGGAAGTCGGCTATGGAAATTTTTCTTATTTCAGTAAAACGTTCCGGGAGCTGGTCGGATGTACACCAAATGAGTACCGGAGCAGACAAAAATAACAAAAAAACGATGTCAATAACAAAAAAACGTTCTGATTAAAAAAGAGATGTGAAAAGACATCTCTTTTTTAATATACAGACTGCCGGAAAATGATAGAAAAACGCCCCTCTTTTTTGTATAATATGTTCATCGGTTGAAACGAGAGCATGAAAAAGAAAAATTGTAACGATTCAGAGCCATGCGAAATGGAAGAAAAATCGAGATGGGACTCTGAACAGTTACGAAAAATTTAAAGGAAAGAAGGGATGATATGTGAGCGCCAACCATAGTAAAACCAAAAAGAAGAGTTCCATAGGATTTGTAGAGGGAGTGAGAAGAAGCAGGCCATTATATTTACTGATGATTCCTTCTATTATCATTTTTGCACTGTTTACGTACTACCCGATGTACGGAATTGTGATTGCATTTAAAAACTTTACACCTGCGGATGGAATTATGGGAAGCAGCTGGGCTGGACTGAAATACTTCAAACAGTACTTTAACTCCTATCAGTTCGGTCTGACCATTAAAAACACAATTATCATCAGTCTTTACACCATCGCGGTAACATTCCCGCTTCCGGTTATCATGGGACTGCTGGTTAACCAGATGAAGGCACAGAAGTTTAAAAAATTCTTCCAGGTATCAACCTATCTGCCGCACTTCATCTCCACCGTTGTTATGGCCGGAATGCTGATCCTGTTTCTTTCCCCAAGTACAGGTATTATCGCAAAGCTGGTCGGACTGCTTGGATTCAAGCTCCCGAACCTGATGGGAAGTGCAAAAGCATTCCCGCACATTTATGTATGGTCTGAGGCATGGCAGCATGTAGGATGGGACAGTATCCTCTATATCGCAACACTTTCCTCTGTAGACCCGACCCTGTATGAAGCGGCAACGATGGACGGCGCCAACAAATGGCACAAAATGATCCACATCGACGTTCCGGCTCTGCTGCCGACGGCAACCATCATGTTTATCATGAGAATGGGAAGCGTTATGAGCGTTGGATTTGAGAAGGTTTACCTGCTGCAGAATACACTGAACAGTACCTCAAGTGAGATCATTTCCACCTATGTGTATAAGATGGGCCTTGTGAGCAGCCAGTACAGCCTTTCCGCTGCAATTGGCCTGTTTAACAACATTATCAACCTGGTTCTTCTTCTGGCAGTCAACTTCATTTCCAGTAAAATGAGTGATACCTCACTGATCTGACAGAATTTTGAGCCTACATAGGAATGGAGAGCAAAGATATGAGTAAAGCAAAAGCAGTATCAACAAATAAAGTAAAGAAATCCAGAGAAGACTGGATTTTCGATATCATCCTGTATACGATCGGCGTGCTTCTGATCATCATCACCCTGTATCCGATGTACTTCATCGTCATTGCATCGTTCAGTGATCCGGCAGCCGTATCCAACGGACAGATTATGTTCCTTCCAAAAGGAGTTAACTTCAAAGGGTATAAGCAGCTGGCGAGCTACGCAAAGCTGTGGACCGGCTACCGGAATACGATTGCTTACGTAATTATGGGAACGCTTGTGACACTCGTTGTCAATATTCCGGCTTCCTACGCGCTTTCCAGAAAGCATTTATATGGAAGAAGATTTTTCACAGCATTTTACCTGATCCCGATGTTCTTCACCGGCGGTCTGATTCCAACCTACCTGGCAGTACAGAGATTTCATCTGCTGGACACCTTCTGGGTTATGGTTGTTCCGTTCTCCGTTGTAACGTATTACATCATCGTAGGACGAACGTTCTTCAACAACAGTATCCCGGAGGATCTCTGGGAGGCGGCGTAGCTGGATGGATGTGGATACCTTGGATTCTTCTTCAAGATTGTTCTCCCGCTTTCCAAAGCCGTTATCGCTGTTATTGCCCTGTGGGCAGCAGTAGGACAGTGGAACTCCTACTTTAATGCATTGATTTATATCCGAAGCGAAAGTCTGCAGCCGCTGCAGATTGTCCTTCGAAGCATTCTGGTCGGCAATCAGACCATGAGTGCCATGAGTACCGGCGCTGCAGCCGTTGAGGCAAAGCAGATGGCCGACCTCATCAAATACGCGATCATCGTGGTTTCCTCCGCGCCGATCATGTGTATGTACCCGTTAGTGCAGAAATACTTCAATCAGGGTGTTATGCTCGGATCACTGAAAGGCTGATCCTGCGGACAGGAGAGAAGTATTGCAAATAAAAAATCATAAAGGAGAGATGATGATGCGAAAGAAAACAAAAATGGCCTGGAGCGTTGCTCTTTCGGCCGCAATGGCAGCTGGACTGCTTGCAGGATGTGGAAGTAATGGAGGAACGGAAAGTACGAGTGGAAGTACTGCAGCAAGTTCTGCAAAGACAGAATCTTCTGTCGGCGATACAGCAGATACCAGTGACCGCCCAACCTACAAAATTGCAACGGTAAGATGGACCGATACCTGGCCGACCGATTTCCTGCATGAAGGCGTCATGAAGGAAATCGAGGACAAGATGAATATCAACATCGACTGGCAGGTTTATTACAACAGTGACTGGTCCGAGCAGAAATCTCTGCTGCTGGCTTCCGGAGACCTCCCGGATGCATTCCTTGGATCTATCTGCTTAACACAGGCAGATATGGCACAGAACAAATCGGCATTCCTGGATCTGACAGATCTGATCGAAAAAGATATGCCAAACCTGAAAGCAGCCTTTGAGGCTGATCCGGAACTGAAAGCAGTCTGCACCAGCCGTGACGGAAGAATCTACAGCTTACCGAAGAAGCTTCCGCTTCGTCCGAAGGTTTGCGGCGATGTTATGTGCATCAACCAGGAATGGCTGGATAACTTAGGACTGGAAACTCCGAAGACCTATAAAGAACTGGAAGAGGTTCTTGTTAAATTTGCGACAGAAGATGCTGACGGCGATGGCGATCCAACCAATGAGATCGGTATCACAAATGCAGCAGGCAGCGGACTGTTAAGCGGTGATCTGCGCCACATCCTTTCCCCGTTCGGAACCATGGTAAGCCGTGACGGAAACTACATGGGACTGAATGGCGAAGGAAAACCGGTCTTCATGCCGATGGAAGAAAATTACAAAGAAGCAGTAAAATGGATGCGTCAGTTATGGGAAGAGGGCGTTGTTGACCCAGAGTACTTCACACAGGATGGCTCCATGCAGACAGCAAAACAGCAGGCTGATGGCGGTTCTCAGGTAGGTCTTATCTTTGGATGGACTGCAGACGCTCAGGTTGGTCCGAACGTAAATCAGTTTAAGACTCTTGAGGCAGTAGAAGGCTACGATGGAAACCACTACGTAGAAGCAGCAACCAATTACCTTGATATCTCCGATCGTGAGCTCATGATCTCAAAAGACTGTAAAGATCCTGACACCCTGCTGAAGTGGGCAGATGAATTTTACACCGATCTTGCATCGTTACAGACCTTCTATGGTTCCGTTGGAAGCCAGATCACAGACAATGGCGACGGAACCTACAATGTAGATGTGCCAAGCGATGGATCTTCTCTGGATACTTCCGCATGGTCCAACTCCTTACGTGACTTCGGTCCGAAATACATGAACGAGGATTTCTATGACAAAGTTTCTCTTCCGGAGGATCAGGGCGACGGTGTCAAACTGGCCGATGATGCAATCAATGAGAAATACGTTGATACTGAGAAAAACTGCGGATTCCCGATGGTTCAGTATACCGACGAAGACCTTTCCAGAATCACTGCAATCGGAACCGATATCTACAAATACGTAGAAGCACAGTATGCTCACTGGGTAGTAGACGGCGGCATCGATGATGAATGGGATTCCTACATCGATCAGCTGAAAGCTATGGGTATTGATGAGTTCCTCCAGATTCAGACAGATGCTTACAATGCATACAAAGAAAATCTGGCAAAATAAACAGAAAAAATATTACCTGTAAGAAGCAGGCGTTGATCCGGCGGGTCAATGTCTGAGGTGCAAAACAGCAGGAGAAACGGCAGGCCAGAAATGACCTGCCGTTTTTGAAAAAAGGAGGATTTTTACATGTTTTGGGAAAAAGAGGGTAAGTTAATTTATTCTTACGATGGCGAGACCGTCTGCATCGAAGCGTGGGGAAAAGATGCACTGCGTGTGCGCGCGACAAAAAATCGAAGCTTTACCGGCCGCGACTGGGCGCTGGAAGCAAAGGACGCGCATGCGGGAGAGGTTGAAATCTTTGAGGATCCATCAGCAAAAGGCGGAGCCTTTGCCAATATGTACGAGGGAACGGATACTTCCTACGGAAAAATCACAAATGGAAAGCTTCATGCAGTGATCGATTCCGGCAGCGTCATTACGTTCTATCATGAGGATGGAAGAGTTCTGTTAAAGGAGCATTTCCGCCGTCTGCACGATGAGGAAAGCATGCCGCTCAACATCATGGGACGCGAGTACAGCAACGGCGTCGGGGATAATTTCCGTATTGTAACGCGGTTTGTGGCAAGAAAAGGCGAGAAAATCTTCGGAATGGGACAGTATCAGCAGCATGAGCTGGATCTGAAGGGCTGTATGCTGGAGCTGGCACAGAGAAACTCACAGGTCAGTGTTCCGTTCTATCTTTCCAGTATCGGCTACGGCTTCTTATGGAACAATCCGGGCGTCGGACAGGTGATGTTTGCGAATAATGGAACGGAATGGGTAACGGAATCTGGGAAAGAAATCGATTATCTTGTGATTGCAGGTGATACGCCTGCCGAGATCGAGGAGAATTATATGACGCTGACCGGAAAACCGCCGATGATGCCGGAATATGGCATGGGCTTTTGGCAGTGTAAGCTCCGCTACTGGAATCAGGAACAGCTTCTGTCTGTAGCAAGAAAATACAAAGAGCTTGGCGTACCGCTTGATGTGATTGTCGTCGATTTCTTCCACTGGACGAAGCAGGGCGAGTTCAAATTTGATCCGAAATACTGGCCGGATGTGCCGGGCATGTGCCGCGAATTAAAGGAGATGGGAATTCAGGTTGTTGTGTCGGTATGGCCGACCGTTGACATTTATTCCGAAAACTTCGAGGAGATGAAAGAGAAGGGCTATCTGGTTCGCACGGAGCACGGTGTACCGCTGACGATGCTCTGCGGTGGAAATGAAGTCTTCTTCGATGCAACCAACCCGGATGCAAGAACATATGTCTGGGAGAAGATCAAGAAAAATTATTATGATCAGGGTGCCAAGCTCTTCTGGCTGGATGTGGCAGAGCCGGAATACAGCGTTTATGATTTCAAGAACTACCGTTATCAGCTCGGAAGCGTACAGGAGGTCGGAAATATTTATCCGAAATATTATCTGAAAGCGTTCTATGACGGCATGACGGCAGAAGGCGATACCATGCCGATCAGCCTGATCCGTTCTGCCTGGGCAGGCAGCGCGAAATATGGTGCACTCGTATGGTCAGGCGATATTGTAAGTACCTTTGAGTGCTTCCGGCGCCAGGTACAGGCAGGTCTTAACATGGCGGTTGCCGGTATTCCGTGGTGGACCACTGATATCGGCGGCTTCCACGGCGCAAGAACCGATGACCCGGATTTCCATCGTCTGTACATCCGCTGGTTTGAGTACGGATGCTTCTGCCCTGTCATGCGTCTGCACGGAAACCGCAACCCACAGGAGGGCTACGGTGCAGAACAGATCGGATCCGGCAGTGACAATGAGATCTGGAGCTTTAGCGATGAGGCATATGAGATTTCAAAGAAATACATTTTCCTGCGTGAGCGCCTGAGAGATTATATCCGGGTACAGATGAAGAAAGCACATGAGGACGGAACCCCGGTGATGCGGCCTGTTTTCTATGATTTCCCGGCCGATCAGGAAAGCTGGAATGTGGAGGACGCTTATCTGTTCGGACCGGATCTCTATGTTGCACCTGTGATGGAGGATCACGTAACGGAGCGCGAGGTTTATCTTCCGGCCGGAACGGCATGGTTTAACGCATGGACCGGAGAGAAGTATGAGGGAGGACAGAATGTAACGGTTGCTGCTCCGATGGATACCATTCCGGTATTCGTAAAGGAAGGAGCAGATACCGAACATCTGCTGAATATTTTCTCTGAATAAGAGAATGTTCCCGTTCACTGGTACCAGGCGAACGGGAACAGAAAATCCTGTTCTTGCCATGTGAAACATGGACTCTGCATGGACAAAGCCGGAAAATATGGTATAATGGGCTGTGTTACAAAGAACATAGCTGCAAATGCATTCCGTGAGTGTAAAAGGACTGCCGGAGCTGCGAGGTAAGGTGCGGCGTCCGGCAGTCGCTCTGCAGACAGAAAAAAAGGAGGGGTGGATGCGCTTATGAATCTCTGGCAGAAAGGAAAACGAAGGATGCTGCGCAGCGTTCGAATACGCAGTTTGAAGGATACGTCCCTGCGGCTTGGAACTCCGGTTTTTCTGGTCCTGATGGGGCTTGTTGTCTGCCTGCTCTGGGGCGTTTGGGAAAACCGCAAGCTGGCAGATAAATATATTGCCGATACGGCAAAGCTCTATGTCGATCAGATCAACCGTGATATGTCGCAGATCAACAGTGAACTGATCTATCTGCTGGATTCTGACAGCAACATCAAAGAAATCCCGGATCAGATAACATCGACAGATGCTCAGTATTATGAAATGGAGCAGACGCTGCGGGAGCGAAACCGTGTGCTGAAAATCCGTTACCATGAGGTACAGACCTTCTTCGTCTACGGTCAGAAAGCCAATGTTCTGATTACGGACAGCGGAACTATGTTTACCGAGAGTAAGGGAATGACAACGCTGAATCAGATGCTGATGTCCTATCTGCAGATTATGACATCAAAGGATTCGATCAGCACACAATGGACTGTGATTACGTTTGGCGACGACGACTATATTGTCGGCTGGTACGCGAAAAACAAAAAAGTTATCGGCTGCGTCATCAATCTGAATCTGATTTTCCGGACCATCCGCGCCAAAACAGAGGAGTATGATGTCATTCCGTTTATGGTAGATGCCAGAGGCCGTGTCATGACGCAGGCAGATACATCGGAAAAATATAAAAATGAGATTATCGATTTTTCCAAAGCGGGAGAGAAAAAAGAGAAAAATGCGACGGTCTATTCCTACCAGCTTGGCACGGTCGGAAAGATCAATCTCATGGTTCTGCCGGGAGGCGGTATTCTTGAGAATGTACTGATTATGCAGATTGCATTCGTTGTCCTGATCGCGGTTCTTCTGATTGTCTGCGCGCTGGAAATTACAGCATATTACCACCGGATTCTGGAACCGCTGGAAAAATTCGGACAAAAACTGGAGGAGCTGGAAAAAGAGCAGAGTCTGAATGACGATGGAAGCAACAATCTGTTAGAGTTGGAGTCTGTGAGCGGCAAATTCAAGGAACTGCTGCGGAAAATACAGGGATTGAAAATTGCAATCTACGAAAAAGAGCTTGCCGAACAGAAAGCCGAGCTGGAATACACGCAGGAACAGATCAAGCCGCATTTTTTCCTGAACTGCCTGAGCCTGATCCATGGCATTGCGGATAAGAATAACGAAGGCGAGATCGTTGAGATCACAACGGTGCTGTCCGACTATATGCGCTACATTTTCCAGGATTCCAAGAAGCAGCGCGATGTGGAGGAAGAGCTGGAACACATTGAGGCATATATCCGCATCCAGAAGCTGCGGTACGGAGAAGAAGCCTTTTCCTTTGAAGCAACGACGGATGGTGATATCGGAGAATGGAAGGTTCCGTCTCTTCTGCTACAGACACTGGTGGAAAACTCCGTAGTACACGGTGTATCCCTGGACCGGAAGAGCGAGATTTCCCTGTATCTGACAAATGAAACGTACGAGGACGGTGAGTACCTCTACATCTGTATTTCCGACACCGGAAACGGATTTTCGAAAGAGGCACTGGATGCAATCGAAAACGACACGCCTATCATCTACCACGGCCGTCACCATGTCGGCATCTCCAATATAAAACGCCGCCTGGCGCTGATGTACGGCGAACGGGCGAGCATTACGTGCTCCAATATGGATGAAAATTACGGAGCCGTCGTAGAGGTGCGGCTGCCGAAAACAGAATAAAGCGAAAAGAAAAAAGGCGGGAACCCGGAGAAACATAGAGGGTTCCCGCCCTTTTGCGTGAAAAAACTGCAGGAGCTTCCGGAACCTGATGGCTCCGGGAAGCTCCTGCAAAGGGGGAGATGATTCAAAAACTGTTTTCTGTATCAGATACGGGAAACTCCGTCATCGGTATAACGCTCATAGGAAGCGCCTTCGTA
>OLQR01001268.1_pt1 | contig 15468 bp, 13 predicted proteins | sample 1671881 | NCBI WGS metagenome assembly OLQR01 (sample SAMEA3136623, study PRJEB25190) | human gut metagenome | biome: human gut; feature: human-associated habitat; material: faeces | place: Austria | collected 2013 | reverse complement strand
CAACAATAACAACTATGGTCATTGGTCAAATGCTGAATATGATTCAATCATGGGAAAAGTTAACAGTGAAACTGATGCTAATGCTCGTTGGCAATTAATGATCGATGCAGAAAAAATTATGATGGATGATTTATGTTACATCCCAGTATTCGAAAAAGGAACTGCTACTTTACAAAATACAAAAGTTAAAAATTTAGGTATTAAACCAGTTGGTGTTCCATATACATTCGAATATGTATCAAAATAGTTCAATCTAAAAAAGAACATAGAGAAGACAACACAATATAGTATTCTGTATTGTGTTTCTTTTTTAAATAAATAAAGGAGGAAAAAAGATGAGTAATTCAACCTTAAAATATATCGGAAAACGTTTAGTTATTTCGTTAATTACTTTATTCGTTATTTTAATGGTATTATTTTTAATGGTTAAATTTTTACCAGGTTCTCCAATTAACAATGAAAAACTAAGTGCTTCAGCCAGAGCTGCTATTGAAGCACAATATGGATTGGATCAACCAATTCCGGTTCAATTCGTACGTTATATTCAAAATATGTTAACAGGGGATTTCGGTGTTTCATTTAACTTATATAAAGATATGCAAGTATCTTCACTTGTAGGAAGTGCTGCAAAATTATCTATGATTTATGGTTTATGTGCAGTTATTATTGGAACAGTTATTGGTATGTTCTTAGGGGTATTTGCTGCATTACATAAAAATACAATTTGGGATACTATTGCTACAGTAATCTCAGTAATTGGGGTTTCCATCCCATCCTTCGTATTTGCAATGTTAATTTTGTTATTATTTGCTTCAAAATTAAGATTGTTACCAACTTCATATAGTTCATCGAATGCAATTAAATCATCAATTATGCCAATTTTAGCTTTATCTGTTGGGGTTATTGCAAACGTTGCACGTTTTACTCGTACTGAAATGGTATCAGTTTTAACAAGTGAATATATGACACTTGCTAAAGCAAAAGGATTAGATCGTAAAACTTTAATTTTCAAACATGCATTAAGAAATGCTTTAATTCCAGTAATCACAATTTTAGGACCTATTTTAGTAAACTTAATGACAGGTACTATGGTTGTAGAAAAAATTTGTTCTGTTCCTGGGTTAGGTAAGTTATTAATTAATAGTATTTTATCAAATGATTATAACATCATTTTATCTTGTTCATTCTTATATGCAGCAATGTATATCTTTATGATGTTAATTATTGATATTTCTTATGGAATTATTGATCCAAGAATTAGATTAGGAAAGGATGATTAATAATGGATTTAGAAAAGATTGAATTTTTACCAGACGATTTTGAATTCGTTGGAGATAAACAAGACATTACTAAAGACGTTGTTGCTCCATCACTTCCTGCTTGGAAAGATTCTTTAAATCGTTTTAAAAAGAATAAAGGTGCCGTTATCGGTTTAATTTGTATTTTAGTTATCGCAGTATTTGCAATTTTTGCACCAATGTTTTCATCTTATAAATTTGATGCAATCAATACAAAAATTGCAAGTATTTCGCCATGTGCTGAACATTTCTTTGGTACAGACACTTATGGGCGTGATTTATTTGTACGTGTTTGGACAGGTACAAGATATTCATTATTTATTGCTGTAGTCGCAATCTTCATTGATGTGATTGTAGGTATGACATACGGACTTATTTCTGGTTATTTTGGAGGTAAAGTTGATTCAGTAATGCAAAGAATTCAAGAAATCATAAACTCTATCCCAACTTTAGTAATATTAACATTGTTATTAATGGTGATGAAAGCATCATTATTCACAATTATCATGGCTTTATCATTTACTGAATGGATTGGTATGTCAAGAATTACAAGAGCTCAAGTTTTAAGAGTAAAAGAAGAAGAATTCGTTTTAGCTTCACGTACTTTAGGAGCTAGTAACTTATTTATTATCTTTAAAGAAATTTTACCAAATATTTATAGTCAAATGATTATTATGATTATGATGTCTATTCCAAATGCAATTTTCTATGAAGCATACTTATCATTCGTTGGTTTAGGTTTACCAATTCCAATGGCTTCATTAGGTACATTGATTAATGATGGATTTAACTCAATTACTATCTACCCTTACATGATGGTAATTCCAGTTATTATTTTCTCTATCTTAATGTTAAGTTTCAACTTATTTGGTGATGGACTTCGTGATGCACTTGATCCAACTATGAAGGAGATGTAATTATGGCAGAAAGAGAAAAAATATTAGAAGTCAGAGATTTAAATATCTCTTTTAAAACTGATAGTGGAACTGTTAATGCAATTCGTGGTGTTAACTTAGATTTATATAGAGGTGAAACAATCGCTATCGTTGGTGAATCTGGATCAGGTAAATCTGTTACTACAAAAGCTATTATGGGTATTATGGCTGGTAATGGTTCTATTGACGGAGGTTCTATCAACTATACTTGGACTGATGAACAAACTGGTGAGAAAATTACTAAAGATATTTGTCAGTTAAGTGAAAAAGAAATGCAAAGCGAAATCCGTGGTCGTAAGATTGCAATGGTTTTCCAAGATCCAATGACATCATTAAACCCTACAATGACAATTGGAAATCAAATCATGGAACCAATGATTCATCATTACAATACACCAAAAGAAGAAGCTTATAAAAAAGCAGTTGAATTATTACAATTAGTAGGTATTACTAATGCTGAAAAACGTATGAAAAACTATCCTCACCAATTATCTGGTGGGATGAGACAAAGAATTGTTATCGCAATTGCTTTATCTTGTGATCCTTATGTTTTAATTTGTGATGAACCTACAACTGCATTGGATGTTACTATCCAAGCTAAAATTCTTGAATTAATTCAAGATATTCAAAAGAAAAAAGATTTATCAGTTATTTATATCACACATGACTTAGGTGTTGTTGCTAAAGTAGCTGATTATGTAAACGTTATGTATGCTGGTAAAATCGTAGAAACTGGAACAATTGATGAAATTTTCTATGATCCACGTCATCCATATACTTGGGGATTACTTTCATCTATGCCTGATTTAGATACAGATGATGATGAATTATATACAATCCCAGGTACTCCACCAAACTTAGCACATGAAGTAAAAGGTGATGCTTTTGCGCCACGTAATAAATATGCTTTAAATATTGATTTAAGACTTGAACCACCAATGTTTAAAGTACCTGGTAGTACAACTCATAAAGTTGCTTCATGGTTAATGCATGAAAAAGCACCTAAGGTTGAAATGCCAACTGAATTAAAAAACAGATTAGAAAAAATGAAAAAGGAGGGTGTTGAATAATGGAAAAGAAAGAACCTATCCTTGTCGTTAAAGATTTAAAACAACATTTTAAAATTAATCGTAACTTTACTGTAAAAGCGGTAGATGGTATTTCCTTTGATATTATGCCAGGTGAAACTTATGGTTTAGTAGGTGAATCTGGTTCAGGTAAATCAACTACTGGTAGAAGTATTATTCGTTTATATAAACCAACTTCTGGATCAATTGTTTTTAATGGTAAAGAAATTGGTGGAAAATTAGATAAAGCAACTGCTAAAGAATTACATACTAAGATGCAAATGATTTTCCAAGATCCAATGGCTTGTTTAAATCCAAGAAAGAAAGTTATTGATATCATTGGTCAAGGTTTAGATATTCATAAATCTTATTCTTCTATCGAAGAAAGAAATGAAAAAATCTATGAAATTCTTGAACTTGTAGGTTTATCAAGAGAACATGCTTCTCGTTATCCACATCAATTCTCAGGTGGACAAAGACAACGTATTGGAATTGCTAGAGCTTTAATTATGAATCCTGATTTAATTATTGCTGATGAAGCAATCTCAGCGTTAGATGTATCTATTCAAGCACAAGTTGTTAACTTAATGAAAAAGATTCAAAAAGAAACAGGAATTGCTTATTTATTCATTGCTCATGACTTATCAATGGTTAAATATATTAGTGATAAGATAGGGGTATTACATTTAGGTCATCTAGTAGAAACAGGAACTACTGAAGAAATCTTTGATAACCCAATTCATCCATATACAAAATCATTATTAAGTGCAATTCCTCATCCAAATCCACGTGTAGAGAAAGTGCGTAAATCATTTACTTATGATTATAAAGAAAGTGGAGTGGATTATACAAAAGGTACTGAACATTTAGTAGATGGAACTCATTATGTTTTAGCTACTGATGAAGAATTTGAAAAATGGACAAAAAAATAGTTTAGGAGGCACTTAAGAAGGCAACCTAAAATATTGTAAGAAAATCTTCAAAAAAAGAGAACGAATGCGAAATGTTGTTCTCTTTTTATATAAATAAAAATAATACAAAATAAAAAGGTTGTTATGAAATTATTTATTGAATTTCGTAATAACCTTTTTTGATAATTTCTTTCAATTTTTATTGTTAATAATTGTAAAATTGAAAGCTTTTTTCGATTTGATTGTAAATGCTTACAGAAGATTGACTTACAAGTTGTTGTTAATTATGATGAAGATGTCTTCTAGATAAGAAGATAATTAATTTGTATCTTTTAACCGGTGAAAAGAGGAAATATGATGATTATTGACAAAATGAAAACATTAGACCATTTAACAATTCAAGAAAAGTATTTAGTGGATTATATAATAAATAATCAAGAAGATATTTTAAAAAAGAATATTAATGAACTGGCAAAATTAAGTTATATCAGTAGTGCAACGATTTCTAGGTTGTGTAAGAAACTGGGCTTTAATGGATATAAAGAATTTAAATATCAATATGCGGCTGAATATTCTCATTTACTTGAATTGAAAAATGATTTTAAAATTGAACCTTTTTCAAGTGAGAGTTCAATTGATGATGCTTTAAATAAAATCGAACTTTTACATAAAAGAGCGATAGAGTATACAAAAAGTTTACTAGATAAACAAGTTATAGAAAGAATTTATCAACTTATTAAAAATGCTAAATATATTGAAATTTATGGAACTGGTATTAATTTTTCTTTAGCAGAAATTTATAGTTTGAATTTTGAAGAAGAAGGGGTTATTTCTAAAGCATATAACAGTTTAAATCCAATGCATCTTCAATACTTAAGGCAAAGGAAACCAAATGATACAGTTTGCATTTATTTAACACATACAGGTCAAAATATGGAAATGTTAAAAATAGCAAAGGATATTCGCAAATATCATGCTAAATCAATTGTGATTTGTGATCATAAAAAAAGAGAAATTTGTAAATATTGTGATGAAACAATTGTAATTATGACCACTCAAAATACAACTGAACTATCTAATGCTGTTTATATTGCTTCTTTACAGTATGTTTTTAATATATTTACTTCGTTAAAATTAATAAGTAATTATTCTTATTTAGAAGAAACAACAAAAGCAGTTGATAAATTTAAAATGGGAGAATGATTATGAATAAAAGTTTTCTATGGGGTGGTGCTGTTGCTGCTAATCAATACGAAGGTGGCTATCAAGAAGGACATAAAGGATTAAGTGTAACCGATGTTATGTCAGCTGGTGATGTTGATCACCCTCGAGAAATTTCTTATGAAATATTAGATGATAAATATTATCCTAATCATTATGGAATTGATTTTTATCATCATTATAAAGAAGATATTAAATTATTTGCTGAAATGGGCTTTAAATGTTTCCGTTTAAGTATTTCATGGCCACGGATCTATCCTCAAGGTGACGAATTAGAGCCTAATGAAGAAGGGCTAGAGTATTATGATCATGTTTTTGATGAATGTTTAAAATATGGAATAGAGCCTATTGTTACTTTATCTCATTTTGAAATGCCTCTTTATTTAGCAAAAAAATATGGTGGTTGGAGAAATAGACAATTAATTACATTCTTTGAAAGATATGCGATTACATGTTTTAAAAGATATAGCAAAAAGGTCAAATATTGGATGACATTTAATGAAATTAATAATCTTATAGATACCGATAATCCTTTTAATGCTTGGACTGGAGCAGGTGTTTTATATGAAGATAATGAAAATATTGAACAAACAATGTATCAAATATCTCATTATCAGTTTGTTGCAAGTGCTAGAGCAGTTCAAAGAGCCAAAGAAATTAATGCCTCTATGCAAGTAGGTTGCATGTTGCATTTTGGCCCAATTTATCCTTCTTCTTGTAATCCACAAGATATTCTTGCAGGAATTAAAGCAATGGATAAGAGGTATTTCTTTAGTGATGTTCATGTAAGGGGATATTATCCAACATATACTTTAAAAAAGTGGGAAAGGAGTAATATTCAATTAGATATAACTGATGAAGATTTAAAAGATTTAAAACGAGGTACTGTGGATTATATAGGGTTTAGTTATTATAAATCAACGATTGCAGAATATGATAAAATACATGACTTTATTGAAGTACAAAATCCATTGTTAAAGAAAAGTGATTGGGGTTGGGCTATTGACCCTACAGGATTAAGGATTATTTTAAATGAAGTTTATGAAAGATATCAAAAACCAATGTTTATTGTTGAAAATGGTTTTGGAGCTTATGATAAATTAGAAAATGGAATCATTAATGATGATTATCGTATTGATTACTTAAGAAACCATATTTCAGAAATGAAAAAAGCAATTGAGTTAGATGGTGTAGAAGTCATGGGATATACTCCTTGGTCAGCAATCGATATTGTAAGTGCTTCTACTGGTGAATTGGCAAAAAGATATGGATTTATCTATGTTGATTTAGATGACCAAGCTAAAGGTAGTGGAAGAAGATATCGAAAAGCTTCTTTTGAATGGTATAAAAGAGTTATTTCATCAAATGGTGAAATTTTATAGGAGATAAATAATATGAACAAATTTATAAATGAAACATTAGTTATTTATATATCGAAGTTTACAAATACAAAAGTTATAAAGGCTTTAAAGGATGGAATGATGTTTTCTTTACCGTTTTTAATGATAGGATCATTGTTCCTGTTGATTGCCAACTTACCAATTGAATCAGTAAGTAAAGTAATTAGTGAAAGTGGAATAGGAGATGTATGTTCTCAAGTATATTCTTCTACGTTTTCATTAATGGCCTTCTTTACAGTAATAGGAATTACTTATTCTTATTTGAAGAATGATCAAGTAATAACAGCTATAAATGGCGCTTTAACTGGTTTAGCAGCTTTTATTTTATTAACTCCATCTTCTAAGGTATTAGACAGTGGGGAATCAGTTACAGGAATTATTTCTAAAGATTGGACTGCTGGTCAAGGAATGATTTGTGCCATTTTAATTGGTTTTTTAGTTGGATATATTTATTCTTTATGTGTAAAAAAAGATATTAGCATTAAAATGCCAAATGGTGTGCCTAGTGGTGTTGCAGATTCATTTTCGTCACTATTACCAACTGGAATTATTATTACTATTTGTGCAATTATTTATGCTATATGTCACTTTATATTTAATACAACATTTGCAGAACTTATTTATTCGGTAATTCAAATTCCTTTACAAGGAATTACAGATTCGTTCTTTGGCGTTATTATTATGACGGTTGTTATGTCTTTATTATGGTGGACAGGCGTCCATGGTGGTTCTATATGTGGGGGAATTCTTTCACCAATTTTACAAGCAAATATGGCAGCTAATCAAAAAATTATAGATTCAGGATTGCCTCTTACAATTCAAAATGGTGGACATATTTTTACACAACAATTTTGGGACAATTTCTTATGTATGTCTGGTGCTGGAATTGTGATTGGGTTAGTGATTTATATTACATTTTTTGCCAAATCAAAGTCATTACGTAGTTTAGGTAAATTATCCATTGTACCTAATATCTTTAACATTAATGAACCAATTATTTTTGGGACACCAATTGTACTTAATATATATTTATTAATTCCATTTGTTCTTGTTCCTTTAATTATAGGTATAAGTAGCTACTTATTAATGTATATGGGAATTTTACCATTATTTAGCGGGGTTATGGTTCCTTGGACAACACCACCAATTATATCAGGACTTTTGATTGGTGGATGGCGTGTTGCATTATGGCAATTTGTGATGATTGTTGTATCTTTTGTTATTTATTTACCATTTATTAAAAAAATAGATACTTTGGAATTAAATAAAGAAAATCAAAAGTAAATTATAAGAAATACAAATATTTAATCTTAATATCAAAAAGTCGTGAAAAATCACGGCTTTTTTGTAATGCTACTAAGTTAAGAAATTAAGTTAATACTTTTGCTTTATTTATTGTCTAAGAAATCCACACGATTTTTTGTTACTGCTTATTTAGAAGCAGTGTTTTTTAAAATATGAAGTAAGATTTGAACTTGTTTTTCCATCATAGTAAGTGAACAATATTCATAGGGTCCATGATAGTTAAAACCACCTGTACCAAGATTAGGACAAGGAAGTCCTTTGAATGTTAAACGTGCACCATCTGTACCACCACGAATTGGTGAACAATAAGCATCTAAACCATTTTCTTTAATGGCAGCTAAAGCTTGTTCAACAATGAACATATGATCTTTTAGAGCTTCTTTCATGTTTAAATAACTTTCTGTAATCGTTACTTCAACAATTTGATAACCATATTTTTTATTTAAGAACTCTGCAATGTCTTTAAAGTCTTGGCATTGTTTATTTGCTTGTTGTAAGTCATGGTTACGAATAATATATTCAGCAACTGTTTCTTCACAAGTTCCTTGAATCGAGTGAAGGTGATTAAATCCTTCATAACCTTCTGTTGATTCAGGGCGCATATGCACAGGTAAAAGTGAATCAAATTCATAGGCAACACGCGTTGAATTGATCATTTTATTTTTAGCACTTCCTGGATGAATACTTCTTCCATGGACTTTCACTTCGGCACTAAATGCGTTAAAGTTTTCATATTCAACAATGTGAATATCTCCACCATCAATGGTATAAGCATATTGTGCATTGAAGTAATCAACATTAAAGTGATCACTACCATGTCCAATTTCTTCATCAGGTGTAAAAGCAATTTGAATATCATTATGTTTAAATTCTGGATGATTATAAATATATTCCACCATTTGCATAATGATAGCAATACCTGCTTTATCATCAGCTCCTAATAAAGTTGTTCCATCTGTAGTAATTAAATCATGATGAATAAGATGTAAGAGTTGAGGATATTGTTCAGGGTCTAGATAAAGTTTTTTATCTTTATTTAAAGTAATTTTTTGTCCTTGATAATTTTTGATAATTTGTGGATGAATATCTTTACCACTTGCATCAGGAGAAGTATCCATGTGGGCAATAAAACCTATAACATCTCCTTGATGATTATTATTACTAGGAATTGTTCCATAAACTACACCAAATTCATCTATTTTTGCGTTTTCAATTCCTAATGATTTTAATTCTTCAACTAAATAATTTCCTAATTTTAATTGTTTTGAAGTTGAAGGAACAGTATGTGAATAACTATCTGATTGCGTGTCAAAACTCACATAATTTAAAAACCTTTCTTTAATTTCCATTTGTCTTCCTCACTTTCTTTTCTATTATACAACGACTTATAAAGAACTTCTATGAAAAGAGTTTACAAATTTTAAATTGTATGTTACCATACAATTCGTAGCCGAACAAAATAGGAGGAATGATATGTATAGAGATCCCATTGGACATCGTATTAAGACCATAAATAACCTAATGAGAAAAACAATGGATAAGAAAACAGGTCAAAGGCCTGATCGTGTAACTTTAATGCATTGTTGGATCATTGGGTTTGTTCAAGATAGAGAAGATAGTGGGCTTGATACATTTCCTAAAGATATAGAAAAAGAATTTTCAATCAATCGTTCTACGACATCAGAAATGTTGAAATTGATGTGTAAAAAGGGAATGATTGAACGAGAAGAAGTAGAATATGATGCAAGATTAAAGAAAATCGTTTTAACAGAATCTTCAAGAAATCATAATCGACAAATTGAAGATAAGATGAAAGAAATGCATCAAAAACTTATTAAAGATTTATCTGAAGAAGAAATAAATATGTTTATTAAAATATCCGATAAATTAATTAATAATATCAAAGAAGATTTATAAATATTCATGAAGTTCGGTAAATGAATAGGAAAGGAAGTCAATTATGGTAAAAACTTTAATGAAACAAATCAAAGAATATAAAAAAGATTCATTACTTACAATGTTATTTGCGGCATTAGAAGTTATCTTAGAAATCATTATTCCTTTATTAATGGCAAGTCTTATTGATAAAGGGATTGAGGCAGGTAATATGTCTAATGTTACAAAATATGGAACATTCATGTTTGTTATTGCAATTGGAACATTATCACTTGGTTTTTTAGCTGGTAACCATGCAGCTAAAGCTTCAACGGGTTTTGCAGCCAATTTAAGAGATGCCATGTATACAAACATTCAAACATTCTCTTTTTCAAACATTGATAAATATAGTACTGCAGGACTTGTAACACGTTTAACGACAGATGTGACAAATGTGCAAATGGCTTATCAAATGATTATTCGTATGTGCATTCGTGCGCCAATGTCACTTATTTGTGCCCTTACCATGGCAATGATGATCAACTTTAGATTAAGTATGATTTTTGTTGTTGCCATTGTTTTCTTAGTAGCGGTCCTTACAACAATTATGTATCATGCCACAAAATATTTTAATGATGTTTTTCCTAAATATGATACTTTAAATGAAAGTGTTCAAGAAAACGTTGTAGGTATTCGTGTTGTTAAATCTTTTGTTAGAGAAAAATATGAAAATGAAAAATTTAAAAAAGCAGCACAAAACATTTATAAACTTTTTGTCAAAGCAGAATCCGTTTTATCTTATAATAACCCAGCTATGTTAATAGCTGTTTATGGTTCAATTTTAATGCTTTCATGGTTAGGTGCTAAAGCAATTGTAGGTGGGACTCTTACTACAGGTGAACTTACAAGTTTATTTAGTTATGTAATGAACATTATGATGTCATTAATGATGCTTTCAATGGCATTTGTTATGATTACAATGTCACTTGCTTCAGGAAGACGTATTGCTGAAGTTATTAATGAGCAATCTGATTTAGTCTCTCCTCAAGAAGCTTTAACTGAAGTAAAAGATGGTTCAATTGATTTCAATCATGTTGTTTTTTCTTATAAACATGGTAGTGGAGAATCGGTCTTAAAAGATGTTGATCTTCATATTAAAAGTGGTGAAACAATTGGAATTATTGGTGGTACCGGAAGTGCTAAAAGTAGTTTGGTCAACCTTATTTCTCGTTTATATGATGTTGACGAAGGTAGCGTTGTTGTTGGTGGACAAGATGTTCGTAATTATGATCTTGAAGTTTTAAGAGATGAAGTTTCTGTTGTCTTACAAAAGAATGTTTTATTTAGTGGAACAATCTTACAAAACTTACGTTGGGGTAATGAAAATGCAACAGAAGAAGAATGTAAAGAAGCTTGTCGTTTAGCTTGTGCTGATGAGTTTATTGATCGTTTTGAAGATGGTTATAATACGTATATTGAACAAGGTGGTTCAAACGTTTCAGGTGGACAAAAACAACGTTTATGTATCGCAAGAGCGTTGCTAAAAAATCCTAAAATCTTAATTCTAGATGATTCAACAAGTGCTGTTGATACAGCTACAGATGCAAGTATTCAAGAATCATTTAATGAACGTATTCCCGATACAACAAAAATTATTATTTCACAACGTATATCATCTGTTCAAAATGCAAGCCGTATTATTGTTTTAAATGATGGTGTCGTGGATGGTTTTGACACACATGATAAATTATTAGAAACAAATGAAATTTATCGTACAATTTATGAAACACAAATGAAAGGGAAGGAGGAAGAATAATGAAAGAAGGAACAATGAAACGTTTACTTAAAATGTTATGGAGTAAATATAAAATCCATTTAATTGTTGTTTTTCTATGTATTGTAGGAAATGCTTTATTTAATGTTCAAGGAACAATGTTTATGCAAACATTAATTGATAATTATATTGTTCCCCTTTTAAAGAGTTCTTCACCTGACTTTAGTGGACTATTCCATGCTTTGATTCGTGTGGGTGCACTTTATGCTTGTGGTGTTGTTTGTGCCTTTACCTTTAACCGTATTATGGTTTATGTAACACAAGGGTTCTTAAGAGATTTAAGAATTGAAATGTTTGAACATATGGAATCTTTACCAATTCGTTATTTTGACAGAACTCCTCATGGAGATACAATGTCAGTCTATACAAATGATATTGATACATTAAGACAATTGATTTCACAATCTATTCCACAACTTATTTCAAGTTGTATGACTATTGTGACAACATTTGTATCAATGATCATTTTAAATATTCCTTTAACTGTGTTAAGTGTATGTATGCTTATGATCATGCTTGTTGTATCAAGAAAACTTGGATCGTTATCAGGTAAATTCTTCGTTCAACAACAAGGGGATTTAGGTAAAGTGAATGGTTATATTGAAGAAATGATTTCTGGTCAAAAAGTTGTTAAAGTCTTCAACCATGAAGATCAAGCAATTGCTGATTTTAGAAAATTAAATGATGAATTAAGAGAAAGTGCTTATCAAGCTCATAAATTTGCGAATATCTTAATGCCAGTTACAGTACAACTTGGAAATATCTCTTATATCATTTGTGCAATTGTTGGCGCAATCCTTGCTTTAAATGGACATTTTGCTTTAACAATTGGAACCCTTGTAGCTTTCTTAACATTGAATAAAAGTTTCAACCAACCTATTGGACAAATTTCTCAACAAATCAATGCTGTTGCCATGGCACAAGCAGGAGCTGGTCGTATCTTTGATTTATTAGATCAAGAAAGTGAAGATGATCAAGGTGTGGTTACTTTATGTCGTGTAGAAACTGTTGATGGAAAAATGGTTGAAACAGATAAAAGAACAGGACATTGGGCTTGGAAACATCCAAGAAGCGATGGTCATGTTGAACTTGTAGAAATGAAGGGTGATATTCGTTTAGAAGGTGTTGACTTTGGTTATTTTGATGACCGTATGGTTTTACACAATGTAGATGTTTATGCTAATCCTGGTGAAAAGATTGCCTTTGTTGGGGCTACTGGTGCAGGTAAAACAACAATTACAAACTTAATTAATCGTTTCTATGATATTCAAAAAGGTTCGATTACTTATGATGGAATTGATATTAAATTGATTAAAAAAGATGATTTAAGAAGATCATTAGGTGTGGTTTTACAAGATACACATTTATTTACTGGAACAGTTATGGATAATATTCGCTATGGACGCCTTGATGCTACGGATGAAGAATGTATTGAAGCAGCAAAACTTGCCAATGCCGATCTCTTTGTTAAACATTTGCCAGAGGGTTATCAAACAATGCTTACAGGAGATGGGGCGAACTTATCGCAAGGACAAAGACAGTTATTAGCGATTGCGCGTGCTGCTGTTGCTAATCCTCCTGCACTTATTTTGGATGAAGCAACTTCTTCTATTGATTCTCGAACAGAAAAGCTTGTACAAGATGGAATGGATAAATTAATGCATGGTAGAACAACACTTGTTATTGCTCATCGTTTATCAACAATTAAAAATAGTGATTGTATTATGGTCTTAGAACAAGGACATATTATTGAAAGAGGAAATCATCAATCACTTATTAAAGAAAAAGGTAAATACTATCAATTATATACAGGAGCTATTGAAATGGATTAATCCATCAATAGCTTTTTATATTTTTTGGACTATCCGTCCATTGAAAGAAGGAAAAGAGAAAGATAAAATGATCTGTTGACCTTGATAGGAAATGTAGATGATCCAACAGAGATCAAAAGATATCGGGATGTCGTAAGAAAAGCAGGTATCCATGGAGATTATGTGATTATCGGAGTTGAACACCAAAGCACTTTTGATAAAAATATGATTTTTCGCTTACTCAACTATGATGCGATGACTTATATCAATCAAGTTGAAAGTAAAAAAGAAGTCTATCCAGTAGGAAGCTTTGTGTTCTATACGGGAGATGAAGGATGTTTTGCAGATCTTTGTAATTATGCTTTTTTCAAGGAAGACATGTCATTCAACCTGAAGAACTTGTTTCAAGAGAAAATGATCTGTTGACCTTAAAACAATGGATGCAAGAAAGCTTATGAATCGAAGATTAAGAGATGTCGTAGAAATTAGTCAAAGTATGTTTGTAGGAAGTTATGATGGATTAAGAGAAAATCGTAAAATTGAAACAGAAAGCTTCATGATGGCGGCAACATTTACGTGTACAAATATTAGAAGAGAAGACTTACCAGAAGGAGATGAAATCAATATGTGTAAGGCAATGGATCAATTATTTCAAAGATTTGAAAATCAAGGAATGGAGAAAGGAGAAACTATTGGATTTGAAAAAGGAAAACTCAATACTTTAAAAGAACTGCTTAAAGTGAAACTAGGAACTTTATCAAGTCCTTTAGAAAAACAACTCACAAATACATCGCTAGAAAAATTAAATGTTCTTACATTAAATATATTTAACATTAATAGTGAAGAAGATGTTTTAAAAATTATCAATTAAAAGAGCTATACGATTCATTCGTATAGTTCTTTTATTCTATCCACCATTTAAATAGGGGGAAGGGCATATTAGAAAACATAAGATAACGTGGAAGCAAATATTGTTTATCATTGCGTGTCATATGTCTATTTTGATTGTAACTAAAGGCTAGTTTAACAGAACTTGATTTGAGATAATCTTGCGCATTTTGACAACTGACACCATATGGAAAGGCAAAGTAATCTGTTGAAACAAGGCCTTTGTTTTTTTCAAAGTCTTTTTTTATTTCATTTGTTGTCATGGTTTCTATTTTCTTTTTATAGGGTAAATGGCCAATATGGTGCATATCATAAGAATGACTGTAGTATTCAACATATTGATCATTTTTCAAATCATTTGTTTGTAAGTAAAGTAGATTATTGGTTTTTGTTTTATAACCAATGACAAAGTTTGTAGCTTGCAAATTATATTTTTTTATAATAGGTTTAACAATAGTGTTAAAGTTTTTATATCCATCATCAAAAGTTAAACATACAGCTTTTTTAGATACTTCTTTTTTTCCGTGATAATAGGCTTCAACATCTTCCATGGATAGGCATTGATAATTATTATCCGCTAAATATTTCATTTGTTTTTCAAATTCACTTATAGACATAAAATAAGGATTTGATGCATAGTTTTCTTTTTTTTCTTGTTCACTTACGACACCATGGTATCCTAAGATAGCAATTCCATCTTTACCGTTTTCATGAATAATGATGTCTTTTGTCATCCAGCCAAGTCCGATTGCTATGTAACAAACAAGAACACATAAAATGACTTTTAATATATTTTTCATAATATTCCAACTTTCTATCAGTACTAGTTTATAGAAAAACAGCACTGATGTCAAAAAAAGCTATGAGACTTCATAGCTTAAGACACAAGTAATAAACATCGCTAGGACAAATTCTTTTAAGAA
>OLQR01001261.1_pt1 | contig 15555 bp, 10 predicted proteins | sample 1671881 | NCBI WGS metagenome assembly OLQR01 (sample SAMEA3136623, study PRJEB25190) | human gut metagenome | biome: human gut; feature: human-associated habitat; material: faeces | place: Austria | collected 2013 | reverse complement strand
AACTTCCCACAGCTCAGCTTCGCCAACAACGCGATGATCACGCCGTTTGCCGCCACGGCCAGCGTGCTGACCGGTATCGAGGCCGGCCTGCGCGCCCAGGGCAAGAAACCCGACGACTGCACCGTGGTGGGCTTCGCGGGCGACGGCGGCACGGCCGACATCGGCATCCAGGCGCTGTCGGGCGCCATCGACCGCAACGACGACGTGCTGTACATCTGCTACGACAACGAGGCGTACATGAACACGGGCATCCAGAAGAGCTCGCTCACGCCGTTCGGCGCCAAGACCACCACGACGCCCGCGGGCGCGAACGTGCGCGGCTGCCTCACGCAGAAGAAGAACATGTTCGAAATCGTGGCTGCTCACGGCATCCCCTATGCCGCCACTGCCTCCATCGGCTACCTCAACGACTTCATCCGCAAGGTGGAGCATGCCGCCACGATTCGTGGCACGAAGTACATCCACGTGATGGCGCCGTGCCCGACGGGGTGGGGTTGCGACGTGGACGAGACGGTGGACATCTCGAAGGATATCGTGGACTGCGGTCTGTGGTACCTCGCCGAGTTCGAGAACGGCACGTTCAAGCTCAACCGCAACCCGCGCCAGTTCGCCAGCGTCGAGGCCTACCTGCGCAGGCAGGGTCGCTTCAAGGCGCTCACCGACGAGGACATTGCGGAAGTCGAAGCCGGTCGCGACGCCAAATGGGAGGTCATGCGGCGGGATTGGGCCTGACCGAGGGGCGCGTTGGCGCGTTGATGGAGGCGAAGGGCGTTGCTTAACGGCAGCGCCCTTTTTATTGCTCATTCTTGTTCATGAATCAATCGTATGATATAGTAGAATCAATCAAAAGATAGCAGATTGGAGAAACTATGTCACATGATCTCACTGCGCAGGATATCAAGCGGATTCGAGAAAAGTACGGTCTGACGCAGCAGGGGTTCGCGCGCTTATTGGGGCTTGGGGATGCGAGCGTCGTGCGGTACGAGAACGGGCAGACGCCCAGCAAGGCGAACGCGAACCTCATACGCGCTGCCGAGAACCCGGAGTTCGTGGCGGATTGCCTCAAGCGCGATGGAGACCTGCTTTCCGCCGGCCAGCGCGAAAAAACCGAGAAGATCGTGTACGCCCTGGTTTCATTCGACGAGGAAGGGGACATCATGGACATCAACGAGATGTACGAGATCACCTTGCAGCAAGAGATATTGATCGAACAGGTTGCGCATCTCGCAGGGAAGGTGTCGCGTTTGCTCACCGCTGCAAGAGATCGAGGAGACGAGATCAGCGAAGCCGTCTACGAAGATGTGCTCAAGCAGCTCGCGCTTGTCCGGCCGCGCATTACGTACAAGGAGAATTCGAACGATACCAAACTGTCCGAAATTAGGGGGCAAGTCGAGTGCTTGAAGAGCATTGCTGCAAGGCGGGAATCCAAGGCGGCTTAATATGGGAAATCTCGAAGACTACTCGGATGACGAATTCCGAACCGAGCTCCAGACGATCACAAGCATGCTTCTCGTTGACCCGCTATGCGTGCCGGTCGAGCATCCTGAAGCGTTTTTGCTGGGCGGTCAAAGCGGCGCGGGCAAAACCACCCTGCATAGATTGCTTCAAGTCCGCCTCTCGGATAATGCGATTGTCGTCAACGGTGACGAGTATCGTTCTCGCCACCCTCGCTTCGAGCAGATTAGCGCTCGGTACGGCGTCGATGCTCCGGCGCGTACCGCTGCATGGGCGGGGTGCATGGTCGAAGCCGTCATCGACGCTCTGTCCATTATGGGCTACAACCTCGTGATCGAGGGGACGCTGCGCACGTCGGAAGTCCCCTTGAAAACCGCGCAGCTTTTGCACGGTCGAGGCTATCGCGTCTCATTGGCGCTCATGGCGGTCAAACCTGAGATATCGCTCGTGAGCTGCCAGCTGCGGTACGAGCAGATGCGCCTTGCCGGCACCGAGCCGCGCGCGGTCGACCCCGCGCATCACCTCGCGATTGTGGAGGGCATCGTCTGAAATCTGGCGACGCTCGAGGAATCCGGCATGTTCGACAGCGTCAGCCTGTATTCTCGCAGCGAGCAATGCCTGTTCAGCAGCGATGACGGAAAAGGTTCGGCACATGAGGCGCTCGCGGGCATCCTCTTCGGCGACTGGACCCCTGAGGAGCGCGGACACCTATCCTACCTCGAGAAACGCCTGAGCGAGGCGCAAGGCGCCAGCTAGCTGGTCAGCTCTCCGCGGGTTTGGGGTCGAAGGAGTCTACGAGGTCGATGAGCTCTTGCTTCTTGTGCACGTCGAGTTTCGCGTAGATGCGCTTTGAGTGCATGCGCACGGTGTTCTCCGAGATGATGAGCTCCTCGGCGATGCGCACGACGGTTTTGCCGCGCACGATGTGCTCCATGACCTCGGCTTCGCGTGCGCTCAGGCGGTACTCGTCGCGAATGCGCGCCACTTGCTTGGAGATGCGGTCTTGATAGACGGGCTCGGTATCGGACGATGCGCCCTTGCTCGCGATCTTCTTCGCGCTCGTTCGCACGGGACGTGTCGTACGCTGCTGCGTGCGCGACACCAGCTCGATGTCCGGTACGGTGGGGGATACCGTGCTCATGGCGGTGCGGAAGCCGCCCTGCCCGAAGAAGTACATGAATCCCAGCAGGTACCCTGCCCCGAGGGCGACCACTGCGTGAGAGGAGAGGCCGGGGATCGACACCTGCGCGGCCAACGTGCCGCCGATGAAGCCCGCGTCGTGCAATGCGTACACCACGCCGCCGAAGAACCCGTAGACGAACACCGGGTTCGTGCCGTGGTCGCGCGAAGATTGCGCGCATTGGATCATCATGAGCATGATGGTGACGCTGTATGCGGCGTACAGGATGGCTGCCAGCCAGCGCGCGTACCCGTCGCCCAGAAACGGCAACAGCACGAACCCCGTGATAATGACGGGGAATACGATACGGAAGAGCGAGACCACGTTCAGCCGCACGCTTTTGAACTGCCACAGCACCAGAAACGCGACAGCTGTTACCAGCGAGGCGCCCATGGACAACGCGTTCACCAGCGAGCCCATGGACGGGTCGTCGATGGCCAGGGCGCGCATGAGTCCCGCGCACAGCCCGAGCGACCCGACGCACAGCGCCGGACGGGCGAGGTTGGAAATGGCTTGGCGGTACACGCCCTTGTTCTTCTTCGGCACGTCCTCGAACATGGGCTGGCTGAAGTCGATCTCGCGGCTTTTCAGCGAGATGGCAAGCGCGAAGAACGGCGTGATGACGAGGGGAATGAGGTACACGGTGACGGCACGGGGGATAAGATGCAGCGCGAAGTAGAGCACCGAGGCATAGGCGGTACCCAGAATGAGGTCGTGGTTGCCCGCGTCGGAGTCTTCGCTTGCGAACAGCCGCTGCCACAGCATGTAGAACCCGGCCGACCCCACGCCGATGAACCCGCCTCCCGCAATGACGAGCGGCAGCGTCCATTCGTCGAGGTACATCGACCCGATCAAGCAGAACCATCCCAGCAGATAGGGCACCGCCGACAGCCGCACGATGAACAGCCGCGTCGGCCCCGGCACGTGGTACGAGCCCACGACGCTCAGAAAGAAGCATGCGGCGAACACGAGCGATTCGGCGAAGAAAAACCAGAACAGCATGTGCGGCTCTTGCAGCTTCATCGGCAGGAAGGGGAACACGCCGCCCCAAGCGCCCGCGGCGTTCACGGCAAGGAACGACGCGTAGCCGAACAGCGTGGTGTTCGGCTTGAAGGCGCGCAGTATGTTCGCGGCGTTCACTATGATCCTCCCCTGGAAAATAGCCCTCGACCGGTAGAATTCCCCGTGCCCAGTATAACGGCAGGGAGAGGGCGCAGGGAATGATGATTCAAACACATAGTAATCGTTTGATCAGGTGAAACGTAAAATGTACATATTTCATGTAACACGCGATTCCGCCGAGGAGCCTACAATGCGCGGTGTTTCGTCCATACGAAACGCATGAACAGACGAGGGAACAAGGAGGGATCATGACGAAAACGAAAGAGCATGCCGTTTCTCGCCGCACGTTCGTGAAGGGTTCGGCGCTCGCCGGGCTCGGTGCCGCCACCCTGGGAAGCGGTGCGCTGTTCGCCTGCACCCCGAAATCCGAGGATGCGGGAAGCGGCAACGCCGCCACCGCGCCTGTGGACGAGAAGGTGGTGTGGGGCCACTGCTCGGTGAACTGCGAGGGTCGGTGCGCGCTGCGCCTGCACGTGCAGGACGACGAAGTCGCCTGGGTGGAGAGCGACAACACCGGCGACGATACGTACGGCAACCACCAGATTCGCGCCTGCCTGCGCGGCCGCTCCATCCGCCGTTGGATCAACCACCCCGACCGCCTGAGCTACCCCATGAAGCGCACGGGCAAGCGCGGCGAGGGAAAGTTCGAGCAAATCTCGTGGGACGAGGCATACGACCTCATCGCCGAGAACTATCAGCGCATCCTCGACGAGTACGGCCCCGAGGCCATTTGGAACCACTACGCGTCGGGCGTGAACGCCAGCAACATCGGCTCGTTCCTGTTGCGCTTCATCAACCTGAACGGCGGCTGCTTGGGCCGCTACGGCAGCTACAGCTCGGCGCAGATTTCCGCAGCGCTGCCGTACCTGTACGGCACGCGCGCGGCCAACTCCAACTCCGACATCGTGAATGCGAAGCTGGTCGTGATGTTCGGCGAGAACTCCTGCGAGACGAAGGCCGGCGGCGCGGGCCCCACCTACCATCTTGAGCAGGCGCTCGAGCAGGGCGGCGCGAAGGTCATCGTCATCGACCCGCGCTACAGCGACACGGTGGCATCGCGCGCCGACCAGTGGATTCCGCTGCGTCCCGGCACCGACGCCGCGCTCGTCGACGCCATCGCGCACGTGCTCATCGAGGAGGACCTCGTCGACCACGACTTCCTCAACACGTACTGCATCGGCTACGACGAGGACACCATGCCCGAGTCGGCCAAGGGCAAGAACGCCTCCTATAAAGCCTACATCATGGGCGAAGGTGCCGACGGCGTGGAGAAAACGCCGGAGTGGGCCGAGGACATCACCGGCGTGTCGCGCGACGTCATCACCCAGCTCGCACGCGAGATCGGTGAAGCGAAGCCCTGCGCTATCTACCAGGGCAAGGGCCCGCAGCGCCAGTCCAACGGCGAGCAGACCGCCCGCGCCATCTGCATGCTGCCGGTGCTCACGGGCAACGTGGGCATCAACGGCGGCAACACGGGCTCCGACCTCGACGGCTTCTACTTCTCGTCGTTCGAGGTGCCCACGGGCAAGAGCTCGGTGGAAACGAAGATCGCCACGTTCATGTGGACCGACGCCATCGATCACGGCACCGAGCTGACGAAGCTCGCCCATGGCGTGCGCGGCAAGGACAAGCTCGACGTGCCCATCAAGATGATCTTCAACTACGCGGGCAACACCATCACGAACCAGCACAGCGACATCAACCGCACGCACGAGATCCTGCAAGACGAAACGAAATGCGAGTTCATCGTGGTGTGGGAGACGTTCATGACCGACTCCGCGAAGTACGCCGACGTGCTGCTTCCCGACCTCATGCCCGTCGAGCAGCCGAACTTCGTGTCGAACGACTACGCCGGCAACATGGGCTTCATCATCATGGGCGACGCCGTGACCTCGCCGAAGTTCGAGCGCCGTACCCTCTACGCCGACTTGCGTGAAATTGCGAAGCGCATGGGCAAGGAAGAGGAGTTCACCGAGGGGCGCGACGAAGAGGCGTGGCGCGCGTTCTGCTACGAGGAGGCGCGCAAAGAAGACGCCGACCTGCCCACGTACGACGAGCTGAAGGAGATGGGCGTCTACCGCCGCAAGGACCCCGACGGCCATCATGTGGCGCTCAAGGACTTCCGCGACGATCCGGCGGCCAATCCGCTCAAGACGCCGTCCGGCAAAATCGAGATCTACTCCGAGCAGCTTGCGGAAATCGCGGCGACCTGGGAGCTCTCCGAAGGCGACATCATCGACCCGCTGCCCGTGTACGCGCCGGGCGTCGAGGGCTGGGACGACCCGCTGCGCGAGACGTACCCGCTGCAAATGCCGGGCTACCACTACAAGGCGCGCGCTCACTCCTCGTACGGCTGCATCGACGTGCTGAAGCAGGCGAACCCCCAGGAGCTGTGGATCAACACCCTCGACGCCGCCGAGCGCAACATCAAGGACGGCGACACGGTGCAGGTGTTCAACGACCGCGGCACCGTGGAAATCGTGGCGAAGGTCACGCCGCGTATCATGCCGGGCGTGGTCTCGATGGGGCAGGGCGCGTGGCACGATGCGAACATGACCGGCGACAAGGTGGACAAGGGCGGCTGCATCAACACGCTGACGTCCCAGCGCCCCTCGCCGCTTGCGAAGGCGAACCCGCAGCACACGAATCTCGTTGAAGTCAAGAAGGCGTAGAGGGGGTAGACCATGACTCAGTATGGGTTCCATTTTGACGGCAAGCGCTGCACGGGATGCAAGACCTGCGTGCTGGCCTGCAAGGACAATAAAGATCTTTCCACCGAGATCGCGTTTCGCAACGTGTACGAATACGGCGGCGGCTCGTGGGAGCAGGCCGACGGCCTGTGGAGCAACGACGCGTTCACCTATTACGTTTCCGTTGCGTGCAACCATTGCGACAGCCCGGTTTGCATGGCCCAGTGCCCGCAGGCGGCTATCTCGAAGGACCCCGACACCGGCATCGTGACGTCGGATCCGGAGAAGTGCATCGGGTGCGGCACGTGCGCCATCACGTGCCCCTACAGCGCCCCGAAGGTGGACGAGGAAAAGAAGAAGAGCGTGAAGTGCGATATGTGCGCCGACCGCGTGGCCGAGGGCAAGCAGCCTATCTGCGTGGAGGCCTGCCCGCTGCGCGCGCTCGACTTCGGCGACATCGACGAGCTGCGCTCGAAGTACGACGAGGTGGCTGCGATCGCGCCGCTGCCGAGCGAGGAAGAGACGCATCCGAATATCGTCATCACCGAGCCGGTGAACGCGAAACCGGCTGGAGATACCACGGGATCGGTGCTCAACGAGCGCGAAATCGCGTAAAATCTTCTGAGCAGTTCTGAGAAGGGTGTCGCGCTGCGGACGCGGCGCGGCACCCGGTTTGTCGCGAGGGGACGAGCGACGTGCCGGCTCGAGGCTCGACCGGCGATCGGGGGAGGACGCGTGGAGCAGTACGGTTTCTATTTCAACGCCAAGCGGTGCACGGGATGCAAGACGTGCATGCTTGCGTGCAAAGACTACAAGAACCTGGACGCGTCGGTGTCGTTTCGCCAGGTGTACGAAGTTGCGGGCGGCGACTGGTCCCAGAGCGCAAACGGGTGCTGGACGCAGGATTGCTTCGCGTACTACGTGTCCTCTGCATGCAACCACTGCTCGAATCCCGCCTGCATGGAGGTGTGCCCCACCGGTGCCATGGGCAAGAACGAGTTGGGGCTGGTCAGCGTTGACGAACGCCGCTGCATCGGCTGCGGGTACTGCGCGCTGTCGTGCCCGTACCATGCGCCGAAGGTGGATCGTTCGGTGGGTCACAGCGCGAAATGCGACGGGTGCTTCGACCGGGTATCGCAGGGCGAGCGGCCCATCTGCGTGGAGGCCTGCCCGCTGCGCGCGCTCGATTTCGGCCCCATCGACGACCTGCGCGCGACCTACGGGCGAACCGTCGATATGCCTCCGTTCCCCGACTCGTCGCAAACGGCTCCCAACCTGGTGTTGAGCCTTCCCGCCTGCCTTGAACGCGAGGGGCAACGGGTGTTTGAACAGGGGATCGTCCATAATGTGCGCGAACTAGTATGAGGGGTGTGAGGGGCATGAGGGATACGAGAGAAACGACGAATGACGCGGACGCAAACGAGCAGTCTGCGGCGGAGCTGGAGGCCATCGCCTTCGTGGGCGAGACGCTCGCTCCGTTTTTCCTGCAAGACCCGCGGACGGGCACGGCCGATGCCTCGTTCGACGCGGTGGCTGCGCTCAACGCGCAGGAAGCTGCTAGTGCTTGGCCTTTTGCCGACGCCGAGGAGGCGCAGCGGGCGTTTGCCCTCATGGTGGACGGGTTGGCCAAAGGCCGTGACGACGACCTCGTGTGGGAGTACCGCCGCCTGTTCATCGGGCCCGCCCCGAAGCCCGCGCCGCCGTGGGGCTCGGTGTACACCGACCGCGAGTGCGTCGTGTTCGGCGCCACCACGCTCGAGCTGCGCCGTTGGATGCGCGAGCGCGGCATTGCGCGCCAGACCGACGACAAAACGCCCGAAGACCATATGGGCCTCATGCTCGTGCTCATGGCGTGGATCGCGCGCAATCAGCCCGAAAACCTGGCCGAATTCCTGCGCTTGCACCTGCTCACCTGGTCGACGCACTTCCTCGATCAGCTGGCCGAGGCCGCCCGTCAGCCGTTCTACGAGGGCCTTGCCCGCCTGACGAAGGCCTCGCTCGAGGGCATCGAGGCCGAGCTCGGCCTCGAGGTTGTCCACCCGAGGTTCTACCGCTAGGCCCGCCTCGATGATTTCCGGATTCGATACCGCGCTCGGCGAGATCACGCTCGTGTTGTTCACGACGTTGGCACCGTCGGGCGTTGTCGCGTTCATCTGCATGGCGCTGCCCGTGCTGGCCCGCGGCACGTCCGATGCCATGCGGCAGCGCCTCAACGTGTTCCTCGGGCTGCCGCTCGTGGTGGCCATGGTGGGGCTCGTGGCCTCGGCCACGCACCTCGGCAATCCGGCGAACGCCCTGTACGTGTTCATCGGAGTGGGGCGCAGCCCGCTGTCCACCGAGGTGTTCTTTGCCGTGGTGTTCTTGGCGCTGGCGGGGCTGTACTGGCTTTACGCGTTCGTGGAGCACCCGAAACCGCAGCTGCAGCGTGTGTGGCTGGCGCTGGCCATGGTGGCCGGCGTCGTGTTCGTGGTGGCGGTGGGCTTCGCCTACGCAGCCGAGACCATCGTGTCGTGGTACACGGTGTACGTGCCGCTCAACCTCGTGCTGAACGCGGTGGTGGGCGGCCCCATCCTGGCCATCGCGGGGTTGCGGGCGGCGGGCTACGAGCGCATCGAGGGGCGCTTCGGTCGCGTGCTCGCGGCGGTGGCCGCCGTAGCGTTGGCGGCGAACGTCGTGTCCTTCGGCATGCAGAGCGCCGATTTGCCGGCCATCGAGAACTCGTTCGTGACGGCGGCGCAGCTCGTGCCCTCCTACGGCCTCATGATCGGGGCGTTCGGCCTCATGAGCATGGCGGGCATCGGCGCGGACATCGCCGCGTTGTGGGGCAAGGCCCGCCTCACGCTCGTGCGCGCAACCGGAGCCGCCCTGCTGGTGCTGGGCGGCATCTTCGTCATGCGGTTCGCGTTCTACATGATGCACATGACGGTGGGCTTGGGCGTGTGAGGGACGCGCGGGTGCGCCCTCCCTCACACGCGCGGGTTCGCCTCGTAGAAGCAGAAGTGCGCTTTCCCCTTTGATTTCGCCTGGTAGAGGGCGCGGTCGGCGCGTTCGTACACCGTCTTGAACGTGGTGCCGTCCTGCGGCGCCATCGCGATGCCGATGGACACCGACAGCGAGATCTCCCGCTGATCTTCCAGCGTGGTTTTCCAGGGGCCGTCGCACAGCACGTGCATGCGCGCGGCCATGTCGTCGCGGGTCGTGCGTTCGCAGTACACGACGAACTCGTCGCCGCCCCAGCGGCAGATGAGGTCGTTCTCGCCGAACGCCCTGCGCAGGTGCTGCGCCACGCCGGCCAGCACCGAATCGCCCGACAGGTGGCCGTAGTGGTCGTTCACCAGCTTGAAATCGTCGAGGTCGATGATGGCGAAGGCGCCTGCGTTCTCGTGCTGCACCGTGCGCTCGAGCGCGGCCGGAATGAGCACCGAGGCGGTTTGCCGGTTCATGAGGCCCGTCAGCGCGTCGTGCTCGGCCTTGTCCTCGAGGTCCAGCTCGCGCCGCTTGCGGTCGTCGATGTCGTTCACCGACAGGTAGGCGAACACGCTGCCGCCGTCCTCGAGCTGCACCATGCGATAGCTCAGCTCCATCCAGCGCTCGTCTGAGCCGTCGGTCTGTCGGAACTCGATCGAATCGTAGCGCGCGCCCGCGTCGAAGCGCCGCAGCATCTCGTCGAAATCGAAGAAGCTTCTCAGGGCGTCGGCGTCCTTCGGCGAATGGATCACCTTTCTGATGCGGTCGTCAATCGTGCTGTCCGACCAATCCTCAAGCGAGAGACCGGCCCAATAGCGCCAGGCGCGCCGGTCGGCCGAGCTGAGGAAGCTGTGGGTGCTCACGTTGATGTACCAATGATCCACCGCCGTGCCCTTGAGGATGTTGAGCAGGTGGTTGTCGCCGGCGCGCGTGAAGCGGGCCTGCGGCTCTTGCGTCGGGTCCTCCAGGTAGCCGATGACGCGCGCCGGTTCGCCGTTCGCGCCACCTATCACCTCGCGCTCGATGTGCAGCGTGAGCTGCTCGCCCGTGGTGGACCACACGTTGATGGTGCGCACGGCCGGGCGTCCCCACAGCGCTTCGCGCGACAGGCGGCGCAGCACGTTGCTCACGTCGGCGTTGAGGCTTCTGCCATCGTCTTCGTCCGAGCCCGAAGCGGCCAGCAGCGATGCAATGCCGTTGGACGAAAGATTCTGGAACGACAGGCAGTCGCGATCGACGTCGTACACCCACACGTTCAAATCGGACTGTTCGATGATGCGGTGGAGCACCTCGTCCTCAAGCGCCAATGCCTGCTGCATGCCCACCGTGTCGTCGATGTCGATGCACAAGCTGGCGATGGCCAGGCGATTGTTCTTCGTGCGCACCACGCGCCCGTGGTCGGATACCCAGAAGCACGAGCCGTCCTTGCGCAGCATGCGGTACTGCGTGGTGTACTCGAGCCCTTCGTAGTACTCGGTTCCCACGTCGAAGGCGACCTGCTCTCGGTCGTCGGGGTGGATGGAGTTGATCACCTTGCCGTCGATGGCTTCGATGAATTCCGCCGACGTGTCGTAGCCCGCCATGTGCGCAATCTCGTCGTTCGCGAACAGGATGGGGAAGTCCTCTTCGCAGTAGCCGCCCACGAGGCCGCCGGGGGTATTGCGCATGAATATCTGCGCGGCCGTCCGGCGATTCTCGTCCGTCAGGTCGCTCAGGCTCATTTCATTCGAAGACGACATGCCCAGCACGCTGTCCAACGCGGATTGCGACGAGCGCAGGCGCTCTTCCTGCTCCTTCTGCTCGGTCACGTCGGCCAGGGAGGCGAAGAAGATCGTGCGATCCTGCTCGCTGCGAAGGAAGAACACCTGCATGCGCAACCACATCATCTCGCCGTTCAAACGGTACCGGCGGATGACGGCCTTTGCGCCCGACACGGGGTGCTGCTGCGCGTCCCTGAACATGGCCTGCACGATGGGCAGGTCGTCGGGGTGCACCTGGTTGGAGATGAGCGTCTGGCGTTCGCGCAGGTCAACCGAGTTGCAACCGGTAACGTGGTAGTACTCGTTGTTCACCTGCAGCAGCTCGAAACGGTCGGGGTACACGGCGTACACGGCCAAGCCGCCGATGAGGTGGTCCATGATGGTGCGGCTCGTGTCGTCGTCGTGCACGAGCGAGTTCACGTCGATGGTTTCCATCTTGGGGCTCAGCACGCCGCGATGGTCCACGATGCTGTCGTCGCGCAACAGTTCTTCAAGCGCCTCGGTGCTCATGGGACGGTAGAAGTAGTAGCCCTGCGCGTAGTCGCACCCCACGTCTTGCAGGAAGGCCACCTGCTCCTTCGTCTCGGCACCTTCGGCGATGATACGCAGGTCCATGAAGCGCGCCATGGACACGATGGCTTCGAGGATGCTCTCGCTGCGCTGCGATTCGCTCTCGCGCGCGAGGAAGCCCATGTCGATTTTCAGGATGTCGACGGTGATGTCCTTCAGCATGTTGAGCGACGAGTAACCGCTGCCGAAGTCGTCCATGAGAATGGTGAACCCGAGGTCCCGCAGGCGGGTCACCGTGTTCGCCATCTTCTCGTCTTCGGCGTAGGCGCTCTCGGTGATTTCCAGCTCGAGCATCCAGCGCTCCAGCTCGTAGCGCTCCATGAGCCCCTCGAACGTTTCCACGACGTCGATGGCGTACAGGTCGGCGCGCGAGATGTTCACCGACACGGGGATGGGGGTGCCGCCGCGATCGATCCACGAGCGGATGTGGCGGCATGCCTCGTCCCATACGTACAAATCGAGGCTCGCGATGAAGTTGCTGCGTTCGAGTATGGGGATGAACGCGCCCGGATACACGAGGCCGCGTTCGGGGTGCTGCCAGCGCACGAGCGCTTCAAGGCCCACGATGCGTCCCGTGCGCGTGCTGCACTGCGGCTGCCAATGCAGCACGAATTCGCGATTGGCCAGGGCCTGCTTCACTTCCAGCAGCAGCTTGGCCTCGGCTTCCATCTCTTCGGCCATGGCCGTGTGGTAGCGTTCGAGGCGCTTGGTGTAGCGGCCCTTCACCGAGTTCATGGCAATCATGGCGTGGTCGAAGGCGGTGACCACCGGCACGGCGGGGAAGTCGATGGCGCACACGCCGAACGCCGGCTGGAACCCGATGGTTTCTTCGGAGTCGAACGGCGGGCGCTTGAGGTGCTGATCGAGCACGTCTTCGCTGATGAGGCCGCTTGGCAGCACCAGCACGAAGTCGTCGCCGCCCAGATAACCGGCGACGCCGCCGCATTGGTTGACGACCTCCTTGAGGCGATCGGCGATGGCGCACAGGATGACGTCGCCCGCTTCGCGCCCGTGCCACTCGTTGAAAATCTTGAAGTGCGCGATGTCGATGTACACCGCTTCGTAGCTGGCGTCGGGTGTGCTGGTTACGAGGGATTCGGCCTTGTCGTAGAACGTGGCGGCATTGTACAGTCCGGTGAGCTGGTCGCGCTCGCGCAGCAGTTGGATTTGCGAATGCTCGGCCCGCGTTTCGCGGCGGCGCACCTCGTCGTCGATGTCGGCCACGAAGCACATGACCACCTGTTCGCCGCCGCTGCCGCGCTTCACGGATACGACGGTTTGCGCCGCCCATCCCCATCCGCCGGCAAGCAGACGCTTGCGGAATTCGCCGCGCAGCGAACCGCCTGCGGCATCGAGGCGTTCGAGCAGCGTGTCGAAATCCCAGAACGCTCGGAAGCGATCGTGGTCGTCGGGGTGAATCTTCTGCGCGACAACGTCGCCGAACATGATGCTGAGCTTCCCCTCGGGCGGGGAGGTGACGTACTTGTCGGGCTCGTTGTACAGCACCTTGTACGTGTCGTCGGTCAGGTTGAGCTCGAACAGCTCGTCGTAGGTTGCCGTCGAGCTGATGGAGCCGAACAGGCTGCGGCTGTGCTCGTCGACGGGGTGGCTGGAAAACAGGACGCACGGGCCCTCGTCGAACCACTCCAACTCAAGGCAGGTGGTTTCGTACCACTGCTCGAGGCGGGCGCTGTAGATGAGCGTCTGCGAGGCGTGCTGCCCCGCGTCGGAGCGCCAGGGACAGTCGTGGCAGGGTTCCTTCTGCCCGCGGAAGCACTCGTAGCACAGTTCGCCCACGCGCCCTCCGGGAAACACGCGGCGCGCTGCCCCGTCGAGATACACGACCTGGTAGTGTTGGTTGATCACGTAGGCGTGGCCTTGGATCGGGACGCTCTTTCGTCGGCTGCCCGGCATCGCTACTCCTGTCTCAAGCCTTCCGACCATTGTAGGGCTTCACCTCACGATATGTCCCGAACAATCGCGAAATTGATGAGAAGGAAGGGAAGCCGTCACGTGCACCAACGCGCCCTATCCGCAGTCTGGATGCTCGGTCTCGAACATTCCCAGGAGATCTTGCTTCGAATGCACGCCCGCTTTGCGGTAGATGCTCGTCATTTGAGACTTGATGGTGTTGAGCGATACGTAGCGCGCTTCGGCGATGCGCTTGATGGTGAGTCCCTTCACGAGGTAGAACAGCGTGTCGCATTCGGCGTCGGTCAGCTCGTGACGGACGGCGAACGCCTGGCATTGGCTGCGGATCGCCTCGTTGACGTCGTCGAGGTCGGCCGGGTGCTGCTCGGATGGCGGCGCTTGCCGTGCGGTCGAACGATTGCCGAACAGGAAGATGAACGCCAGCAAAAGGGCCACGGCCACGGTGGTGGGCGTTTCGATGGAGGGCACGGCTACGCTCATGATGCGGCCCATGACCAGCCCGAGGGCGATGCAGGCGTCGAAGAGGGCCAGGGCCACGATCAGCTGTTTGCCGTTGGGCCGGGCGTGTCCTTCCGCGTCGTTGCGACCCAGCAGGAACAGGCACAGCGACAGCATGGAATAGCCCATCCACACGGCTCCCATGAACACGGCATGCCAGTCGGGTGCGACGGCGTTCAGCAGAATGGCGATGCCCAGCATGGCGAACACGAGACGGATGAGGGCTTCGGCGTTCGCCTCGCGCTTCTGTATGAGCGACACCGCGAAAAAGGTGGCGCACACCGCGATGGCGCCGAACACCCACAGCGTGTAGTCGCGCAGCGACGGCGACGAGCCCCACAGGATGCCGACGCCCAAGGTGGACGCCGCGATGCCGATGACGAGCGGGTCGCGTTGCGGGCGGGTGCGCCGATGACGGTCTGCGAAGGGGGCGGCGCTTGCTCCCTCGCGCGATGCGAGGGCGTGCACGGTGACGAAGAGAATGGCGCACGAGGCGATGAGGAAGCTCGCCTGCACCTCCGTGCCCGCCTGCTTGAGGGCCATGAATGCCCCCGAGGTGATGAGCTGCCCCACCGTCAGCGCGGCGAGCACGGTGAGCAGGTTGGCCCAGACGAAGTGCAGCAACGCGTATCCCGTCGACATGACGGCAGCAGCGGCAACGACGAGGGACAGCGACGCGTTCGAGAACACGAGCGAAAGGAATGCGAGCGCCCCGCCCAAGGCGAGCGCGAACCCCGGCGGGAGCAGACGCATGACGCTGCTCCAGGCGAGCCGCCTGCGCGCGAACACCGCCAGGGCGGCCAGAAGGGTTGCGGCGGATACGATACCCCAGGTGCAGAACAGCGCGACGAAACACGCGGGCTGCAAGGCGTCCCACGTCGGTCCGGTGAGCGCGTCGCCGTTCCAAGCCAGCAGAATGCTCAGCTTGTATGCGACGAAGCCGCCCATCAGCAAAAGCAGCGTATGGAGCTGAGCTCGAGTCATGAAGTCCTTTATCGGAGTACGGCTCTGTAGCATAGCAAATTGCTCGCCCTCAGTACCGGAGAGGGGGGAGGGATGATGCCCGCCCCCTCCTATTTCCTACTCCCAATCCGCCTCGGCTGCGGCATTGCTTCCCGCTTGGCGGCCCGTCGTTATGGCGGTGGCCACGGCGGAGCCGCAGGTGGGGTAGAAGCGGCCGAGGGCCATGCTGTTCATGCCGGCAGCGTACAGGCGCGGAATGACCGCGTCGCCTGCCGCCCGCAGGGCGTGCATGTCGGTGTCAACCGTAATGCCTCCGAACGTGCAGGCGGCGCCCGGCTTCACCTCGGCGGCGTAGTAGGGACCGCTCTCAAGCGGGTACAGCTCGCTCGGGCGCCCGAACTGCGTATCGACGCCCGCG
>OLQR01001254.1_pt1 | contig 15596 bp, 12 predicted proteins | sample 1671881 | NCBI WGS metagenome assembly OLQR01 (sample SAMEA3136623, study PRJEB25190) | human gut metagenome | biome: human gut; feature: human-associated habitat; material: faeces | place: Austria | collected 2013 | reverse complement strand
TGTTCCCGACATGGCTCTGCCCGGAGCAGGTTCGTGTGATCCCGATCTCCGAGAAATTCAACGATTATGCGCAGAAGGTTGAGGCTCAGATGAAAGAAGCAGGCATCCGCTGCTCTGTAGACGGACGTTCTGAGAAGATGGGCTACAAGATTCGTGAGGCACGTCTTGAGAGAGTACCGTATATGCTTATCGTTGGTGCAAAAGAGGAAGAAGAGGGCAAGGTTTCCGTAAGAAGCCGTTACCTTGGAGATGAAGGAATGAAAGACCTGGGCGAGTTCATCAGCTTCATTAAAGAAGAGATTAAGAACAAGACCATCCGTAAGATCGAGGTTCAGGAAGAGAAAAAATAATTACAGGAAATTTTAAATAATAAGAGGCGGTCCGCATTGTATGTAATGTGGACCGCCTCTTATTATTTAAAATACTTCTCCCGCACGATCTCAACCGGCATATCCAGTCCAGTCCAGATATGAAATGCCTTCACACCCTGGTGGAGCAGCATATACATGCCGTTAAATGTCGGACATCCGGCTTCTCTGGCTTCGCGGAGAAGTCTTGTTTCCCTTGGTTCGTATACAACATCTGCAACAGTAAGTTCCGGGTGGAACAGTGATTTATCGGGTATCACAGTTCCTGCGACATCTGGAACCATACCAACGGAAGTGGCGTTGATCAGAAGGTTGCTCTCTTCCATGGCATCTTTCAGCGCTGCATGGTCATCCATCTCATGAAGAATCATCTTACACTCAGTCATATGGGACATTTTTTCTGCCATGGCAGCAGCACGCTCCCAGTAGCGGCTGGTGGGACGGGCAAAAACATGGATCTTCTTTGCACCTTCCAGGGCAGACTGGCCACAGATAGCCATTCCGGCACCTCCTACGCCCATAACAGTGATTGTACGTCCCTTCACATCACAGCCGGCATCTCTGGCAGACTGGGTAAAACCATAGCCATCTGTATTAAATCCCTTTAATTTTCCGTTATCATTACGAACAGTATTTACAGCTCCGATCAGCTGTGCAGTAGGAGAAAGCTCATCAAGAAGCTCCACGATCTTGTTCTTATTAGGCATGGTCAGGTTAAAGCCCTTGATCCCGCAGGCTTTCAGTCCTTCAACAGCCTGGGGAAGCGTTTCTTCGGTCACATCAAAACAGAGGTATACATAGTCAAGACCAAGGTAACGGAATGCCTCGTTGTGCATTAAAGGTGATACGCTGTGTGCAACAGGACTTCCAAGCAGACCGGTAAGTCCTGTATGTCCGGTAATATTAATCATTGTTCGATTCCCTCCTGTATCTTATGAAATAATGTGGTTCGACAGAAACCACCAGATTCCGCTTAATATTATCAGAAAATATTTTAACACTATAAAGTGCGAAAATCAATAAATAAGGATATTGTACGGAAATTTATACATTTTTGTCGCGGATTCATAGAAAATATCTATAGATGTCGAGTAACCAAGAAATTCCACGACAAATTTGCAGGACGGGATTCCAGGCTTTGACAAAATATGCAGGGAAACTGCCATATAATAAACTCACTTACCAAAGCTGAGAATCAATGGCAATAGCAGCGGGGGAATCTTATGTATCACACTATATACATAGATATCGTTTTTATGACGAATTTCCTTATGGATTATATGCTTTTAAGGCTTGTGGGAAAATTCCTGCATCTGGACGTAAAACGTTTTCGGTGCATGATATCCGCTGTATTTGGATCTTTTGTATCCTGCCTGCTTCTTTATGTACCTTTCAGGATCATTCTTCCTGTGGCTGTACTGATCCATGGCGGCTGCGCTTTTTTTATGGCGGCATTTGCATTCCGGCTAAAAAAAGGAGGGCTTCTTGCAAAAACCATCCTGTCTATGTATCTCACTGCATTTGTAGTCGGTGGTATTTACCAGGCACTGGAAACAGAAAAAACCATGACAGTAAAAATATTTCTGCTTTTTACGGCAGGGATCTACGGAGGTCTTTATACCTTGATCTGTGCGGCAGATTTCATCCGGCTGGGAAGAAAAAATATTTATCCGGTAATCCTGAAATATCAGGGAAGAGTACAGCAGTCATACGGCTTTTTTGACACAGGAAACCTCCTTATGGATCCTGTGAACAGACAGCCTGTATCTATTATAAAACCGGAGCTGTTGGAAAAAATCCTTTCCAGTGAGCTGACAGAAAAACTGATGTACATAAAAGAAGAACCGCAGAAACTGAAAAGCACGGAACTTTCCATGTTGCAGCCACATTTTTTGTCTTTCCGGGGAGCCGGAGGGAAAGAAGGCATTATGCTGGCTGTGGTTTTGGGGGAACTTGAGATCCAGACTCCCGGAAGGGTGGTGCATGTGGGAAAACCGGTGCTTGCCATAACATCTGAGCCCTCAGCTTTGGGAGAAGAGTACGGGATACTTTTGAATTCCAGACTATTGCATTAAGGAGGGGGCATTGCTATGAACAGAGCAGCAGCTAAATATTATCCATTTCAGGTGATTTCGAGATTTATGATCAACAGGCCGGGAGAGGTTTTTTATATCGGAGGGAATGATATCCTTCCGGCACCGCTTCCTCCTGAACAGGAGGCAAGTGCCATAAGCCTGTTAAATACAGATCAGGAGAAAGAGGCAAAGGCTGTGCTGATCGAACACAATCTCCGGCTTGTGGTATATATTGCCAAAAAATTTGACAATACAGGAGTTGGAGTGGAGGATCTGATTTCCATTGGGACGATCGGACTTATCAAGGCGATCAATACTTTTAATCCTGTGAAAAATATCAAGCTTGCAACCTACGCGTCCAGGTGTATTGAAAACGAGATCCTTATGTATCTCCGCAGAAACAGCAAAACCAAGATGGAGGTTTCCATTGATGAACCACTGAATGTGGACTGGGATGGAAATGAGCTTCTGCTTTCTGACATTCTGGGGACGGATGATGATGTGATCTCACGGAAACTGGAAGATGAGGTGGAGATCACCCTCCTGGGAAAAGCCATTTCCAAGCTTACCAAACGGGAGCAGATGATCATCCGTCTCCGCTTCGGTCTGGGAAACAGAGAGGGTCTGGAGAAAACCCAGAAAGAGGTAGCTGACCTTCTTGGAATCTCCCAGTCCTATATTTCCCGACTGGAAAAAAGGATCATGAAACGTCTTCGGAAAGAAATCGTGAAATATGAATAGAAGATAGGCATTTCGGAGGAACTGGCTAAAAAACAGTTTACCGTGAAAAATGAAAGTGTTATATTGTAATTACTGAGCGTGAATTACTGCATCAGGCTGCGAAAGTCAAGCATGGCTCAGGTTTCTTTTGGATAATTTTGGAAACCGATGTAGGATAAAGAGCAGAACATTATCTGCAGGAGTATACATAATGAACAGAGAAGAACTTGACCGCTACTTACGGCAGTCAACACCAAGAGAAAAAGAGGTACTGCAAGGAATCCCCCTGGAGGAACTGCACAGGCAGGACACCTGCCGCTTTGCAAAAGCCGGCCAGGGGACTTATCTTTTTGAGGAAAGCTTATTTATGGCTCCGGGGGAAAAAATCGTAGTGAGTAGGCAGGATCGTTATGTGGAGGTACTGCCGCATCAGCATGATTATATTGAACTATGTTATTTATGGTCAGGGAGCTGCAGCCAGACCATAGAGGGAAAAAAGATCGTCACCGGTGAGGGAGATGTGTGTATTTTTGATACACAGGCCGTACATTCCATTGAACCAGGCGGCGAGAACGATATTTTGGTAAATATCTTGATGAGCCGGGAGTTTTTTGACAGTGCATTTTTAAGTCGGATGCCAAGACAGGGAATCGTGTCGGAATTTCTGGCAGAGTCTGTTACAAAAAGCAGGAAAAAACAGCATTATCTGTATTTTAAAGCCCACCGGAACAGCCGTGTACGTGAGATCATGGAAGAGATCATCTCGGAATATTATACCCGGGACATCGGGATGGAAGAAGTGATGGAAAGTTATGTAATTATTCTTTTTACAGAGCTTCTCCGCGTGTGGAGAGATGAGACCAGAAAGCAGGCCTCCGTTTCCAGGGAAGTACAGATTCTGGAGCTTCTTGCCTACATTGAGAAAAATTATGAGACCTGCACACTTCCGCAGATGGGAAAAGCTTTCGGTATGCATGGCAATTATCTTACTGCCCTTCTTAAAGAAAAAACAGGGCGGAGTTTTGTGGAACATGTTCAGGAGCAGAGGCTAAAAAAAGCCCGCACCTTGCTTGAGACAACAGAACTGCCTCTCTCAGAGCTGATCCCTCTGTGTGGCTACAACAATATGAACTTTTTTTACCGGAAATTCCGCGAGGCGGAAGGATGCACTCCTGCCAGGTATCGGAAAGAACACAGACATACCTTATAAATGGTTAATATTTTGATGAAAAAGCGTTATTGAAGGATAACGTTTTTTTTGTTACTATTTTTGCAGGAAATAACCATAACACAGAAAAATGAGGGTGAAAAATATGTTAAAAATTACAGAAATCCGTATGGATTATGAGAAAGAACAGATTGGAATCACACATGTTCCGGAATTCAGCTGGACATTAGAAAGTGACAAGAGAAATGTGATTCAGGAGTCTTATGAGCTGGAAATTGCAGAAGACGCGGCTTTTGATAAGAAGATATATGAGAGCGGTAAGGTAAAAGGCGATGCATCTGCACAGATCCAGCCGGATAACGTGAAGCTGGAATCCCAGAAGAAATATTTTGCCCGTGTAAAAGTAACTGCTGCAGGGGAAGAAACCGACTGGGCAGAGACATCTTTTGTTACAGGAATCATGGACAATAAAGAGTGGAAAGCTGTGTTCGTATCTGCTGAGGAAGAGACTGACAGGGATAATTCCAAAGGAACTTATGTAAAAGGTGAGTTCACAGTAGCGAAGCCTGTAAAAGAAGCATTCGTATCTGTAACTGCACTTGGACTTTATAATTTCTATCTCAATGGAAAGAAGGTAGGGAACGATCAGCTTACACCAGGCTGGACATCCTACCGCAAGCATCTCTGTTTCCAGACATACGAAGTAACCGATTACCTGAAAGAAGGAAAGAATGCAGCAGGTGCAATTCTGGCAGCGGGCTGGTATAAAGGAAAAATGGGCTTTGACGGCCTTGCAAAAAGAAGAAACCACTATGGTGAGAATACAGCACTTCTTGCACAGATGGTCATCCGTTATGAGGACGGAACAGAGGAAACAGTTGTCACAGATGAGAACTGGAACGGCGCAGATGCACCTGTAGTATTTGCAGAGATCTACGATGGTGAGATTTACGATGCAGCTAAAGAGATCAAAGACTGGGCAGAAGCAGACTGCAAAGATGGACAGTGGAAACCGGTCCGCAAACTGGATTATAACTTCTCTGTACTCACAGGCCAGGGCAGCGGAAAAGTTTCCCTTATGGATGAAGTGAAGCCAAAAGAAATCTTCAGAACACCGGCAGGAGATACAGTTATCGATTTCGGCCAGAACATGAGTGCACTGATCCAGGTTACAGCAGCAGGTAAAAAAGGCGATGTGATCCAGCTGGACTGCTTTGAAGTGCTGGATTCCAAAGGAAATGTATATCTGGATAACCTGAGAGGGGCAAAGGAATCTCTTCAGTATACATTCGGGGAAGAAGGAACCATCACGTACCGTCCGTCATTTACATTTATGGGATTCCGCTATGCGAAGATCGTTTCCTTCCCGGGTGAGCCATCCCTTGACAATTTTACGGCAAATGCCATCCATACCAATATGGAGCGTACAGGATTCCTTGAGACATCTAATCAGGATCTGAATCAGCTGGCGCACAACATTCTCTGGGGACTGAAGAGCAATTTCGTGGATGTTCCAACAGACTGCCCGCAGCGAGATGAGCGTCTTGGATGGACAGGCGATGCGGAGATATTCTGTCGTACAGCGTGCTTCCTTGAGAATACCTATTCCTTCTACCGTAAATGGCTCCGTGATGTGGAGGCAGATCAGACAGCAGAAGGAGGCGTTGCCCATGTTGTTCCGGATATCATTTCCGGTAATGAGGGAGACAACTGGCTTCTGGAACAGGGCAGCCATTCTGCAGCAGCCTGGGCAGACGTAGCTGTGATCAATCCATGGACAATGTATCTGACATTCGGTGACAAAGAGATCCTGAAGATCCAGTACAACAGCATGAAGAACTGGATCAACTTTATGAGAGAATATTCTGTAGATTATATCTGGAACTACAAGCTTCAGTTCGGTGACTGGGTAGCTCTTGATGCTGAAGAAGGCAGCTATTTCGGTGCAACACCAAATGATCTGACTTGTACTGCATACTTTGCATATTCCACAGGTCTGTTTGTAAAAGCAGCAGAAGCTCTGGGATGTACTGAGGACGTGAAAGAGTACACAGATCTTTACAATAAAGTTGTAGATAAATTCCAGAGAACCTTCTTTGATGAAAACGGTGAGATGACAGCACAGACACAGACAGCCCATATCGTGGCACTGTACTTCGGACTGGTACCGGAAAAATACAAAGAAAAAACAGTTCAGGGACTTTTAAGACTTCTGAAAAAAGAGAATGATCATCTTGTAACAGGATTCGTGGGAACTCCGTATTTCTGCCACGCATTAAGCCAGAACGGACATGTAAAAGAAGCTTATGACCTGCTTCTTAAAGATGATTTCCCATCATGGCTGTATCAGGTAAAAATGGGCGCAACTACAGTCTGGGAGCACTGGGATGGACTGAAACCGGACGGAACCATGTGGAGTGCAGATATGAACTCCTTCAACCACTATGCCTACGGTTCTATCGGAGAGTGGCTGGTTCGTGTAATGGCAGGTCTTGAAGTTGACGAGAAGAAACCTGGATATAAACATGCTGTGATCTATCCGAGAATGGGTGGAAACCTGGACTATGTAAAGGCTGAGTATCGTTCTGTATACGGACCGGTAAGAAGCTTCTGGGAAGAAAAACCGGAAGAGACAGTTCTTCATGTTTCCGTACCTGTGAATACAACAGCTACCATCTGCCTTGATGGTGCGAAGGAAGTGAAAGTCGCAGACGGACTTAACTTTACAGCCGCAGACGGATTTATGCAGGCTGAAGCCGGATCAGGAGATTATGAGATTCATTTTGTAAGATAATATATAGAATAATACAGGAAAAATGTTAAAAGAAGACAGCTGCCTGGTTTATCGAGAAGATAAATTCCGGGCAGCTGTTTTTATGATTTTCAAAATTTCAGGAAATACAGTAGAATTTGTCAGAGACCTTCGATATAATAAACACAGAATGTTGTTAAAAAATGCAGAACGAAAGAAAAATACGGAAAGGTTGTGACTGGATGATCGACATTGCACATGCAAAACAGGAATTCGAAAAATATCTGGATGAATACGACCGGGAGGATGAACAGATCTATCTGAAGATCGAGCATACCTACGGTGTTGTGAAATATGCAGGAGAGATCGCCGAAAGAATGGAATGTTCCAGGGAAGATGTGGAGCTTGCAGAGCTGATCGGTCTGCTCCACGATATCGGACGTTTTGAACAGATCCGGAGATTTCACAGTTTTGAGCCGGGAACTATGGATCATGCAGTATTCGGGGCAGATCTTCTCTTTGGGGAGGAGAAGATGATCCGACGCTTTGTGAAGGATGATAAATTTGATGAGCTGATCGATGCAGCAATCCGGAAACACAGTGATTTCAAACTGGATGGAATCCACGATACAAGAACACTTTTCCATGCAAAACTGATCCGGGATGCAGATAAGCTGGATAACTGCAGGGTAAAGCTGGAAGCGTCAATAGAGGCCATGCTTGGTGTATCAGAAGAGGCTGCGGGGGAAGGCCTGATCTCGCCGAAAGTATGGGAATCCTGCCTGAGAAGAGAATCGGTGCTCTCAGCAGACAGGCAGGTGCCTGTAGATTACTGGGTCTCCTATCTTGCGCAGTACTATGATATCAATTTTCCGGAAACCTGTGAGATCATAGAGGAAGAAGATTATATCACCAGGATCGCAGACAGAATCCGTTATCAGGAACAGGACACCAGGGATAAGATCCGCATACTCACAGAAGATCTGAAACGATATCTGGAGATGCCGGCTGTATCAGTGAAAGAATAAGGCAATAAGAGAAGAACCGCCATTCACACCATCTGTGAATCAAAGAGAGAAATAGGCATTTCTGGATTTCTTTTTAATTGAGTATCCGACAGGGGGGACAGATGATAAGAAGTCGATGCCGACAAGATTCTTGCCATTGCAAGTTTTAAAGACTATCTCCGGGGCGGAACAAAGCTCATAACAGAGTATGGAAAAACTGAAATGTGGTATATCATGGAATGTAAGTCTGAGATATTGTTGATAACAGTGTAAACTGTAGAGGGGTCGCAAAACCGCGACCCCTCTGCACGCCCCTCGGGCTTTTTTTACAGTGTTATTTTTGAAATGGTTTTTATTTCCCCGTTTATTTTCTTGAGCTGATGAAAGCTTCTACTTCTTCCCTGGTTGGCATTACGCGGAGAGCGCCTTTTTTGGTGGTGATGAGGGAGGCAGCTGCATTTGCGAAAGTGAGGAGCTCTTGCAGGTTTTCAATGGCAAGGTTTTCAAGCCCGTGCTCAAGGACATAGTTCAGAGCACTTGCGCAGAAGGTGTCACCGGCTCCTGTGGTTTCGATAGTGTGTTCCTGAAGGAATGGTGCTGCTTCTGCTTTTTGTCCGTGGTAGTATGCGCGACTTCCGTTTTTTCCGAGAGTGATAAGAACAAGAGGAATGTGGTATTTTTCTTCGATGAGAGCTGCCCCTTTGTCATAGTCTGTAGTATCGAAGAGAAATTCTACTTCGTTGTCGGAAATTTTCAGTACATCGCAGCGTTCCATTCCGTATTCGATTTCTTTGCGGGCATCATTAAGGTCTTTCCAGAGAGGCGGGCGCAGGTTTGGGTCGAAGGTGATGATACAGCCAGCTTCTTTTGCAACGTCAAGTGCGTAGCGGGTTGCTTCACGGACACCTTCATGTGTAGATGAGAGTGTGCCGAAATGGAAAATCCGGGAATTACGGATAAGTTCTGCATTTACTTCATCTTTGGTGAGCATCATGTCTGCGCCTGGATTACGGTAGAAAGAGAAATCACGATCTCCGTCCGGATATGTATGTACAAACGCAAGGGTAGTATGGATTTCATTGTCCATGACGAGGTTCCTGGTATCAATACCACATTCTTCAACAGCGTTTTTTAGCTGTTTTCCGAACATATCATTTCCAACCTTTCCGATAAAGGCTGTTTTTTTGCCAAGGCGGTTAAGCATGGCGAGTACATTGCAAGGAGCACCGCCGGGGTTTGCTTCAAAAGTAGGGTTTCCCTGAGAACTGTTGCCGTTTTCTGTGAAATCAATCAGAAGTTCGCCGAGAGCAGTTACATCATACAGTTTGTTTTCCATTTATAATTCCTCCTGGTAGTTTGTTTTTTTCAGTGGAATAAGAAAATCCACTCGTTTTTCTGTCTCATATTATAATCGTTGGAAAGAGTTTTGGGAAGAACCAAATTGACTTATTTTCTATTATATTACCGGTTACTCAGATGCTTTTTTGCGAAGATTAAGAAGAGTTTTCTTTATTTTTCAGTAAAAAAGTGGTAAACTGAATATATAAAACAACAGATATAACGGAGGAGACGATTATGGCTGATAAAGCGTATGAATATATGGACTGGCCCCGGATCGAAGCGATTGTTTATGGTGAGGAGGCTTCACCCCGGGATGTAATGCAGCCGAGAGTGACAGAGGATGGTGTATTGCTCCAGGGATTTTTTCCGGGAACGGAAGCAGCAGAAGTAGTAGTTGGAAAAAAATCTTATCCTATGATATTGGAAGATGAGGCTGGATATTATGCGGTAATGCTTCCTATGAAGAGGATTCCGGAATATTGTTTCCGTGTAACAAGAGGAAGTATAAAAGAAACATTTTATGATGCATATGAATGTCCATGCCAGATCACAGAAGAAGAGGAGCGCGCTTTTTGCGCAGGAGTTTATTATAAAGCGTATCAGAAACTGGGAGCTCATCCTGGTACTTATGGCGGTGTGAAAGGAACTTATTTTGCGGTGTGGGCACCGAATGCCATTCGTGTTAGTGTGGTGGGAGATTTTGACCGGTGGGATGGAAGACGACTTCCAATGCACCGTATGCCGATGTCTGGGATTTTTGAACTGTTTGTTCCTGGAGTAAAAGCCGGAACTGCTTATCAGTATGAGGTCAAGATCAAAGGAGGAAATATTCAGCGAAAATCGGATCCTTATGGAAATGGTACGCAGGAGCCGCCGTCAGTACTTTCTGTTGTGGCTGATCTGGGAGAGTTTTTATGGCAGGATAATGAGTGGATGAAGGAACGGGTGAAATATGAAAGCCGGGAGGTTCCGGTTTCTATTTATGAAACGGATATTACTGCATGGAAAAACAACAGGGATCTTATAGAATTTGTGAAAGAGACAGGCTATACTCATGTGGAATTTCATCCGGTCATGGAATATCTTGACCAGAGATCAGGCGGTTATTCCACATCAGCATACTATTCTGTGACGAACCGTTTTGGTACAGCTGATGATTTACGGGCACTGGTGGAAGAGCTGCACATGGCAGGGATAGGAGTGCTTCTTGACTGGGCACCTGCTCAGTTTCCACGATTTGATGCAGGACTTGAGAAGTTTGATGGGACACCTCTTTATGAAGTACAGAACCCGGCTATGGCAGTCCATCCGATGTGGGGAACTATGCTCTTTAATTATGGTAGCCCGATGGTAAGAGATTTCCTGCTTTCAAATGCGTTTTTCTGGTTGGATGAATTTCATGTGGATGGCTTCCGACTGGATGATGTGGATGCTATGCTGTATCTGGATTTTGGAAGGGAAGCAGGGCAGTGGACCCCGAATCTTTACGGTTCAAATGAGAATCTTCAGGCATTGGAGTTCATCAAGCATCTGAATTCTATTGTGAAAAAATACAATCCAGGAGTTATTATGATTGCCCAGGAAGATGGACTTTGGCCTCAGCTTACAGACAGTGTGGAGAATGATCATCCTGGTTTTGATTATAAATGGAGTGGCGGATGGACCAGAGATTTCCTGACATATATGGAAACAGAGCCGATGAGAAGAAATGAACATTACGATCAGATGACCCTCTCCATGATGTATGCTTACAGTGAACATTATGTACTTACCCTGGGAAAAAGAGATGTAGGGACTACAGCAGAGTTTCTGGAAAAACTTCCGGGATCTCTGAAACAGAAAGTGGCACAGCTCCGTGCTGCATATGGTTATCTTACTCTTCATCCGGGAATTAAGATGACTGCTCCTGATTTTGATATTACGCCAGAGTTAAAGGAATACATTCATGACCTTAATGAGTTCTACAAAACCAATCCGGCTTTGTATTTGATGGATGGAAATTCGGATGGTTTTGAGTGGATCCGGTTTACAAATTATGATGAGAATATTGTAGCTTTCCTGCGAAAAACAGAGAAGCCGGAGGAAACACTTCTTGCAGTATGCAATTTCTCGCCTGTATCTTATGACAGTTATCAGGTGGGGGTTCCCTTCAAAGGTAAATATAAGGAAATCCTGAACAGTGATAGTGGTAAATATGGTGGTCAGGGTGTCGTGAATGTGAGAGTAAAAGCTTCCATAGATAAAGAATGTGATAATCGTGAATTTTCGCTGAAACTGAAACTTCCGGCATATGGAGTGACGGTATTTACCTGTACTCCGGAAAAGAGAGCATCTCAGAAAAAAACTGCTAAAGCTTCGAAAATTATGAAAACAGCAGATGGAAAGAGCAGGACTGCGACAAAGAAAACTGCTGTAAAAAAATCAAAAGGCACTTCTAAGACTGTGGAAAAGACAGTAAACAGTGCAGTAGAAAAAGTGAAAGAAACGGCAGTAGAAACAACATCAGCAGTAAGAGGTGCGGTAAAGAAAGTAACAACCCGAAAGAAGTCCTCTTCCACGAAAAAATAATCTGGGAGTTCATTGAAAAACACTTGCATTTTTTATAAAATCGAGTATAATATCAGTTGTGTTTGACACAAGCTGGAATAGCTCAGCCGGTAGAGCACTTCACTCGTAATGAAGGGGTCGTGAGTTCGAGTCTCATTTCCAGCTTGCCATTATTGAATCCGGATACTTTGAACAGAGTATCCGGATTTTTGCGTTATCCGGCGTTTTTTTTGTGATTTTTCAGTGCTTGCATTGCTGAAAATTTATGTTATCATAAGGGGATAAAGGTTTATTGCTTTTATAACGTATTAACTTATGAAAGTGAAGGCTTTTGATCCATGCTCTATACCTGAGAAAGCTGTACAGATTTTGATGGATATAGAGGATATCAAGAGAGGATGTTAAACAAATGTTAGATAAAACAGAAGAAAAGATTCTTCAGAGAATTGATGCATACAGAGAGCAGATCATAAATTTTGCAGAAGATATCGCTTCACATCCGGAACCGGGATTTGAAGAGATACGGACAGCACAAAAAACAGCAGAGTGTCTCAGACAGCTGGGATATGAGGTGACGGAGCATCTTGCACGGACTGGTGTACGTGGTGACAGTCATCCTGCAGAAGGCCCGCATCTGACGATCATCGGAGAGATGGATGCAATCGGCTGTAAGGCACATCCTGTGTCGGATCCTGTCACCGGTGTGGCACATGCCTGCGGGCATCACGCACAGATGGCAGCAATGATAGGCTGTGCAGCGGCACTGGCAGATACAGAAATTCAGAAAGAGCTTGGCGGAAGCCTTTCTTTTCTTGCAGTTCCTGCTGAGGAATATATTGATGCAGATAAACGTGTCCGTCTTCAGAAAGAAGGAACAGAATTCTGCTGCGGCAAGAGCGAGATGATCCGCACAGGAGTTTTTGATGATACGGATATTGCGCTGACGACCCATGTGCATATGGTTCCGGTCGAGGAGGATTTTTACCTGGGAAATCCGGCGTGCAACGGTTACAGTGCAGAACGAGTCACTGTCAGAGGCAAGGCCGCACACGGGGCGATCGATCCGTGGAACGGTGTCAACGCCCTCAGCATCACGACCAGCGCGATCCAGATGATGGGACTGATGCGTGAGACTTTTCGGGAAGAAGACCATGTACGTCTCCACAATGTGATCCGCAAGGCAGGCGATGTCATCAACAGCGTGCCGGATGAAGCAGTCATAGAGACGAAGGTGCGGGCGGCTTCCCTTGAGAAGATCGAGGAGATCACCGACATGGTCAACCGTGCCTACGACGGGGCTGCTTATGCATTCGGCGGCAGGATCGAGCGGGAAATACTCCAGGGCTACATGCCGATCCTTCCGAGAGAGGCAGACACGGCACTTCTGGAGGCGGCGGAGGATCTGGACCTTGATTATCGCACCGTGCAGAAGGGCGACTTCAACAATGCCTGCACGGATGTAGGCGATCTGAGCCATCTGATGCCGGTCGTGAATTTTACATTCAAGGGCTTTGAAGGCAAACTCCATGGGGCAGACTTCCGTATCACAGATCCGGAAAAGGCATACATCCTTCCGGCAAAACTGCTTGCCCTGACCATGTACAAACTCTTAAGAAACGATGGAGAGCAGGCCAGAAAGATCTGCACAGAGTTTACCCCGGTTTTTGACAGAGAAAGTTACACGGCTTATATCAGAAAGCAGACAGACCAAAAATAAAACAGCAGGAGGACAGGCAGAAAAATGGCAGAAACATGTTTGGAATTAAAAAAGATCAAGAAATCCTTTTCAAAGGATGAAACCGTTCTCAAAGAGATCAGTCTTTCCATCGGAAAGGGTGAATTTATCACACTTCTGGGATCTTCCGGATGTGGCAAGACGACAACCTTACGTATTATCGCGGGCCTTGAGACACCGGATTCCGGTCAGGTATTTCTGGACGGCAAAGATGTGACAGATCTCGCACCGGAAGCGAGAGACGTAAACACAGTATTTCAGAATTACGCCCTGTTTCCGCATATGACCGTTGCAGACAATATCGGCTACGGACTGAAACTTAAGAAAGTTCCGAAAGCCGAGATCAGAAAACGTGTCGCCGAAATGCTGGAACTGGTACAGCTTCCGGGATATGAGAAGCGTAAACCGTCAGAGCTCTCCGGTGGACAGAGACAGCGAGTTGCGATCGCACGTTCTCTGGTAAATAATCCGAAGGTCCTTCTTCTCGATGAGCCTCTGGGAGCATTGGATCTCCAGCTCCGCCGCGCGATGCAGCTGGAACTTAAGAAATTACAGAAAAAACTTGGCATCACGTTTGTCTACATCACACATGACCAGGAAGAAGCGATCAATATGTCAGACCGTATCGCAGTCATGAACCAGGGAAGATTTGAGCAGATCGGTTCCCCGGATGAGATCTACAATCATCCAAAGACCAGCTATGTGGCAACTTTTGTCGGAAATGCAAACATCCTTAAGGGAACTGTAGAAGCAATGGAAAGCGATCAGGTGCGCGTAAGCCTTGCAGGAGGAACTGTTCTGGCAGCGGCAGACGGCAATGTTTTACAGGCAGGAACACCGGTGACACTGGCAGTCCGGAGCGAAAATATCGTTCTTGACGAAACCTGTCAGAAAGGTCTTGACGCAGAAGTAGTCGAGAAGAGTTTTGCCGGAGGTCTTCTCCGCGTTGTACTGAAACTTACCGACGGAACAGAAGTGATCGCAAGCAGATACGGCATCGATGCGAGCGTGCAGCCAGGACAGAAAGTAACCTGTTTCTTTGAACCGGAGAATGCCGTTCTGGTAGATCTTGACACAGAAAGCGGGGCAGAATCATGAAAAAAAAGAAATCCGGCTCTGTCTGGATGATCCTGCCGTTATACATCTTTACGATCATTTTTGTGGCAGGACCGCTGCTTTATATGCTGGCACTGAGCTTTGCACAGCCAAAAGCAGGACACGGCGTGGAGTGGACATTTACACTTGCAAATTATAAAAAGATCCTTGACCCTGTCTACATGCAGACCTTTACAGGATCTTTCCAGCTTGCCCTGACCAGTACCCTGATTATCTGCCTGGTCGGATATCCGTTTGGATATTTTATGGCAAAACTTTCCGACAAATGGAAAAAACGCGCGATGATCTTTCTGATGCTGCCGTTTTGGGTAAACTCCCTGATCCGACTTTACGGATGGATGATCATCCTTCAGACCAAAGGGCTTTTGAACCATGTGCTCAAAAGCCTTGGGCTGATCGAGAAGCCGCTTCGTATCCTTTACAGCTATCCGGCGATCGTGATCGGTATGACCTATGTGCTGCTTCCGTTTATGATCCTTTCTGTCTATTCCAGCGCGGAGAAACTGGACTGGTCGCTCGTCGAGGCGGCAAGAGATCTCGGAGCGAGCCCGTTTAAGGCTTTTTGGACAGTATCTTTCAAACTGACTCTGCCAGGTCTTCTTTCCGGTGTGATCCTGACATTTATCCCGTCCATGGGACTGTTTTTCATCGCAGATATCCTGGGTGGAAACAAGATCGTGCTTGTTGGAAGTCTGATCCAGGAACAGATGACAAGAGGAAATAACTGGCCGTTCGCGGCGGCACTGGCTGTGGTATTGATGATCCTT
>OLQR01001241.1_pt1 | contig 15689 bp, 14 predicted proteins | sample 1671881 | NCBI WGS metagenome assembly OLQR01 (sample SAMEA3136623, study PRJEB25190) | human gut metagenome | biome: human gut; feature: human-associated habitat; material: faeces | place: Austria | collected 2013 | reverse complement strand
ATACCAGAAGAATGCCAGAGCAATTTCTTTTTACCAAAGAGAAGGGTTCATTATTCAATGTGAAGGTTTGGATGAAGCTACTGGTGAAAAAGAAAGGCCCGTATCCGTTCTGGATATGAGCCTTGCAAGAATTGGTGAATTGTAATCCTTGCTTTATGGAATGGAATTTTCTGATGTGTCAGTTTCTCGATTATAGTTGCGACACTGTCATATGGAGCGATTCCCATATCTGCGACCATATATAATGCCACTCCCATAGATGCCATCAGCTGAGCAAGCAGCAGTGCAAGGATACGCAGTGGCAGATTCATCTGAATCTGCACTACATCATTCGCTACATAACAAATAAAGTCTGCAATGTATCCGACAAGAATGCAAAGAAAGTAATCAAGAGTATGTTTAAAAATGTGGCAGACGGGAAAGACGTTGTTGTAACATTTCAGAATTAGAAGAAAATTAGATGAGAAGAGGCAAATTGTAGTAATTGGCATTTTATGAGCCGAAAAAGTATGTTATAACTGTTGATTAAGAATAATTAACAAAAGGAAAATGGGTATGAAAAAAAAGGAAATAAATTATCAATTACTGATAAGAAGAATATGTCTTATCGTACTTGATATCATATGTATTATCGCAGCATCAATTCTGGCATTACTGACACGTTTTGAGTTCGATTTCAGCCAGATTCCGAAAGAATTCTTAAAAGTAATCTATAAATACGGACCATTCACCATAGTCATAACATTAATTATATTTTCACTTTTCCGTATCTACAGTAGTTTATGGGAGTACGCAGGGATTGAAGAAGTATTCAGTCTGATCGCAGCCTGTCTTGTGGCGGCCGTAGCGAAGATTGTCATCATCTTATTTACATGAAGCGTTATGCCAAGAAGCTGGTATGTACTGGATACAATTTATCTGATGATCCTGATCGGGGCAACAAGAGTATCTTACCGACTGATACGTCTGCGCAGACAGAACCGTACATTCCCATGGTCAAAGAGAAAGAAAGTCATGATCATCGGCGGAGGAGAGGCCGGAAGAAGTCTGATCACAGAGATCCAGAACAGTAAATATCTGGATCAGAAGGTTGTCTGTATCATAGACGATGATCCGTATAAGATCGGAAGATATATTAAGGGAGTCAAGGTTGTCGGTAATCGGAACAGTATCAAGAAAAGCGTCAAGAAATACAATGTCCAGCAGATCATCCTGACGATACCATCGGCAAATGCAGCAAAGATCAGACCAATCGTGGAGATCTGTCAGGATACAAACTGTGAATTTATGATCCTGCCGGGAGTATATCAGCTGGTCAACGGTGAGGTCAGGGCAAGTAAGCTGCGTCCGGTGAACATCGATGACCTTCTGGGAAGAGATGAAGTCTATGTCAATCTGGACGAGGTCATGGATTATGTATCAGGAAGAGTAATTATGGTAACCGGCGGCGGAGGTTCGATCGGAAGTGAATTATGCAGACAGATCGCAAAGCACAGTCCGAAGCAGCTGATCATCTTCGACATCTATGAGAACAATGCATATGATATCCAGCAGGAATTGTTAAGGGAACAGCCGAAGCTTGACCTGGTGGTGCTGGTCGGTTCTGTACGTGATGAGAACCGTATCAACAGTATCTTCGAACAGTACCGTCCGGAGATCATCTATCATGCGGCAGCACATAAGCATGTGCCGCTTATGGAGGGCAGCCCGAACGAGGCTATCAAGAATAATGTCCTCGGAACTTATAATATGGTCAGAATGGCAGATAAATGGAATGTTAAGAGATTTGTGCAGATATCTACAGATAAGGCTGTCAACCCAACGAATATCATGGGAGCTTCCAAGAGAATCTGTGAGATGATCATACAGACTTATAATAAAGAATCGAACACAGAATATGTAGCAGTGCGGTTCGGTAATGTACTTGGAAGTAACGGAAGTGTTATTCCTTTATTTAAAAAACAAATTGCAGAAGGAGGACCGGTAACCGTCACACATCCGGAGATCATCCGCTACTTTATGACGATTCCGGAAGCGGTATCACTGGTACTTCAGGCAGGTGCCTATGCCAAAGGCGGAGAGATCTTCGTCCTGGATATGGGAGAACCGGTAAAGATCCTTGATCTTGCAAAGAATATGATCCGGCTGTCAGGCTATAAAGTCGATCAGGATATCAAGATTGAATTCACGGGACTGCGTCCGGGAGAAAAATTATACGAAGAACTTCTGATGGACGAAGAAGGTATGACGGATACACCGAATAAGCTGATACATATCGGACATCCGATCGATGTAGATGAAGTCAAGCTCGCACATGCACTCAGAGTCCTTGAGAGCGCAGCACAGAATGAGACCGATGATATGCGTCTGATCGTGGAAAGCATCGTTCCGACCTATCATCCCAAATTAAATAAATCAACACAATAGAACCAGAGAATACAGGAGGCATAACAGATATGTTCAAAGAGGATCATTTGTCTTTCAGACAAAGGAAATATATGAAGGTTAAGAACATAATAGGAAGAGCTCTTGGAGGGATCGGTCTGGTGGTATTATCACCCGTCTATCTGGCAATTATTGTGGCGATCAAGAAAGAAGACGGGATCACAGCTCCTGTCTTTTTTTCGCAGAAAAGAGTAGGAATCCATAAGGAATATTTTAACCTGTACAAATTCCGCTCCATGCGCACAGATACGCCGCACGATAAGCCGACACACCTTCTGGAGAACCCGGATCAGTACATAACAAAAGTGGGACATTTCCTGCGGAAATCATCACTGGATGAACTTCCGCAGCTTTGGAATATTGCCAGAGGAGATATGGCCGTGATCGGACCGAGACCGGCACTGTGGAATCAGGATGACCTGATCGCAGAACGTGACAAGTACGGAGCTAATGATGTAAAACCAGGACTTACCGGATGGGCACAGATCAACGGAAGAGATGAACTTGAGATCCCTGTCAAAGCCAGACTGGACGGCGAGTATGTAAAAAAGATGGGGCCGCTTATGGATATCCGTTGCTTTATCGGAACGGTATTCTCCGTGCTTCGAAGTGACGGAGTCGTAGAAGGCGGAACCGGAGCAAAGAAGAAACTTATGGTCATCGCCAATCATTCTTATATGCTGTGGCAGTTCAGAAGAGAATTGATCGGGAAACTTATGGAAGATTACGACGTGATCATCAGTACACCATTCGTAGGACATGAGGATGATTTTAAAGCAATGGGATGTACGATGATCGAGACGGATGTGGACCGCCGTGGGATCAACCCGAAGACGGATATGAAGCTGTATCTGACCTACCGCCGGTTATTAAAAGAACATCACCCGGATATGGTAGTTACCTATTCGATCAAGCCTAATGTATATGCAGGATATGCCTGCCGACAGATGCGGATTCCATATTGTGTCAACGTACAGGGACTCGGAACTGCATTCCAGAAGAAGGGACTTCGGGAAATCGTTATAAGAATGTATAAAACAGCCTTAAAAAAGGCAAAGACAGTGTATTTCGAAAATAAGGGAAATGCGAAGGTGTTCCTGCAGGAGCAGATCATCCGTCGGGAACAGATGTGTCTGCTTAAAGGGGCAGGAGTAAATCTTAAGTATTATACTTATCAGAAATATCCGGAGAATGACAAAGTGCATTTCCTATATCTTGGAAGGATCATGAAGGAAAAAGGAATGGACGAACTGTTCTATGCAGCGAAAGAACTACAGCGAAAAGAAGTACCGTTCGTTCTGGATCTGGTAGGATTCTTCGAAGATGAATACAAAGAAAAGATTGATAAGCTGGTGGATGCAGGGATCGCAGTATTCCATGGATTCCAAGAAGATCCGAGACCATATTATGCCATGGCCGACTGTGTCGTGCTCCCAAGTTATCATGAAGGAATGTCAAATGTACTTCTGGAGGCAGCAGCGACCGGACGGCCGGTGATCACCAGCAATATTCCGGGCTGTAAGGAAGCCGTAGACGATGATAAGAGCGGGCTTCTGTGTGAAGCAGAGGACTGGAATGATCTGTACCGTAAGATGAGTAAGATCGCCCGGATGAGCCGTATAGAACGCGAAGCAATGGGAGTATGCGGCAGAGATAAGATGGCGCGGGAATTCGATAAGGATAAGGTTGTGAAGAAGACGATACAGGGGATCGAGAGAGTATAATATAATCAAAGACGGTAAAAAGGAAACTCCTTTTTGGCAGATGCCAGAAAGGAGTTTCCTTTTATTAAAGATTTTTATCTAAGATTTTTTATCTACCTTATCTACGGAATCTTCTCTTACAGATCACAGCTGCGATCACAGCAAGTGCTGCCAGAGAAAGAAGTGTGTACATCCATACCGGTGACTGATCGCCGGTTCTGGCTGCAGCTTTGTTAGAAACTTTGCCGTTGGTTGATTTGTTAATATTTATATTCTTGGTTGTATTCTTGTTATTATTCAGGTTCTGATTCGGCTTCAGATTCTGTCCAGGATTATCGCTTCCAGGATTCTTCGGATCATCCGGTGTACCAGGATCCGGTTTGTCAGGATTCTCTGGATCTGGATTCTCCGGCTTCGGGTTCTCCGGGTCATCTTTGGCCTGGATCGTGTAAGTGGTCCATCCGCGTGCCAGAGGAAGCGAATATGTCTCACCGTCTAAAGTAACCTTCTTACAAGGCTCGCCATACGCGGACACATCGTCCATGACAAGCTCCGCTTTCGCATGATAAGTACCTGCCTTGGAAGGAACTTCGGAAAGTTCTTCTCCGACAGCACCGTTATCATCTGCATAGTAAGTCATCTTATAAGCAACGCCCTCTACCTCTTTGCCCAATACATAAGTATGGAAATATGGTGCAAGGTCGATCGGAGATCCGTTCTCCGTAAATGTCTCGTCATACGCACGGCTTAATACCGGAGCGTAATCAGATCCATACCAGGTGTAATAAAGTGCTTTCAGGAATTCGGTTCTTTCCGCATCTTTCTCGGCGTCTGTAGAAGGAGTATAGCCTTCTTCGTGGTTGGTAAAGTAATTGCGCAGTTCATTTGCCGCAAACTGCATGCCGGCCTCATCTGCTGTCGTGTAGATGGTGAAACGCTTGTTCTTGAATGTAGTACCTGTCTTTACGTTTTTATCATTTACAATGACGATAGTAGCCTTGTAGTAAGAGGTAATGATATTGTTACCGATGTACATTGCACCGGCGGTACTTTCGTCTGTCGGAACAATCTTCCCATTCTTATCATAAGTTAGTTTGTAGTAAGTATCTTTGGCTTTCTGACCGATGCCGGATTCATTGGATACGGTCTCTACTGTGTGATAGTTAAAGTACGTGTCAGCCTCTTTGAAAGGTTCTGTAGAACGGAAATACTTCACAAAGTCTTTTGCAACATCTTCAAACTGAGACTGTTCACCGGCTGTGTAACCTTCTCCGGAGAATACGATCGTCTTATTGTTGTAATAAGGCATAGCACCCGGATAATCGGCTGTGTCGTTATTCTGAAGAGTCGTGGACTTGAAGGTAATCTCATAGTCTTTGGTCTTGCTGCTGATCGCGGTTCCAGTGGCTTTGTCATAAGCGGTAAGGGTTACTTTGTAACGGCCAGGAGTTATCGGCGCATCGTCGCTGTCATAATTATAAGTAATTTCAGCGGCGTAAGGAACCGTTCCTTTATAATGCGCTTTTACCGTATAGTCTTTGTCATAATTAACGGTATAATTAAGGTCAGCAGGTTTGCCGTCGTATACCTTGGACGGAACATCGAGAGTGATGAGGTCCGGTAATTCGATCGTGTAGGCAGCTGTCTGACTGCATTTCTCATATGTGCTGTCTCCGGCAAATGTAGCTTCGATGGTATAAGTTCCGGCTTTGTTAGGAATACCGGATACTACGTTGCCATCTGCATCCTTGTAAGTAAGCGTTAAAGCATCACCAAGCTTATCGCCTGTGATCTCATTCTTACCTCTGCGGAGGATAAAATATTCACGCATATCTTTGCCTGTGTCAGACTCATAGAACATGTCTGCATAAGGCTGGAAGAATAACTTGGTTACATTTGAATCCTGACAGAAGGTCTTGCGGATCTGTTCTTTACATACTTCGCAGAAAGCATACTGCTTGCCAAGGAAACGCATCTTACAATTCTGGTGTGGACGGTACCATCCGTTACCGCCATTGTCATATTCATAGACACCGACACCATTCTTACCGATGAAGCGTGACCAGCGGACCTTTGCAGGATCAGACTCAGCTGTCATATTCGGCATCTCGGCCGCATAGCTTGCACCTGCGAAATATTCATCCGAAAGTTTGGCAGTGGTGTGTCCAAGCTCGTGAAGCATCATCTCAAGGGATTCATTATTAAGAGAAGCAACACATACACTTCCGCCGCTTCCGCCGTATGTGGTAGCATTGACGATCACAACATTAAAGTCTGCCGCAGGAAGGTACTGATCTGATAACTGCTTTGCTTTCTTAGATCCATCCGAACTGATCGTAAGAAGACGCTGCATACCGCCTGACCAGAATGAAGATCCGAAGTAGGTGTCGCGTGTGTCTGCGTTCGCCTGCTCCTGGTTGATCGCTGTATCTGCTTTTGCGCCCGATTCGTTCGATACAACTCCGAGAGCGTAGATCTTGATCGTATCTTTGAACTCATCCCAAGGAGAAGTATCCATCAGATAATCCGCGGTATTCTGAGCATTGGTATAGAACGAATCCTGCTCGGAAGCAGTGAAGCCGTCGCCGAAGATCAGCAGAACAAAAGCATCTTCATCAGCCAGACTCTTGTCACCGTATACGAGGTGAGGAGTCTTGTCCGGAATCGGATCGGTAACTGCATCGTCAGCTGCCTTTACTTCCTTCGTCTCTTTCACGTCCTGCTTAGCAGCTTCCTTACCGGATGAAGCATCTGTTGCAGAAGTACCGGCTACAGAATCTGATACAGAATCTGAAACGGAATCGGGAGTGGTCAGGTTCGCATCGGTGGTCGCTGCATCGGTGGAATCCGTTACGTCCTTAACTTCCGGTGTCTCAGGACTTACAGTCTGTTCTTCGGAAGTAACCGGATCGGCTGCGAATGCATGACCAGGCGGTACCAGTAATGAAGAAATTACCAGTGCGCCCGCCAGGACAGGAGCAAATCTCTTTTTCCAATAACTTTTTCTAAACATATAGGCCTCCTTTCAGTAATGCCAATGTGTGTTGGGCGTTACACGATAATTATCTTCCTTACATCATGTAAACACCAAATGTGTTAAAGTCAACATATCATACAAAATGCACAATTGCAATAGGAAAAGTTGGAATAATATGGTTAAAATGACGAAAAAATAGAAAAAGGAGATACATGAGAAAACGTGAAGTGTTATGAATGGAAAAGAAGGTGATATAAAACTTGTAGGGGTAGAAATGGAATATGAGAGGTAAATAAGAAAAAACGTTATAAATTACGAGATATCGGTACAAATGGTGAGTTATGCTTATCGTGCTGTATTGGAATATTAAGGAATATATGGTAGAATTAAGTGTTGAAAAACGTATGAAGCAGGTAAGAGAATCCCTGCAATATCAATCAATTATTTGGAGAAGAATATGGACAAGAATTATATATTGATAATCGGATGGGTTGCCGTGATGGCGATGCTGTCTGTGTCGACATCGGTGAAACGAGTGGAGACGGTGTGTGGGAAAAAAGAATATCGGTGGAGACCGGTGTGGGCGGTTGTGACATTCTTACCGTTGATTATATGGTGTGGATATAGAGGAAATATAGGCGATACGTGGGCATACAAAAAAAGCTTTTCCGAAATGCCGGTAAGTTTAGGCAGTATGGCGTCTTATATGGCAACAGTAAAGAAGGATAAAGGCTTCTATTTTGTGTCAGCGGTCATCAAATGTATTGTAGGAAATCACGTTAATATATATTTTATAGTATTAGCTGCGATTCAGGCGGGGGTGTTGATATATGTATATCGTAAATATTCCAGCAGATATCTGGTAAGCTTTTTCTTATTTATTGCTTCGACAGATTATCTCTCTTGGTTGTTCAATGGTATCCGACAATTTCTGGCTGTTACGATTACGTTCATAGGAATTAAATTCATACTGGATAAGAAGTACGCAAAAGCAATTATTTTAATTCTGATTGCCTCATTGATGCATCAGAGCGCTTTACTGGTTATTCCATTTATCTTCATTGCACAGGGAAAGGCATGGAATAAAAAGACATTACTTTTTATGGTTGCGGTTATTGTAATTGTGGCTGGTATTGGGCAGTTTACAAATGTGTTGGATTCTATGTTAGCCGAGACGCAATATAAAAATGTTGTGTCTGACTGGCAGAGTTGGAATGATGATGGAACGAATGCATTGCGTGTATTAGTGTATGCAGTGCCATCGGTACTGTCTTTAATAGGATTAAGATTTATACGGAATGAAGATGATAAAGTTATTAATCTGTGTACGAATATGTCAATCGTATCTGTTGGATTCTATATAGTATCTATGTTCACAAGTGGAATATTTATTGGTCGTCTTCCAATTTATTTCTCGTTATATAGTTATATCTTATTGCCATGGGAGATTGATCATATGTTTACCAAACGATCAGCAAGATTGATTTATGTTGTAATGGTAGTGGGGTATCTGGGATTCTATTTGTATAGTGTTAATAATCTTTTGGGATAGAGGGAGAATAATGATTCGAGTATTACATGTTGTTACATATATGGGGCGCGGAGGTCTTGAGACGATGCTTATGAATTATTATCGTCATATAGATCGAAGTAAAGTACAGTTCGATTTCCTAGTGCATAGAGAATTTGAAGCGGATTATGACGAGGAAATAAAGTCTTTAGGTGGAAGAATCTATCATGTATCAAGGCTTGTACCGTGGAGTAGAAAATATAAAGCAGAATTGAGACGCTTTTTTAGAACTCATTCAGAATATAAGATTGTACATGTACATCAGGACTGTCTGAGTTCTGTGGCATTGCAATGCGCGAAAGAATGCGGAATTCCGGTTCGAATTGCGCATAGTCATAACAGTAATCAAGACAAAAATATTAAATATTTGTTCAAAAGATATTATATGAGAAAGATCCCTGAAACAGCAACGGAATTATTTGCCTGTGGTAAAGCAGCGGGAGACTGGATGTTTGGAGGAAAAACTTATCGGCTTCTTCCGAATGCAATTGCAGCGGAAAAGTATATTTATGAAGAAGAAAAGGCAAAAAAAATAAAAAAAGAGCTAGGTCTTGAAAAAAATATAGTTATTGGACACATTGGAAGATTTAATCCGCAGAAGAATCATAAATTTCTGATAGACATTTTTGAAAAGTGTTTTGAAAAGAATCAAAAAGTAAGATTAATGTTGATAGGAGATGGAGAAGGGCGGAAAGAAATCGAAAATAAAGTAAAAGAACGGGGATTACAAGATAATGTCATTTTTATGGGCGTTAGAAGAGATGTCCCGGAATTATTACAGGCAATGGATGTGTTCGTATTCCCCTCCTTATACGAAGGACTTCCAGTTACAATGATTGAGGAGCAGGCGGCAGGAGTGCCTGCGGTTATCTCGGATCGAGTGTCGGAAGAATGTATTATTACAAAAGATCTGGTGAAAGTGGAAGGGTTGGAAGAAACTCCAGAACAATGGGCAGGCGAAATCTTAAAACAGGTAAAGATTAGCAAGCGTGACAGAAGTGAAGAAATCAAAAAAGCAAAATATGATGTAGAGACAAACGCAAAATGGCTGGAAGAATATTATCTTAGGAAGGCAGAGGTGAACTGATATGGCATTATTAACAGTATTTACACCTGCATACAACAGGGCAAGCACTTTACCACGTACATATCAGAGCCTTTGTGAGCAGGAATGCAAAGATTTTATATGGTTAATCGTAGATGACGGATCAAGTGATAATACAAGGGAACTGGTAGAAGGCTGGAAGAATCAGGATAACGGATTTGAGATACAGTATATTTATAAAAAAAACGGAGGAATGCACACTGCTCATAATGTAGCGTATGAGAATATACATACAGAATTAAATATATGTATCGATTCTGATGATAGAATGGCAGAAGGGGCTGTGAAAAAAATAAAAACTGCCTGGCTGAAAGTAAGAAATAAAAATTATGCCGGTTTGATAGGACTGGATGCAGACATGAATACCGGAAGAATCATAGGAAAAGACTTCTCGTATGGATTAAAAGAGACCACACTTGGAGGTTATTATGCATCTGGTGGAGAGGGAGATAAAAAATTAGTTTATCGTACAGATGTTATCAACAGTGTTCCACCGTATCCAGTGTTTGAAGGCGAAAAGTATGTTGGATTGGTGTATAAATATACGTTAATTGATCAAAAATATAAGCTTTTTGTGCTGAATGATGTATTATGTGATGTTGAGTATCAAATGGATGGATCGAGCAATACGATGTTCCGGCAGTACTTGAAAAATCCTAAAGGATTTGCTTTTTTGAGAAAGGTGGCAATGACTTATCCTACAAGTAAGAAGAGATTGATTAGAGATTGTATACATTATTGCTCTAGTAGTTTGATTGCAGGAAATAAAAATTATATTAGTGAATCACCGAGAAAATTGCTTACCGTTTTATGTACACCATTGGGGTGGATATTAATGTGTGTTATAAGAAAAAAGGTAATTGATGATTAGTGTACGATATGGATGCATTACTATAAAAGTATAGGATGAAAATTAAGAGTGCAATATTCATTGAGAAAATATTATTGAAGAATGGAGAAAATATGAAAAAAATATTGTTCCTTATACATGATCTTGGTCAGGGTGGAGCAGAAAAAGTATTAGTAAATCTTGTTAATAATATGGATCATACAAAATTCGATATAACCGTAATGACTTTATTTGATCATGGTGAGAATCGACAATTTTTAGGAGATAAAATACATTACAAAACATGGTGCAAGAAAATGATACCCGGAAATTCTCACATTATGAAATTACTGTCTCCGCAACAATTACACAAGTTAATTATCAAGGATCATTACGATATAGAAGTTTCATATCTTGAAGGACCATGTGCAAGAATTATCAGTGGATGTACAGATGAATCGGTAAAGTTGGTTTCGTGGATTCATATTGAACAGCATACAACGAAACGGGCAATAGCATCATTTAGAAATCAGAAGGAAGCAGTAGCATGTTATAAGCAATTCAATCGTATTATATGTGTCTCCCAGACTGTAAAAGAGGATTTTTTGAGAGTGTTAAAGATTCCTGTTCCTCATGAGGTACTATATAATACTAATGAGAGTGACAAAATCGTTCATTTTTCACAGGAAGATGTGGATCAAAGAATAATGAATTCAGATGAGATTAACTTAGTGGGGGTTGGAAAGTTACTAAAGAGCAAAGGCTTTGATCGAGTTATGTGGATTGTAAAACAGCTGAAGAAACAAGGCTATCTGGTTCATTTCTATGTACTTGGAGAAGGACCAGAACGTAATAATCTTCAGGATTATATTAAGAAAAATGGTCTTGAACATAATGTTACTCTTTTAGGATATCAGCTAAATCCTTATAAATATATGGCAAAGTGTGATTTGTTTATCTGTGCGAGCTTTGCAGAAGGGTTTTCAACTGCGACTACAGAGGCGCTGATTGTTGGAACACCTGTTTGTACTGTAAAAGTTTCTGGCATGAAGGAGATGCTGGGGGAGAATAATGAATATGGTCTCGTGGTTGAGAATAATGATGAGGCCTTGTATCAGGGAATCAAAAGATTTTTTGAAGAGCCCGGATTACTGGAATATTACACGAAGCAAGCGGAAATAAGAGGGAAAGAATTTAGTACGGAAAAAACAGTGCGTAAAGTTGAGAAAATGTTAATAAGCATATAACAATTGTTGGAGAATAGGAGAGATAGAAGCATGATTTCGATTGTAGTCCCCATCTATAACATGGAAAAACTTTTACCCAGATGTATGGATACATTGGTGAAGCAGTCATTAGCTTATGAAATTATTTTGGTAGACGATGGTTCTACGGATAGCAGTCCTAAGATATGTGATGACTATATGCAGATGTATCCTGCTTTTGTTAGGGTAGTTCACAAGTACCATACGGGAAGAAAGGAAGCCTTATCTACATAGAGCTCCACAAAAGCTTATTCCCGCCGGAATCAGAGGCATACGGGGATCTGAACCGCTTTTTTGCAAATGTACATGAAGATGCGATTGATATCAGGATCGATGGAACGGATATCCGGACAATGGGATACACGGATCATCTGTTTTATCTGATCTGTCATTCGTTCAAGCATTTCCTGCACAGTGGATTCGGCATCCGGCAGGTGTGCGATATCATATTATTTGCCAATGAATACGGGGATGCGATTGACTGGGAGAAGGTTCTGAGACAGTGCCGCGAGATACATGCGGATCTTTTTGCTGCAGCATTATTTGCAATCGGTGAGAAATATCTGACGTTTGATCCGGAGAAGGCGCATTATCCGAAAGTATGGCAGGGGATCTGTGTGGATGAGACGGATATGCTGATGGATCTTCTGGACAGTGGTATCTATGGAAATGCGAATATGAGCCGGAAGCACAGCAGTAATATGACGCTGGATGCGGTGGCAGCAGACAAGAATGGAAAGAAAGCCGGGAATACGGTCTTAAAGTCTTTGTTCCCATCGGCAAAAAAGCTCGAGGGGCGGTATCCGTATCTTAAGAAACATCCGATTCTTCTTCCGATTGCGTGGACAGACCGTATCTTAAAATACCGTAAAGAGACAGTGGCAGGAGGGGATAACGCTGCGGCAGATTCCGTGAAGATTGGAAATCAGAGAATTGAACTTATGAAGAAATATGGAATCATTAAAAAATGATGATGACGTAACAGGTATGTATAGGATATAATATATATGTTATACAGACTTCAGCCGGAAGCAAGTATTCATTCAGTGCTTCTGAGATCAAGAAAGCAGTTCCGAGTGGATACTGGACAATCAAGCTTTTGGGAATCAAGGTGAAATACGGAACTACAGGTACTCTGACAGTTAACGTATTTTAAAGTAAAAATAATCAAATAAAAAGGGCAGATACCATTTGCCTTTGAACAGATACCGCCATTCGGGGAAACAAAGCTATCCGGGTGTCGGTATTACTATGTCACGATGCGCCTGAAGCCGTCAATGAATAAGAACATTATTCGGGTGAGCGTAGTTCAAAATAATAAAAGACTTGAAACAAGGAGATTTACATGTTAATATAACTTTACTAATGGACGTTCTGTCCATTTAGAATAATTCAACGGTCTCAAAAGACCATCACATTTATCAGAGGAAGATCCCTCAAGATTACCAGACAATTTATAAGAATAAGAAAACGTATTTTGCGGAAGGAATCTTGTAGAAAAGATATATATCGTGTATAGTATATATAGATATTGCAAAATCCATTCAAGTCTTCACGTAAAATAACGGGAAGGAGAATGGATGAAGAGAAAGAGTATCTTGTACAAAGGCCTGGAAGTGTCCAGAGCGAAGGAAATCTATGATGAATCCTGCAAGAATATCCTTGCGAACAAAATCATACTGGCCTGGATAATGAAAAGCTGCATGAAAGAATATAAAGACTGCAGTATCCGTGACATTGCAGACCACTACATAGAAGGGATACCGGAGATATCTCAAAGGGAAGTACACCGGGATGAGGCGCCAGCGTCTGATCCGGGAAAGATCAGAGGAGAGAACACCGAAGATAAGGCAGTGAATGAAGGAACCGTTCGCTACGACATCATGTTCCGGGCAATATTGCCCCAAGGCCAGGAAACCATCAAGAAGGTACAGAAGAATCAGAGATCTTAAGATTGTTGGAAGTACTGTTTTCAACAGAGAGAGAATTAAAAGAAAAAGAGAAGATATTAGAAAATGAATATGGAATAACGATGACCTATGAAGAGAAAGAAGAGGTGGAGAAGATGTGTAATCTGAGTGAGTATGTGTGGGAGAAAGGGCTCACCTATGGAGAACTACAAAATCTAGTCAGAATGGTGCTCAAAAAAATGCGAAAAGACGTCTCATGTGAAATAACCGCGGAACTCTTCGAAGAACCGGTAGAAAAGATCCGAAAGATATATGAAGTAGCGGAGAAATATGCGCCGGAATATGATATTGAGTCAATTTGCCGAGAACTGGCGGCATAAAGTGCTTTGGTTACACCGTAAGGGAATGTCCTTGTACCTTACCGGTGGATTTGGTATAGTATAAGGTATTATTCTGTAAAGGAGGCTCGTGATGAAAGAGACAGGAGAATCCGGATCAACAAAGAATAAAACCGTTATATTACTTCTGATCATTCTTTTGACCCTGTTATGGTTTGTCGGAGAGATTCTGGTTTCTTACCATTGGATGAAAGTGAATCGGTATCCGGTGCAGGTACGGAATCTGCGGTATGCGGATACGGTTACAGATGCAGGATTCAAGATGGTGGTGATTTCGGATCTTCATGATCATGAATTCGGGAAAGACAATGAGAAGCTGATCCGGTGTGTAAAAGAACAGGATCCGGAGATGATCATTCTGGATGGCGATATGCTGAATGAGGATTCGAAGAGTGACGAGGTGCCGGTCAGACTGGTAAAAGGTCTGGCAGAGATTGCGCCGGTGTATTATGCGCTTGGGAATCATGAACTGGATTATATCGGCACTGCAGAAGGGAAGAAGATGCAAAAGCACCCGGAGAATTCCGAATTGGTGAAGGATCTTACAGATGCCGGCGCATGTGTGCTGGAAGAAGGTTACCGGGACGTGGAGATCGGTGGATGTAAGGTGCGCATCGGTGGGATGTATGAATATGCATTTGCTCTGGATGGAGATAACAGTGCAGAGAATCTGACAGGTAATGTACGGGATTTTCTGGAGGAGTTTCAGAATACAGACCGGTACAAGATTATGTTGTGCCACAGACCGGATAGTTTTGTATTCGGTGATGCATCCGATTACTGGAAGATCGATCTTGTGATCAGCGGACATGATCATGGAGGACAGGTAGTCATTCCATTCAAGGGAGGACTATATGGTGGTGATCAGGGATGGTTCCCGCCATATGTGCATGGACTGTACCGGACAGGAAGGATCCGGCTGTTCGTGACGAGTGGATTAAGCAGTGAGAAACAGAAGCTCCCGAGATGGAATAACCGGCCGGAGATTGCGGTGCTTAACGTACACTGATCAGAGGGATGAAGAGGTAAAAAGATGGTTAGAAGGACAGTCGTTCCGGTGATGTGTCATCAAAGATTACTGCGGACAGTGTGTTGGACGGAGATCTTACATCAAATATCAAGTATTCACTGGAGAAGACGGTCAATACGCAGGCTGCGGGTGAGTATCCGATCGAGTTCAGGGTTATGGACCGCGGCGGGAATACAGTGTATCTGAAGACGCAGATCAGTATTTCCGATAAAAGTTATGCAGGGATTGATGTGAAATTAAAAGATTATCTGATCTACCTTTCTGTCGGAGATGCATTTGATCCAAATGCATACTTTGATTCGGCAGATAAAGAAGGCGAGCTTACGGTGCAGTCGAATGTAAATACTGCAAAGGCAGGATCCTAAAGAGTATAATAAGATAAAAAAGAACCCGACACGGCTGTCTGGTATGCTCCCCGTCAAGAGGACAATAAAAAATAATAAATTTTTGTATCGTC
>OLQR01001238.1_pt1 | contig 15706 bp, 10 predicted proteins | sample 1671881 | NCBI WGS metagenome assembly OLQR01 (sample SAMEA3136623, study PRJEB25190) | human gut metagenome | biome: human gut; feature: human-associated habitat; material: faeces | place: Austria | collected 2013 | reverse complement strand
CAATCATCATCTGGAAGATCCATCCGTTATCGACAGCCTACTGCCCTGGTCAAAAGAACTGCCAGAGCAGTGCCATTTAAAAAGGAACAGAAAAAAGTGCCTCAAACATTGATGTAGGTATTATAGCAGGAACTCTGCCGGTTTACACTACGCCATGTTTTGAGGCACTTACTTATTATATAATTTTATGATGCCAACTTTACAAGCATTCATTTTTCGTAAAAAAGTTCACAAAAAGCCCCCGGGCGTCTATTATTTCTTGCGTCTCTTCAGGTATACCACTGCACCGGTAATCACCGCCGCTGCTGCGAACAGGCCGATAAACAGGCCAACCGGTGTGCTGTCTCCGGTCTTTACCGGTGAACTTCCGGATATGCCGCCGGAACTTGAACCCGGTGTATCACTGCCAGGAGTAGTACTCGGAGCAGGTGTCGGTGTCGGAGTTGTTGAGATCACAGTATTGGTGATGGTGATAGTTTTCTCATCATCTGCCGGCTGGAACACAACATTACCCTCGCCGCCTACCTCAAATCCAAAGGTACTCTTATCTACAGGATTGCCCTCCTCATCAGACTCATAAACACGGTAGGTATGAACCTTCTCCAGCTCCTCCTTATCCAGGATCTGGAAATTCACTGCCACACGGTCATTCTGTGTCAGCTCAGTAGTGATAACCGTTGTCTCCTCACCGGTATCCGGATCCACCTCCTTCACTGTAGCATAGAAGGTATCATCTGTGGTGATCTGCTGGCCATCCTTTATTACATTCTTCTGGATCCACAGATTCCGCTCCAGATAGAAGCCATCCGGCAGATCCGTATATACATTATCTACCACCACTGCCTGATCCTTGTAGGCATTGGTAAAATTCAGAGCCGTGCCATCTGTACCATTGACAGCAATAAAGCAGCTTACCTCCTTGCCATTCTCATCCTCAAAGGCATCACCCACCGGTCTGGGATTTCCCTCTGCATCCGTCTCGCGGATATAATAGGTGCCCTCAGGCAGATCTGTGAAATCCACAGTACCGCTGCTCTGTCCCTGGATGCGGATTGCCTTTACCTCACCATAGGGAACTGTAGCCGCCTCATCCTGGAAAAGTCTTACATAAAAAGTAGCATCCGGTGCACTGATAGGCTTTTCGTTCAAATCCTTATCCAGTGTGCACAGCTTCTTGGTCACTGTCAGTCTGCTTTTTTCCACCTTGCGGTCTGCCTTTGGAAAAGCCTTCACATCATATTCCAGAGTCTTACCATCTGCGCTATAAGGCACAGAAAGAAGCATGGCGGAAACTGTACAGATCTCTGTCCCGCCGGTCTGCACCAGAAGGTACACTCCCTTTGGCAGAGCCTGAAAGCTCACCTGGCCATTGGCATCTGTGGATGCTGTATAGGAAACCACTCCCGCCGAAGCCACAGCCTGGGATAAAGCTGTTGCAGCCTTCTGGGAATCTGCTGCTGTCCTTAGATTATTCAGATCTATACCTGTGGCTGACAGACTGGGATCCAGATGGAACTGCACAACCGGCTGAGTATCCATAGTTCCTACCTGGTACAAAGCCAGCGGCACCTGTGCCATAGGAACCTGTTTGCCATTCTCTGTCACAGTGAGAGTCATTGTCAGATTTCCGCTTGCAGGCTCAGAATCCGCTGCCCCAGCCTGGACAGCCAGCCCCATAAGGAGCATACACATTACCCCAAGAGCAATGAAAACTCTCAGCCCTCTTCCCTTTTTCACCTTTTTCTCCATATACCATCAGCCTCCGTTATCTCTGTTGATTTCTATGCTTTCTGCGGCGTCTCACCGCGAAAATTATAATAAACAGTACCACTGCACCGACCGCTGCCCCAGCAATCACCAGCCTGGTATCTGTTTTCGGTTTCGACACTTCCCTCTGCTCCTGCACCTTGGTTTCCACATATTTTACCCGGTGTCCCCTTACCAGCAGGCGGTGGGTATTGATCCCATAGGGAGTACAGGTTACCAGGGTACACAAATCCTTGCCCTCCTGGATCTCCAGGTCGGACATTTCCTCAGGCAGGACCACCTTGATCTGATCCACCTCATAGGCCAGCTTATGACCCAGAATATTCAGGATAAAGGTATCGCCCTCCTCCATCTGGTCCAGATCTGTAAAAAGCCTGGCGCTGGGCAGCCCCCTGTGCCCGGAAAGCACACAGTGAGAGCTCTTGCCCCCTACAGGGAGAGAACTTCCCTCCAGATGACCGATGGCAATCTGCAGAGCCCCCTCGTCTGTCCCGTGATAAACAGGCAGGGAACAGTCAATCTTGGGAATCTCTATATAACCCATAATACCGGTACCGGACACATCCAGAAGACTTTCATACTTTTTCTTATCCTTTTTGGACAGTTTCCAGTGATCGGCTTTCTTCAAAAGCTCTTTGTTGTATTTCCTGGCAACCTTCAGCATTTCCTTATTGCTGGAATCATCCAGCTTCTCCACCTGCTCCGTATAGGTAGCAATGGCCCGGGACTGATGGGCCCGGTTCCACAGGTCACTTACTGTAGGATACAGCAGGAAGGAAAGCCCAGCCACAAACACAACCACAATCAAAAGCGTCATCAGACGCGACATCCACTTTTTCTTCATTTTCTCTATCTCTTCCTGCATCTGCCGCCAAATACCACATAAATCAGCAAAAGCACCAGCACAGGAACTGCAATACACATAGCTACAATTCTATTGTCCACCAGCATGGCATCCGCTGTGACACGGACAGCCTCTGCCTCCTCCTGATTGGCAACTCTGTGGCCCCTCACCAGCAGACGGTGAGTATTGATGCCATAGGGAGTACAGGTCACCAGGGTACACAGATCCTTACCCTCTTCAATTTTCAGATCCTCCACCTCATCAGGCAGGACAATGCGGATCTGGTCAACCTCATAGGTAAGAGTCTGATCCAGAGTACGGATCATAAAAATATCCCCCTCCTCCAGCTTATCCAAGTTGGAAAAAAGCTTGGCGCTGGGCAGTCCTCTGTGTCCAGAGAGAACACAGTGGGTATTCAGCCCGCCTACAGGCAGGGAGCTTCCCTCAATATGACCCACAGCGATCTGCAATACACCTTCATCTGTACCATGATAAACAGGAAGGGAGCATTTGATCTTGGGAATTTCAATATAACTCATAATCCCAGTGCCGGACACATCCAACAGTTTATTGTACTCCTCTTTCTCCTCATCCTTCAACCCCAGACCATGTCCGGACTGAAACAGCTTCTGGTTATAACTGACCGCCGCATCCCACAGCTTCTCGTAATCCTGTTCATCCATGTTCTCCACCGAGTCCGCATAAGTGGCAATGGCCTGGGACTGGTGCAGGGAATTCCAGTAATCACTGACTGTCGGATATAACAGCACGGAGACACCCACGAAAAAAACAATGATTAATGCAATTGTGGAAAAATCTTTTTTCTTCATGTGTATCTCCCTGTTGTCATAATATTATCTCCGAAGGAACAGGAATCACTTCCTGCTCCCCCGGAGGGTGTTACTACTATTTAATGCTTCCATTCTCTTATGTAGGATGAAAACAAATCTGTTACTTATTTATCTGCATTCATACGTTTCTTAGTAACAAGCAGAACGCCAGCACCAAGAACAAGAACTACACCAACGATGTAGAAGATTGTTGTACCGATACCACCGGTTTCTGGAAGGAGGGAACCGGATTTGTTGACTACATCTGTAGACAATTGAGCACAATCATCACTCGGTGTAAATGTAATCTCTCCAGATGTAACATCTCCTGTCAAGCTTGTAAGAACGTCTGTGCGAGTTTTTCCATTCCATTCAACAGCATGACCTGCAGTTACAGTAAATTCAATTGGCGCAATTGTATTATACTTATCCGGCGTTTTTGTTTCTGTCAGTACATATTGACCATCATCTAAGCCCTTAAATGTAAATGATGCTCCATCTTCAGACTTAACAACTGCAATATTCTTTGTACCATTATTCGGAAGTTTTTTAGTCAGGGTAAATTCAGCACCTGAAAGTTTCTTACCACCTTCTGTTGGTAATTTATCTGCATACTTATTTACTACGACTTTGTATGTGAACACAATTACACTGTCCCAAGGAGTTTTTCCAGTACTTCCACCTTGATTTGTATTTGGATTATTGGAAAACTCCAACTGAGCTGTGTTGACATTACCCTGATTTCCAAGTACTGCATTCTCATTTAATCTAGAATTATATTCTACAACAATTTTTGTATTTGCTGTAACACCTGAAATTTCTTTCAAATTATTAAATACAACTTCAAATGTGCATCCATCCTGCTGAGATTGTTTATCATTATAGTTTACTGTGTATTTTTCAGCAGGAATAGTAACCTTATCAGTACCATTCATTGCATATACATCCGTTACACTTTGATATGTGAGTCCTGCTTCTTCTTTATCATGGAATTTAAAAGTATATGTCGTATATTGATCATAGTTAGCTGCTACTGTACCTTCAAGTTTAAACGGAATAACATCTCCAATATCATAGTCAGCAGAGTCCTGCCATTCGGTTGTTTCACCAGTTGTATCATTAGTATCTTTAATCTTTTTCTCAAAACTTGGCACTGCAGATTTTGGTTCAATGGTAAGATTACCAACAACTTTAACAAGATATTTTGTATAAGAATCGTTTCCTGATACCGTAGTATCTTTATCTTTAATCAAATAATAACCGGCAACCGCTTCATAGCTTGTAGGATTAACTGTCTCACCATCTTTACCACCAATTGTCGCAACAGGAGATGTCAAATTAACATAAGTAGAAATTGTAGCAAGTTTAACCGTGTCTGTTGTTTCTGTAGTATTTAACGCTGTTAAAGCATTCAGAATATCCTGAGCAACTGCCGTTCCTAGAACCCCAGTACCATTAGCGCCCCATTTAATATTTGATAATGTTTTATCCTTTAAATCACCAGTAAAAATCTGATAAATTTCATATTGATGATCTCCAGCAGGAGCAGTAATAGTAAATGTTCCTGGAGTTGTAGTTGTTGTACCTTCTGTTGCAAATGCAGTGATACTCATTGCAAGTACCATTGCCAGGCTCAATACCAGAGCCATAATTTTCCTTAAATGTTTCATAACTTTCCCTCTCTTTTCTTCTTATTAAATATTTTTCTTGTTCCCGGTGAAGCAGATGTTTGTATCTGCTTCACCGTTTATTTTAATCGAACTGCTGCTTTGTCTCCTGTTCGATTAAATTTTAAATTTATTTGCTGAATACGTCTCGGCGCATCTTTTTCGCCGGATTGGAGAGGCTTAATTTTTCCTCCCTTCTCTGCGTTTCCGCCTCATAACGTATCCACACATCAACGAACCTGCCATTAAGGCCAAGCCCATTGCTGTAAACCTGTTGGTTCCGCTTCCTCCGGTCTCGGGAAGAACATAATTATCTTCCTTGCGATTGTTAAATATCACCTTGTTCTCTGAGATACTACTTCCCAACGAATCCAAGTCAACCGTATCATTGGCCGCATATTTATAATAGCTTATAGATTTCGTATTCAGCTTATTATTTGTTTGCTCAACTTCAACTTTAACAACATAAACAGCGGTATCATATGTATATCCAGACTTTTGGCCTGTCTCAGTAATTTTATAATAATAAATTCCTGCAGTATCATAGTTCAACTGACTAAATGTAACATTGCGTCCACTGTTCTGAACTGTTTCTACTGTCTGCCACTGCCTACTTTCGCTGTCATACTTTGCAAGTGTAAAATCAAAACATTCATCATTTGCAGGATCCTGTTCATTTACCATTTTCTGAGCTTTTACAACTGCATGGGCTTTATTCTCTTCATACTTATTTATAAAAGCAAATTTGCCGTCTGCTGGCAATCCCGACTCCCATCCAGTGTATCCAGTTGCCGTTTTCTTTCTATATGAATTTTCAATACTAAGCCCATTACCCGATTCAAAAACTTTTACCTGTATTTCATATTTTTCCTGAGAATATGTAATTCCGGCAATCGTCCCTGGTTTCTCTACCAATGTGTACGTATATGTCTCTCCTATATCATTTCTACCATAATCAATTTTACCAAAACTCGGTGTTCGATTAGCATAGGTAACTGCAATAGTCTTAGAATTGGTTGCTACATCGCTTCCTGTAGGCATCGGTGCTTTTTTTCCATTTGCATTGGTTCCGGTAAGTACAAACTGAAATTCATATCCACTTTGCCAGCTCTTTCCCATTACGTTATCTATGCCATCTATAGTCTTAGTTACACCAAATCCCAGTGAACCTGTAAAATCCGTTCTGTGGCTTTCAGCTGTTACATTAACTACATTTGCGAACGCAGATCCATTCCAGTTTGTATTTAAAGTCACTGTAGCACAGGGTGTAATCAAGGTTCCTGATGATTTGGAACCACACAGTGATACATATCCTGCATAATTAGATTTGATATTCCAAATTACTTTACCAGCAGAAAATGTAGTTACTTCTCCTGATGACTCCGTCATATTGGCATATTTTATTTCAGGTATTTGCACTCCGGGGGTTTCTTCCGAACCCATTCCTTCATCAGGATTAATATTAATTATCAATAATGTACCAGTAGCATTAGACAATCCATTAATTATCAATGTATTATCTTTTAAGCTTTTTAATGTTGATGCATTTACATTCCAAACTGCCTCTCCTGTATCACTATTAACTGTAAGCTCATTTTTTTCCGTACCACCAAGACCGGTTACACCAGAATCAGCTTTTGCAGCAAAATTTGCATTATAAGATTCAAGTTGGGTTTTCATTGTATCTATAGACAGGAAACTATATCTATCCGTATCTTGATATATATTATTCGGCTTATCCACTGTACGTACCGTTCCATTAGAATCAATCAATGCAAATCTACCATCTCGAACTGTAACCTTCATATCCTTACCAACAACCAATATATCATCTTCACCATCGCCACACGAAAGGTTATTCCCCGATGAAAACGATTTTATATAGCTGATCTCTCCTGATATATTACTTGTTCCAAAATTGCTGCCGTAGGTGAGAGAATTTGTTACTATATTTCCATTTGTATGTGCAGTATTATGAACACTGCTAAACCCAACAATATGAAAATTACTTGCCATTCCCAATGGACCGGAAGTGTTATATTGATGCTGGGGCCCAATTGCTACATATTTCAAAGTTCCATTTGTCCATTCTTCATCTGGTTGGAATGTTCGTTCTACAATATTAAATTTAATTGCATCATCTAATGTTGTAGATCCTTCATTACTAAAATCAAAAAATGTGCTACTCAAAGATGGTATCTCCCATCTGAGTCTTACATATACAATCTCACTAAGCTTTGGGTTATTATTAAGCGTATTGTTAATTTCATTGTGTAATGTCTGTCCATTGAACTGGTTAACATTACTCTGTATATTAGCCGGAGTAATATCACTTATTTTCTCTTTTTGCCCATTGTACCAAGTAATCTCAATTGTAGACTGAGCATTTTGCAGATCCCTTAAAGACTGATTATCATATTGTAAAACCAGCCTCTTATTCCTAGCATCAGCCAATGTACCAAACCATTCATTTTTCTCAAGAGTTGGTTCAGTGGCTTTTGCAAGTAATAAGCGGGCTCCTGTAATTGAGAAATTACTATTTGTAAATGTAATTGCCTGAATGGTACTGTCATCCGTTACATCAACAGTTCCATTTTCAATTACTTCTGCTTCACCGCTGTCTTTCAGATGTACTACCTGTGTATCTACGATATCCCCCTGAACCTTTGTATGTTCGTTATCTTTAAATGTCATAAATATATTGACATTTCCCTCTGGCTCAATCTCTTTGTTTTCTGATTCAGCTGATTCAGAAGTAAAGTAAACATCATAAAGAACATAATCAGTTACCGCATCTTCATCATTCCCAAGTTGTTCATCAAAGGCAGCAACTGCATTTTGATACTCTTCGCTTCCAGGTTTAATGTAACGTGCATTCAGCACTGCATCCTCCGGCAGGTTAGCATCTTCATCTGCATAAGCAGCAACTATAACCTTGTCATCCTCATATTGATAATCTGGCTCTGGAGTTACAGTTGGGGTTGGAGTTACTGAAAGCTCTGGTGTCGGAGTTACCGAAAGCTCCGGTGTCGGGGTAACCGAAAGTTCCGGATCTACTGTAGGTGTCGGGGTGACACTTAACTCGGGAGTCGGAGTCAGCTCCGCATCCGGAGTTGTTTCCGGTACCTGGGTCGGTTCCGCTTCTGGCGTTGTATCCGGCTCCGGTGTCGGCTCTGCTTCCGGGGTAATCTCCGGTGTCGGAATTTCCTGTGGTTCTTCGGTTACTTCCGGGGCTGGAGTTGTTTCTTCCTCATTATTGTCATCTGCCAGTGCCGGGTTTTCCGGGATGGAGACGTAGCCTTTGATATTTTCGTTTCCTATATTATAGGTGTTGTTTCTAACTGCTTTGTCGGCGTCGCCTACGATGGCAGTCAGGGTGCTGTCGTCAGCGGTGGTTACGATTCCGGCGTGGTCGGCGCTGCCGTTGTTGTCTGTATCCAGCAGAAGCAGGTCACCGGTCTTTGGTGTGTAGCCGTCCGGATTTGTGTAATTCCATGCGCTGCAGTCACTGTTCTGTGGTACTGCGCTTGTAGGTACTCCTGCGTAGCTCAGACAGAAGTCTACGAACTGGGCGGACCAGTCATCCCGGTATGGGTCGTTTGCCCATGCACCGTAGCGAGTGTAGCCGTGGATGGTCTGTCCATCCTCTGCCACTGCGTAGTTGGCTGTGCTTTCTGTGTATCCGGTCTGGGTCTGAGCGATGGCTGCCAGGTCTACACCCCAGTTACCTGTAAGTGTCACACTGCTTACTGTGGTCTGCCATACATCTCCATTTTCTACGTCTGCATCAGGATTGGAGTAGCAGGCAAGGGTATGGGTGTGTTCCTCTTTGCCGCAGATCAGTTCTTTTTCATAACATTCTGCTGTGTGGCGGTGACCATCGTTTTCCTCCTGACCACAGATCAGCTCTTTCTTTTTCTCATAACATTCTGCTGTGTGGTGGTGAGCACCTTCGCCCTCCTCCATACCGCAGGTAAGCCTTTTCTCTGTGGTATAGCAGCCGTCTATTTCACTATGTACATGGTTCGGATCTGTATTTGGGCAGGTCAGAATCTGTTCTTCTGTATAGCAGGCTTCTGTGTGCTGGTGACCATCGGATTCGGGAGTCTGACAGACCAGAGCTTCCACTTCTCTGTAACAGGCTTCCGTATGCTGGTGGGCTCCCTGGCCCTCCTCCTGACCACAGATTAGTTTGTCCTGATAGCAGTCCTCTGTGTGGGTATGCTCCTCTTTGCCACAGTAGATATCTGCCTCTGCGGTCAGTGCCGGGAGGATCAGTGCATAGACCGTGCAGAAAACCACCAGACAGGCAAGGATGCTTACTGTCTTCTGCCAGCGTTTCCGCCTGCGATTCTGTAATTTATGCTTTGCCGCTTCCCGCAACAATAATTTTTTCATATTGACATCTCTCCTTATCCCTGGCGCTGATTATTTCACAGTGCCAAATGATTTCAAAGGCCAAAGCCTGAATACGATTTTCCCTACGATCTGCTCCTCTGCCACGCAGCCTACGGATGTGTTACGGCTGTCTATGGAAGTGGATCTGTGGTCTCCCATAACGAAGTATCTGCCGTCCGGCACCTGATATGGAAGCTTGATGTTGCAGTCACCCAGGGCTTTCTCTGTCAGATAGGGCTCATCCAGAGGTTGGCCGTCTACGGTGACATTTCCTTTCTTATCTATATCTACCCAGCTTCCGGGACCTGCGATCATTCGCTTTACCAATATCTTGTTATTGTAGTAAAAGGCGATCACATCTCCCTGGGTGAAATCGGCTCCTTTTACGGAAACTACGATCTGTCCCTCCTGGATAGTGGGGTACATGGAACTGCCGTAGATCTGAAGTACCGGGAGCAGGAGTACGGCGATCAGAACTGCCGTTGCTGCCACGGTGATCAGGGTTCCAAGGGTGTTTCTCAGTACCCGGTGGTATCTGTGTCTGTATTTTGTTCTGTTTAATTCCGCCTCCAGCTGGGTTACTGTAGGCATGGATGTGATTTCTTTGCTGGTCTTTTTCCTCATTCCTGAATGCCTTCATTTTCCTGACTGTCTGTGGGTTTTGTATCTGTATGGCCTGGGGCCTGCTGCCGGATGTTCTCTAGGTACTGGTCTGCGGCTGCCTGTGCTGCCTCAAATACCCGGTTGATCCGAAGTGCGGCTTCTGCGATGGATCCGGCTTCTTCTGTCATGATCCTCCGTTCCTCCAGCTGCTGTCTGGCTTCTGCCAGCTCCTGCTGCAGGCGCTCTACTTCTTTGCTCTGTTCCAGAAGCATTTCCAGTAAATCGGTACGGCTCAGACGCCTTAATTCTTTGTCAGTCATACTTATGCTCCTTATTTCTGATACAGCGGTCTGCTGTATTTTTGGCAAATAAAAAGGCTGCAATCATTCTCTATCGTTAGTGAATAATTGCAGCCGAACTGTCTCTCTGTAACTCTTATATGGTCAATGCCGGGGGATGAATCCTGTTGGTATCGCTCCTCCCTGCCTGCCATTCAAGAGACTCCTAGCTTTGCGTCCCTAGTTCGCACCAGGTTTGCTTTTTTTCTGTATTTGTATTTAGTATGATAATACGTGAGAAACAATTTGTCAATATTATCAGAGCATTTTGGTTCTTGTTCATGTAAAGTCGAAATTGTTTCGTTTAAAAGCCTTGATTTTTTTGTGATATTTCACAAAGAAGGCCATGCTATATTTTATGCTGGTGGTTGTAGATTATGACACCCTTCCTACGTAACTCCTTTATAATCTTCTGAATCAGCTTTCTCGATAAGTTTAATCTGAGTTATCTCTGGATTTTCTTCCAATTTCTGCAATATATCCAGCTTTCTTTCGGCTCCCTTCTGATTACACTCTGATTCTTCCTCTTTTAAAAATGCTTCGTGAACAAATAATCTTGAATCCGAAATTGGATAGTGTTGTCCTCCAACCTCAAAAACCCCCAGACCATACAGGCATTGCCTTCATGGTCTGGGGGTTTTGTAGTTTTGTCGGGGCTTTATGACAGCTCCAGTTTACCTGTATATAATTGATAGTAGGTGCCGTGCTGGCGGATCAGATCTTCGTGGTCGCCGCGCTCGATGATCTTGCCGTGATCCAGTACAATGATGGCATTGCTGTTGCGGATGGTGGACAGTCTGTGGGCAATAACGAATACGGTTCTGCCCTTCATCAGATTGTCCATTCCTTTCTGTACAATGCTTTCTGTACGGGTATCGATACTTGAGGTTGCTTCATCCAGGATCAGTACCGGCGGATTGGCTACTGCTGCTCTTGCAATGGACAGAAGCTGTCTCTGTCCCTGGGACAGTTCTTCGCCGTCTCCGCTTAACATGGTATCATAGCCCTTGGGAAGCATTTTGATGAACTGGTCTGCGTGAGCCAGTCTTGCTGCCTCATATACTTCCTCATCTGTGGCATCCAGCTTTCCGTAGCGGATATTTTCCCGGATGGTTCCTGTGAACAGGTGGGTATCCTGAAGTACGATTCCCAGTGAATGTCTCAGGTCATCCTTCTTGATCTTGGTGATATTGATTCCGTCATAGCGGATCTTACCTTCCTGAATATCGTAGAAACGGTTGATCAGGTTGGTGATGGTAGTTTTTCCTGCACCTGTGGAGCCTACGAAAGCCAGCTTCTGGCCAGGCTTTGCAAAGAGACTGATATCCTGAAGGATTACTTTATCCGGGTTATAGCCGAAGGTTACATCCTCGAAGCGGACATCTCCTGTAAGTTCTGTATAGGTTACGGAGCCATCAGCGGAATGAGGATGCTTCCATGCCCACATGCCGGTTCTTTCTTTGCATTCTGTAATATTTCCCTGGGCATCTTTTTTCGCATTAACAAGCTCTACATAACCTTCATCCTCTTCCGGCTTCTCATCGATCAGGTTGAAGATTCGTTCAGCACCTGCAAGGGCCATGACAATGGCATTGAACTGCTGTGCCACCTGCATGAAGGGCTGGGTAAAGCTCTTTGTGAACTGCAGATAGGAAGCCATAACACCCAGAGTGATGCCGCCTACTCCTGCTACAGAGAGAAGTCCTCCCAGAACTGCTGTGAGCACGAACTGTAAGTTACCGATGTTTCCAATCACAGGACCCATCATATTGGCATATTTGTTGGCGTTGGCGGAGCTTTCAAAGAGAGCTTCGTTCAGACGGTCAAATTCCTGTTCGGATTTTGCTTCATGGTTGAAAACCTTAACAACCCTCTGGCCGTTCATGCGCTCTTCCACAAATCCGGTCACATCTGCCAGAGATACCTGCTGACGGATGAAATATTTACCGCTGTTTGCCCCGATCTTACCGGTCACTGCCATCATAATGAAGATAACAGCCACAGCCAGGATGGTCAGCAGGGGACTAAGCACCAGCATGGAGATAAAGGTTACGATAATGGTGAACAGTGCCATCAGTCCCTGAGGGATTGCCTGGCTGATCATCTGTCTCAGTGTATCTGTATCATTGGTGTAGAGACTCATGATGGAGCCGTTGGTATTCTGGTCGAAGTAACGGATAGGCAGAGTCTGCATATGCTCAAACATATCGTCACGGATGCGCTTCAGCACGCCCTGTCCGATGAATACCATCATTCTGCTGTAAATAAAGGTTGCGATCACCCCTACTGCGAAAATGCAGCCCAGAACTGCCATAGCCTTGTACAGCTCTGCATAATTGGGGTCTGTCTGTCCGATCAGCGGGATAATATAATCATCCAGCAGATATTTCAGGGACAGGGATACGGAAATGCTGGCTACTGCGCTGAGAAAGATACAGATAAATACCAGTATCAGCCGCAGCTTATAGGTTTCGGTTATATATTTCAGAAGTCTTTTGGCAGTTTTGATGGTGTTCTGGTCTACTTTTTTCTTCTTATTCATCTTCTCCGCCTCCTTTGACCTGTGATTCATATACTTCTCTGTAAATCTCATTGGTTTTCAGTAATTCTTCGGAGGTTCCTACTCCTGCAATCTTACCGTCATCCAGTACAATGATCTGATCTGCGTCTTCAATAGAAGAAACTCTCTGCGCAATGATCAGCTTGGTGGTATCCGGGATTTCCTCGCGGAAAGCCTTACGGATCAGGGCATCTGTTCTGGTATCTACCGCACTGGTGGAATCATCCAGAATCAGGATCTTTGGCTTCTTCAGCAGGGCTCTGGCAATACACAGACGCTGCTTCTGTCCACCGGATACGTTGTTTCCGCCCTGGACGATCATAGTGTTGTAGCCATCCGGAAATTCATTGATGAATCCGTCTGCCTGTGCCAGGCGGCAGACTCTCTGAACCTCCTCGTCACTGGCATGCTCATCACCCCAGCGGATGTTTTCATAAATGCTGCCTGAGAAAAGCACGTTCTTCTGGAGAACCATGGATACCTGGTCACGAAGCGCTTCCAGATTGTACTTGCGCACATCAACGCCTCCTACCTTTACACTTCCCCCTGTAACATCGTAAAGTCTGGGAATCATCTGTACCAGTGTAGACTTGGCGCTTCCGGTACCGCCGATGATTCCTACGGTCTGGCCGGATTTAATATGAAGGTTAATATCCTTCAGGGAAAGGTTGCCACCTTCTCCTCCGTAGCTGAAGTCCACATGGTCAAAGTCTATGGAGCCGTCTGCCACATTTTTCACTGCATCAGCCTGATCCTGCATTTCCGGAACCTCATCCAGAACTCCTACGATTCGGTCTGTGGATGCCTCAGCGATCATGATCATGACAAATACGAAAGTTACCATCATCAGGGAGCCGATGATCTGCAGGGCATAGACAATCACACTGGTAAGCTCTCCTACTTCCATAGTTCCGCCTACGATAGATCTGCCGCCGATAGCTACCAGAATCAGCACGACTGTATACATGGTAAACTGCATAACCGGGGCATTCCATGCCACGATCTTCTCTGCTTTGGTGAAAAGATCATAGACATATCTGGAAATCCCATGGAATTTCTCAATCTCATAGTCCTCACGCACGAAAGCCTTTACCACACGGGAGGCGTTTACATTCTCCTGTACGGAATTATTCAGCACATCGTACTCGTCAAATACCTTGATGAAATGAGGGTGGGCTGCCTTTGCAATAAAAAGCAGGGTGCCTCCCAGGAATGGTATGGCAATGAGGAACAGGATTGATGCCGGTTTGCTGATGGTCAGTGTCATGATCCAGGACAAAATGATCATAAACGGTGCCCTGGCCAGCAGACGGATACTCATCATATATGCCTGCTGTACATTGGTAATGTCTGTGGTCATTCGTGTAACCAGTCCTGAGGTGGAAAAATGGTCGATATTTTTAAAGGAAAAATCCTGTACCTTGTAGAAAATATCATGTCTCAGGTTTTTGGCATAGCCTGCTGCTGCGTAGGCTGCCATATTTCCGGCCTGTACGCCGAAAAACAGTGCAAGCATTGCCATCACAACCAGAATAATTCCTCTCTGTATGATGTAGCTCAGATTACCCTGGGCGATACCGATGTCAATGATCTTGGCCATCTCCAGGGGGATCAGAACTTCCATCAGAACCTCCAGGATTACCAGAAGCGGTGCCAGAATGGACTGCTTTTTGTATTCCCGGACGGAACGTAAAAGTTTTTTGTTCATCTTTGTTGATGTCCTCCTTGTATTTTATTTTTTGTAATTGCTGTCTTTTTTATTGCACATTTTCTTTCTGTTTGCACACATCTGCCACAGAACCTGTTTGCACAGCTCCACATCCTCTTTCGGGATGCCCCGAATCATTGCTGCTTCGTCCTCTTCAATGCTGTGAAGGATAGGCTGGCGCAAAGATTCTGCCTTTTCTGTGGGAAGGATCCGTTTCAGACGGGCATCCTGCTTCGCACATTCTCTGTAAATGTATCCGTTTTTCTCCATTAGCTGCAGGATTCCTGTTACTGTAGGTTTCCTGATCTGAAATTCCTCTTCAATATCTTTCTGATAAAGATCTCTGTGTATGGTTTCCAGAAGGATAAATTTCAGCACATGCTTCTGCATGGATGTCAAATCTTTATTCTCTATCATTTCCGCCGGATTGTGACGTCTCATGGAATGGGATAAAATACGGATCAGACGGCCTACGTGCATATTGTTCAGTTTCTGCCTGGTTTCCTGGTCTATGATGTTCACCTCCCGGATTTTGTCACATGGTTAGGATGCTATCTGTTAGTTTCCTAACCATTATAGAGAGTTGTTTTTTTATTGTCAATACATATTTTTTAGCCGAATCAGGTAAGTCCCCTGCGGAGGTTGCGAATATCCGCCTAACTCCATTCTCAGTAATATTCGCCTGATATACAGAACCTTCGGCTTACGCCGGATATATCTGTACATAAATAACAGTAACTTGCAAGGCTCTTCAGAATATGTTAAGATATTTTCGTCAAATAAAGCGGTAAAGAATATTTACAAATAAAGATATTTTCACAAAGGAGGATTCTATCATGTATATCACTTGTCTTGATGTAGAGGGCGTTCTGGTGCCTGAGATCTGGATCGCATTTGCAGAGGCCAGCGGCATCCCGGAGCTGAAGAAAACTACCCGCGATGAGCCGGATTATGATAAGCTGATGAACTGGAGACTTGGAATTCTGAAGGA
>OLQR01001234.1_pt1 | contig 15734 bp, 10 predicted proteins | sample 1671881 | NCBI WGS metagenome assembly OLQR01 (sample SAMEA3136623, study PRJEB25190) | human gut metagenome | biome: human gut; feature: human-associated habitat; material: faeces | place: Austria | collected 2013 | reverse complement strand
GGCTCCCTTGAAAAGGGAGCTGGACGCGAGTTCACGAGCGGACTGAGGGATTAAAAAGTAATTTGCTTTCTATTTAAATTCCATATAACTCCGCAAAATCCCTCCGGCTTGCCTTGACGAGGCCCACCTCCCTTTACAAGGGAGGCAAAATCCCTCCGGCTTGCCTTACGGTAAATCACCTTCCTCTGCAAGAGAGGAGAGGTTGAGCGAAGAGAGAAAAGTGAACAGCGAATAATGAAGTGAGCGGACGACGGATAGACGAAAGAAAAACGAGAGGAGAGTAAAATGCGAAAAAGTAAAAAACGGCAAGTATCCTTTGATACTTGCCGTTTTTGGAGCCTTAACTATACACGTTTACGAACAAAAGAAGTTATTGAACAAGCTCAAAATATAGCTATGAATTACATGATTGATGAAATAAATAAAGCTTTTAAGAAAATTACTAAAAATAATATTGATTATTTACACGACAAAATAAACCAATATTATGGGAGTATATAAACTCTCAATTAATTAATGTCTTGCTATTCGTCTTTAGGTTTATCATAAACATTATGTTTGACTGATATTGTTCCATTGTCTAAATCAATATATCCCAAGTTAATGCAAATACCTCTCCAGTTCTCATTCCAGTATAACAAGATGTTAAAAATGCACAAGTAAATGTTTCATTATTTTCAAATCTATTTAAGAACCTCTTTACCATTTTCATCATAGTCAGTAACACCGAATCAATTACATCTCCAACAACAGCACCCAACATATTATACGAGCCTTCATTTTTCCTCGTTTTTATTATCTAAATTGCTTTTATATTCATTACCATATTCAGTAGTAAATCCAACAAAATATATTTTTTTTATATCATTATGATTAAAAAATGTTAATGAATCTGTTGCACCATTCGGATATTTGCAAGCCATATAATCCATAATTTTCCCATCTCTATCTTTGACTTTATACCCGATTATCATTAGCTTATCAAAATTTCCCTGAATTTCGACAACACTACCTATTATCATATATTTATCAAGAGAAACTTCCTGTAATTTTTTTCGTTTTTCTGCCATGTACCTATTAATTTCCTCTTCCGTTTTTTGTTGTCCATTTATACCCCATTTAATATCTTTATCTGACACAACAAATCTATCCTCTGCATTGTTGTTTAAATTATTCATTTATATCATTCCTTCCTTTTCCTTTGTAATAACGCACAAAAAAAATCAATCTTTTCAGATTGATTTAATCATTGACGTCGCATTGGTGCGACGATTTTATCTTTTGGAGCAGGTGAGGGGAATCGAACCCCCGTATTCAGCTTGGGAAGCTGATGTTCTGCCATTAAACTACACCTGCTTACGTGCTACGCTGAATATTTTATCATTATTTTTACAATAAATCAATAGTAATATGATACGCGGCACAGCTTAGCGGGGTAGGTCGCGCTGTCGCTTCTTATTACAGCTTTTCCACGGAGAGCCTCAGCCTTTTCAAATCGTTTTCGTCGGGATGAGACAGAGCACGGTCAAAGTTTTCAATCAGCATATCGAGATTCGGCGCGGGATTCGGCAGGCTTTTCATTTTGATATAGCGCTCCCTGACCGTTTGCGGCATTTTTCCCTGACACATATACTCACCGACTGTGATGTTGCTGCCGCTAATGCTCTTTTTTGTATTTGCGAGGATTTTTTTGAAGTACTCCTCGTCTCCGCCGAAGCCCGCCGTTCCGAAAAGAAAAATCCTTTTATTTTTCAGCGTTTCGAGCAAATCCAAGGTCGCCTTGTCGGCGGTTCCCTTATCCGTCCAAAAGCCTATAAATAAAATGTCGGATTGTGTATCGGCGTTTTCGCTCACTCCGAAATAATTACAGTTTTCCTCCGGCAGCGCGTCGCGAATGGTGTCGGCGAGCAGCCTCGTGTTGCCTGTCGGGCTGCTGAAAATAATTGAATAGCTTTTATCTGTCATGATGAACCTCTTTGCTTGTGCGGCATATCACATATGCGGCGAAATTTTGTTATAAATTATTATATAATTACGACGGCAAACAGTCAACAGCCGCAAGTGCCGAAAGCTTATACAAAAAGTAAGTTTTTCTGTAATCGGCAATAAAAAGGCTTTCGTCTCACCTGAAACGAAAGCCTTGATTTTATGTGTTTATGCTTGACGTTACGGCTTTGAGCCGCGCTTCAACAGCCTTTTCAGTCCTTGAGCTCGTCAACATACTCGGTATGCTCACGCAGATACTTTTTATCCTCGGGTTTAAGGTCAAGGCCTATGGTTCCGCCCGGATTCATAAGGTAATCGGGGTCAAAATAGTTTTTAAGCGTGCGGATTATGCCGTATTCCTTTTCGCCGAGGTAGCCCTCAAGCCACGGGGCAAACATCTTTCCGATACCGTGGTGGTGGCTGATGGCAGCACCGCTCTTCTGTATGGCGTCGAGAATTGTTGCGTGATAAGCACGGAACTCCTCTTCGTCCTGCATTTTAGTCATAAAGATGAAGTAGAGGTTGGCGCCCTGCGGATAGCAATGCGACATATGAGTTGTAACGATTGTGTTCGGAAGCTTATGGCAAACCTCACGAACCTCACGGTGAACACGAGCCATATTTGACCAGTTGACCGTGCACTCAAGCGTATCAATCATAAAGCCGAAATCCATGAGTGTATCGCGAAGATACGGGTCGTTGAAGCGGCCCTTTTCCCAGCCCTTGCATACGTAGCCGGTCATCGGGATACCGCCGTGCTTAACGGCAATTTTCATTATGTTATGCGCAACGTTTCTTGAGAAGCCCTTTTCGCCGTCTGTAAATCCGAGGAAGAGACAGCGCTCAAAGTCCTTGTAGCCCAATTTATCAAGAAGAGGCTCAAGCGGCGTTTCGTCAACGTTGTAAAGATGGAGCATTAATGAAGTCTCCTCCGGGTCTGAAAGACGGAAAACAGAGGAGAAGCCGCACTCACACTGCATCATTTCACGAGCGGCGCGCATAGCTGTCGGCCAGTCCTTGAACATATAAGAAAAGCGTTTTCTGTTTTCGGGCATCCAGCGGAAAAACTTGAGCGTGACCTCGGTAAGAACGCCGAAGGTGCCCTCGCCGCCCATCATGACCTGATTGAGATTCGGTCCCGTTGCCTCTCTCGGATAGTGACTTGTCTCGATTTTACCTATCGGTGTGGCGTATTTCTGCGAAACAACTATATCGGCTATGGTGCCGTAATAGGTGCTGTTCTGACCGGCACCGCGTGTGACGGTCCAACCGCCGACGGAGGAATATTCAAACGACTGCGGGAAGTGACCGCAGGTGTACGGACGTTTTGCGCCGAAAAGGCTCTGAGCGTTTTGAAGCGTTTGCTCGAGCTTTGGTCCGGACATACCTGCCTGAACTGTAATGGTCTGATCGGTCTCATTGAATTTAATGACCTTGTTGAAGTTGCGGCGCATATCAAGAGAAACGCCGCCGTTAATGGGCTCAACGCCTCTTGTAACCGACGAGCCGCCGCCGTAAACATAGAGCGGTATTTTATTCTTTGTGACGTAGGCTACGATTTTCTCAATCTGCTCGCTTGTCTCCGGAAAAACAACGAGGTCGGGAAGAGAGTCAAAACGACGGTGACGCATTCTGAGAAGATCGTACATTGTCTGTCCGTAGGAAACGGCGAGACGGTCGTAGTCGCTCTGTGAGACGTTCTTTTCGCCGACTATTGCGGCAATGGCCTTTACGTGCTTTTTGTCAATCTTCGGAGCGTGCTCTTCGCCGAGATTTACGGGGTCAAGACCCAAATCGTCATTATACTGCATAAACTCCTCGTCCTTGAGATTGCAGCGTTTTTTAACATATTTGTAAAGGCTCTCCTTCGGATATTTGAAGAAGTCGGGGTCGCCCCAGCGGAAAATTGAACGATAGCTGTTCTCAGGTGCTCTCTGAAGCATCCATTTAGGCTCAAAGCCCTTATACGGTTTTGTACTCATTATCAGTGTCCTCCTGTTTGAAAATGATGTAGGTATTTTTCTATTGGCTTTAATCTTGAGGCAAGGTGAGAATACGCCTTGCCGTAAATTTTCATATAGGTTCGGTGGTTTTCCTCGTTCGGAATAAATACGTCTTTTTTATGTACCATATGCTCTATGGCGTCCTCATAGCTGCCGTAAACGCCCTGTGAAATAAACGCGACCATGGCACAGCCGACTGCGCTCGCCTCGTGAGTCTGAATACGGTGTACGGGCAAGCCGAACACATCTGCGGCAATTTGACATACGACAGGGCTGCTGGAGCCGCCTCCGCCGGCATAAAGCTCATCTACCGTGACGCTTGAGCGTTTTTGCATTTTAACGAGCCCGTGGTACAGCTCTAAGCAGATGCCCTCTATTATGGCGCGATACAAATGATAACGCGTATGGAAATCCGAAAAGCCTATAATTGCGCCGCTCGCGTTCGGGTTCGTGATGCCCGGAGTCCAAAACGGCTGTAAAATAAGTCCGCCGGAGCCGGCCTCAATATCCTTGATTTTATCGTCAAGATAACGCTCTATGCAAACGCCCTCCTCGGCGGCGTCAACCTTATCCTTCGCGGCAAACTGCTCTATAAACCACGAAATCATCCAAAATCCGCGATAGACCTCGAATTCGGGATTGAACATATCGTTCGGAACAGCCGGATAAGCCGGCATATAAGGCTGCGGTTCAAAATATTTTTTAACCGCCATCTGTAAGGTTGAGGTCGTGCCGAAAGAAATTGCCGCTCGGTTTGATTTTACAACGGACATACCGATGGTTTCACAGCCCTTGTCGGAGCCGGTTGCTATAAGCGGAAGTCCCATTGGGATGCCCGTTTTTTCGGACGCATCTTTTGTGATTTTACCTATAACCTCGCCCGACGGAACAAGCTCACAGAGCTTTTCGGACGGAACATTGCACACGCAGCGCGTGAGAGCACCGGGTTTCATCCAACGGCGGTTTTTGTAATCAAACGGTACGTGACCTATCATATTTGCCACGGAATCCTTAAGCTCGCCCGTCAAAAGATAGTTGAGATATGACGGCAGCATAACGTATTTGTCTGTTTTGGCCCATATTTCGGGCTCATTTTGCATAATCCAGTTGCCGGTAGAGGCTCGGTAAATCATATCTACCGATTCTCCCATTCCCACAAGCGAAAACAATGCGCGTTTTGCTGCCGGAATCCGCCCGTCCTCGTCGGCCTCACGCTCGTCGAGCCATAATATTATGTCGCGAAGCGGACGTTTGTCTTTGTCAAGGCAAAGCACCGTGTCACGTATGCAGGTAAGGCATACGGCTGTTATGCGGTCAAGCTTATCGGCATTTCTCTCGATAACCTTTTTTGACATTTCGGCTATAATGTTAAAATAAAAATCCGGGGTCTGTTCTGCCCATCCGGGCTGTTTTGATAAATAAGGAACCTTGTATTTTTGCTGCTCCTTATCCTCAAAGTCTCCACTCTCATTGACAAGCAAGCATCTTGCACTCTGCGTGCCGACGTCAAAGGTCAGCACAAGTGACTGTTCCATTAAAGATTTTCCCCTCTTTCTTTTTTAAGGTTGCTTCTTCTCGTCCTTCAGGATATTGCTTGTTGCAATCAAATCCACGCCGAGATTGAGAATATTCGGTACAACGACTTCCTCTCGTCCGAGTCGTTTTGAAACGGTGATACGGTTTACCTCGTGCATCAGGTCGAAAATTCTGTTTTTGGGAATCGGCCCCGATACGCGAACGGGCAGAACCGGTACCGAAGGGAAGGCGGTGCGCACCGTTGTGCAAACGGTACGACGCGGGTCGGTCATTTCGCTTACGGCGAATTCTTTGCCCCTTTTGCAGGTGTTGCCGGTCACAACAAGCTCGTCGCCGTCTGATGTAATCGTCATTCTGCACGAACGGGGACAAACGATGCAAACCAATTCTTTTGTCATTTTACACCGTCTCCTTTACCGAGTCTTTCCAGCCGAAGCTCCACTCGGCTGTTTTCGTTTAATTCGCATGCGCTGAAATCAATCGTGAGATTTTCCATTTCGGGCGGACGCATAAATGCGTAACGCTTTTTAAGTATTTCCTTGCCGTCCGCGTAAATATGAAGCACACAGTTGTTTTCCTCCTCGCGGACGCGGAAATACAGGTCTGTTTTACTGTTATCCTCGTTGAGATTGAGCCTTTGCGGCACTGCGTACAATAAACCGTCGCCCGGGGTTATCTCAATAAGCCGTCTTTCTCTGCCCGAATAAGCAGCGGCTGATTTTCCCGCCTGCTCGGCGTTCTGCGAAACAAAGTCAACCAAATCGTTGACGTGCAAAGCGTTGCCGCAGCTGAATACGCCGTCGGCACTCGTCATACACTGACCGTCGCATACGGGACCCTTTGTGCGTTGGTCAAGCTTTACTCCGACGGACTCGGCGAGCTCGTTTTCCGGAATCAATCCGACCGAGAGAATCAGCGTGTCACATTCGACGCGGCTCTGTGTGCCGGGTATCGGAGCCATATTTTCGTCAACCTTTGAAATCTCAACCGCTTCGAGCCTGTCAACTCCGAACACGCGAGTGACGGTGTGCGACAGGTGCAGCGGAATATCATAATCGTGCAGGCATTGATGCAGGTTTCTCGTAAGTCCCGACGGCGTAGGCTTTGCCTCATAAACGCCGAGAACCTTTGCGCCCTCAAGCGTAAGCCGGCGTGCCATGATAAGTCCTATATCTCCCGAGCCGAGAATTACGCATTTTTTGGCGGGCATAAGCCCGAGCAGATTTGTAAAATGCTGTGCGGTTCCGGCCGTGAAAACGCCTGCAGGACGCGTGCCGTGAATAAATACCTGCTTGGCGGTACGCTCGCGGCAGCCCGTAGCCAGCACAAGCGCTTTTGCCGTGAATATCGAAACGCCGCTTCTGCCGACGGTATGCACCGAAAAGCTTCCGTCGCCGTTTTTGTCTATTTTCGTGACAAACGTAAGGGTGCTGTATTCGATATTGCGTTTGTACAGCTCATCCTCAAACCGCTCGGCGTATTCAGGACCTGAGAGCTGCTCGCCGAAGTGATGAAGACCGAAACCGTCGTGAATGCACTGCTTGAGTATTCCTCCGAGCCTTGCCTCTCTTTCAAGAAGGAGAACCTTGGCACCGTTATCGTGAGCGCTTATCGCCGCCGCAAGACCGGCAGGACCGCCGCCGACAACGAGTACGTCATAGTTACCTGTCGTCATCACTCTTCGCCTCCTTCGGTTACCTTTGTTTCGCCGTATGTTATCACCGCTTCCGCCGAGGATTTTTTAACCTCATACAGCGGAACGCCGAGAAATTCGGCAATTATTTTGGTGACAAGCGGCGAACAGAAGCCGCCCTGACAACGTCCCATTCCCGGTCTTATGCGCTTTTTGATACCGTCAACCGTCGGAACGCATATCGGGGATTTCAAAGCGTCGAGAATTTCGCCCTTGCTGATTTGCTCGCAGCGGCAAATAATCTCGCCGTAGTCGGGATTTTCGGCTATCATTTTTTCTCTTGTATCGTCGTCCATTTCGCGAAGCACGGGAACGCCCTTGCGAATAGGATTATAATTGTTGTTTTTTTCAACCGTCTCGGTCTTGCCGAGCATATTGACCGCAAGCTCCGCCATATCGACGGCAACCGCGGGAGCAGTTGTAAGTCCGGGGGATTGAATACCGGCTACGTGAATCAAGTTCCTTGTTCTTCTGCCGGGTTCAAGTATAAAATCCTCCTCAAAGGTAGGAGTGCGAACGCCCGTGAAATAAGTGATTATATCACGTTTTGACAGCGCCGGCATTGTTTGAGTCTGCTTGTCGAAGACGGTTTTAATGCTCTCGGCACGTGTTTCCGTGTTTTCCTTTTCAACCGTTTCTACGGCGTCGGGTCCTACGAGAAGATTATCGTGGACGGTGTGCAATATGCCGCCGCCCTTTGAATGGGTTTTACCGTGAACGCTTATGTCCTTTACGGAGGCTACCGAGTGCATATATGCGCCTGCTTTTTGGTCAAGAATCGAGTTGGTTCCTCGACGCGGATGAATCGAGAAAAATCTGTCATCCGCCATGGCGGCAATATCCTCGGCAAAAACGCCTGCGGCGTTGATAACGATTTTCGGATGAATAACGCCTCTGTTGGTGGTAACGCTTATGATGTTATGCTCCGACACCGCCATGGAGAGCACGGCGGTGTTAAGACTTACCTGCGCGCCGTTTTGAACGGCGTTTTCGGCATAGGCTATGGTGAGTCCGTACGGGCAAACACAGCCTGCGCTCGGATTATACATTGCGAATTTTGTTTCCGGTGTGAGGTTCGGCTCGCGGCGCATAAGCTCCTTGCCCGAGATTATCTCGGTGTCCTCTATGCCGTCGTGATGCTTCCGCCAAAAAGCATACAGACCGATAAGCGGCTTCAGCGCGGCGTTGCGGAAAAGCACATATTGACCTACCTGCTTAAACGGAACGTCAAGCTCGCGGCAAACGTCTGCATACATATGGTTTGCGCGGCGAATGTACTTGTGTTTGAGTGAGCCTTTGCCGAGGTCGATTCCGGGGTGCACCTCGCCGTCGTTGCGTCCCGACGCCTGAAGCGCAAGGTCCGCCTCCTTGTCTACAAGTAAAACGTCAAGCTTCCACTTGGTCAGCTCTCTTGCTATCGAAGCACCTGAAATGCCGCCGCCGATAACAAGCACGTCGGGTGTTCTGCCATCGAGGAAATCATCCTTGAGAGACGGCAGACGCGTCGGAGCGGGCTGCTCGCCCGTGTAAACAATATCGTTGACAATATGCGTTGTGCTGAATTTTTTTGCCGCCGCTTGGCAAGCCGCGACGATTTCGCCCCAATCGGAGCTTTTGCCTCGAACAAAAATCGAGCCGTTCTCCTTTGAAGCACTGAATTTTCCGCCGAAAGTCTTTTTCAATTTTTTGTTAATTGATGATATGTTCATAACTTCAAGCCTCTTTTAATCAGCCTTGCAGTCGGTCACACGCCCGACTGTGCATAAAAAATATGTCGGTTAACTGACCGACTCATAAGCAAAGTATAATTCCGAAAAAAGCGTTTGTCAATACTTTTAACTAAAAAAATCACTCTTACGTATTTTTTTTGTGAATATTGTTTTGTAGACATTGCCGATTGTTCGTGTTATACTTTAAGAAATTTTGCAGGAGGGTATTATGGCAGCTCAAAGACCCGAAAATATAAACGAAATCATACTTGATACTGCTGAGGAGCTTTTAAAGGTAAATTCCTTTTCGGAGGTGACTCTCGCGAAAATAGCCGAAAAGGCGAATATTTCGAAGGGCACGCTGTATTACTATTATAAAAGCAAAAACGAAATACTTTTTGCCGTTACCGACCGCTATCTTTCGCGCCAATGGGACGAGCTGATACAATGGACGGAAAACAAGGAAAAGGATACCTCGCCGCACCGTCTTGTAAATTATGTAATCGAGAGAAATATAGCCTATGCCGGGCTCAGGCTTCACCTCTTTGACGCGGCATTGCTCGGCGACGAGGAAATCAGAGCTAAGCTGATTCATCGCTATGATGAATTCCAAAAACTCATTTCGGCAAAAATCGCCGAGAGAACAGACGTTGTTTCGGCCGACTATTTCACTTGGCTTATTTTGATGGTTTCCGATGGTATTATTATTCAAAACAGCCTTAAAAACGAGTCCTTCGATACTCGGAAATTTCTTGAGAACAGCACCGAATACATTAAAAAAATCGAGAATATGCATAAGTCGCAATAAACGAAAGCCTCCGTCTTAATAACGGAGGCTTTTTACTGCCGTAAAAGCAGAAAAGGGAAACGAAAAAAATTATACTTTGTGTTTTTTCTTTTTGCGCAGGCCCGCCGTGACGCCTGTTACGCCGCCGCTGACAAGCAGCAGGGAAATCCATAAAGCGAGGTCGCTTGCATTGCCGGTTCGGGGAGACTTCGGATTGCCCGGCAGCTTAGCCGTTACGGTGTCAGCTTTTTTAATTTCGTTTATACCGTCTTTGTCGCTGTAATACTTATCACAGCCGCCGCAGTACCAATACTCGATATTGCCCTCGGCAGTCTTAGTTGCCGCCTTTGCATCGATGTGCTTTAAGTCGGTGTGATTGTTTGAATCAGGCTTTCCGTAAGCCTTGCCGCAGTATTCGCATACCGCTTTTTCGGCGCAGGTTGCATTTCCGCCCGAGCAAGCCATTGTTTCAACACCCTTGCAGCCGTCCACGGTGCATTTACGGCTATGCGTGCCGTCGCCGTTTGATGTCCATTCACCGAAGGTGTGCCCGTCGTTTATCGTCACGGTCATCTCGGCGGTGTTGCCTGCCTTATCGGTGACAATGATTTTCTGTTCGCCGTCCGCAGGAGAGAGAGTAAAGCCGCTGTTTTCATCAAGCGTGACCTTTGTGCCGTTTACGGTAACTGTATCTATATACTTCTCGTCAATTGTAACTGTCTGTGCCTCGCAGTAGGTCTTGCCGTTTTCAATGCCGCCGATTACAGGCCGGATATTATCGAGCGTTATGCGGTCGGAGCGAAGATATGTGATGTTCAGGCTCTCATCAACGAGCATTGCATAAACAATATATTCTCCGTTAGGCTCTATTAAAAACGGCTCATCATACGCACGGTACACAAGAGAGCCGAGCTCCGTCTCAGAGAGGTCCCGATTTGTTACCAGATAAGAGACAAACACGGTTCCGCTGTTATCGGAAGCGTTTATCGTTACCTCCTGCGTGTCCTTAAAGAACAGACCGAAGGTCAGCTTGTTTAAGAATTCGCGCCATTTATTTGTGCCTATGATAATTTCGCCCGTGGGTTTTTCAATGTCTTTCCATCTCGCTTTGAGCGTTATATTTTCGGCAGGCATGGTCGTGGGAATTTCTATATCCCAACCGATAAAGGTGTATCCCTCTCTTGTCGGGTCGGCAGGTGCGGTAATTGCCGTGCCGTAGTCCTGCGTGATCGGAGCGATTTCGCTGCCGCCTGCGGTGTCAAAGGTAATTGTATATTTATTCGTGTTCCAAACGGGATAGAGCGTTAAAGCCTCGTTTTTGGTATAAACATCTCCAAAGCTGTACACCTTTTCGCCGCCGTCCACGGTCGCCCAGCCTACTTGCGTGTGCCCCGTGCGAGTGAACAAAGCGCCTCGCAGCGTGAGAGCATCGTTATAGAACTTAATATCTGTGACCGCATTGCCGTCTCCATTTTCTCCGGGCTGATAGGTCACATCCCAAGCGCCCGTGATACGCACATAGGTCTTGTCGGAAAGCTGCCGGAAGATAGCGTTGAACCGCTCTCTGAGTGCGTTGTACAGCGCGGCAAACTCTTCATTTGTCAGCGTGTTGTCATCCGCCAGATAGCGCTGATACAGTTCTTGCATTTCAGCGGAAAGCTGCGGAATAACAGCTTCTGCGGCATCCTGCGCCGAAGAGCCCGTGAACAGCCGCACACCGTCGCCCATTTGCAGATAGCCTAAATCTTGATCCCGCAGCGTAATGGCCTGCGGATCGCCCGTTACGGTAAGCGAGCCGCTGTCTACGGTAAGATAGTACGCCGTGAGCCCGTCCGTCATGGTGACGCTGCCACCGCCATACTGGGTGTATTGGCTGAGCGTCAGTGCGCCGTTCAGCGTCAGCGAGCCGTTGCCGAGAATGGAAAGGGTGTTCATGCTCTTGCTAATTCCGTTCAGACTTTCGATGGTATTCTTTCCGTCCGCCGTGATAAAGAGCGGGTTGCTCTTTCCGATATACTTTTCGCTCAAGCGCACAGAGGTCAGGTCGGCATTCTTGAGCTTCAGATTCGGGAAAACACAACCGTATCTTTCAAGCCTGCCGGTCGAATAAATTTCCAAAATATCCTTGCCTGTCAGATTCACTGAATCCCTAAGTGTACTAAAGTTCTTGCCCTTAGGCAGAACAAAGGAGGCAGTCCCGTCGCCGAAAATATCGGTATAATTGTCCGGTGTGACCTCGACCTCGCCGTCGCCGCGATCCAAAAACAGACCGAAGCCGCCCCATAAAGCGGTAAGTGCCGAAACATCTGCGGGAACGGTATCGCCGGGCTTGTAGAAGTTTGAATTTTCGTCTACCCACCACAGTTGTGCATCTGCCGAAATGCTGTCCGGGCGGGGCAGACCCTCGGCAGCGGGCGCTTTGAAGCTCTCGCCCTTTTTCACGATGATATTGATCCAGTTCTGCTGCTCGCCGGGCATATAACCGGCCATGATCAACGCAACCGCCTTCAGGCTGTCGGCGGCAAGATCTGTCGGCAGTTCAAGGACGGGGCGGAAACCAATGTCCCGCTCCGGAAGGGTTGGCCTTGCCCAAAATGTAGCCTGTGCAGCGAAGTGTCCACCACGAGATAGATACATTCCCTCGACATTCCCAGTACCTATATCCTGGCCGAAAGAGCGCATTTTATACCAGTTTTTGATATAATCGGCTGACTTCTGATAGATCGTATCCCATTCATTGTCAATTGGTGCAAGACCAGAGCCTTCTCCTTCATTACGGTGATGGTCTCCAACAGATGGGGCGCGGAGCGTATAGTTCACGTTACTCGCTGTATAGGTCTGGCCATAAATCAGGTTCATTTCTGCCAACGTCTCCCGCTGCAAAGAACATTTCACGTTATAGTCCGCAATAAAAAGGCTGTGCTCGTAGGGCTGCTTGGCGGTATCGGTTTCATTTTCCATCGAATAGGCATCCACCGTACCTGCATAGGTAAAAGGCACATAATGCAGGGTGCTGTCAGGCAAATTGCTGTTTACCGTTCCGGGAATATCCATTGCCGAAAGGTCAAAATAGTATCTGCCGCCGGGGGCAAGGGTGAACTGTTCGTCGACCCGCTTTTCAACCGTCAGCGTAACATCCGCGAAACCGCTTGCAAGGTCGGTTTTGCGGTCGCCGTTGTACTGCTCGTTGAAGACCTTCAGGGTATAGGTACCCTCGGCAAAGCCGGCAGGAATGGTAAGCTGTGCCGTACCGTCTTTTTCTGTGAGGGAGGCGTTGCTGCGGCCGTAATAGATTACATTACCGACATCATCAAAGATCAGAGCGGAAATATATTCGTTTGCGCCGGTTTTTGCGTCGGTATAGGATATCTCTACGGTGCCGCCCTTGGTGGAAGCGGAAACCTCCCAGGTAGTTCTGCTGAAATCGTTGCGCTTGCTGTCATAAAGGGTCAGCTTCCATTCGTTTCCGGTGTAATTTGGGGAAACGGGCTGCAGCCCTCCGTCGGGCTTGCCGCCCACGGCGGCGGATGCAAAGAGGACAGAGTCCAAATTCAAGTCGAAAGCGGGACGAACGCCAAACTCCTTGGAAGTAGAGTATCCACCATAGTAGCGGACTTCACCTCTACCAGCCACAAAGGCAGTGGAATAGTCTTCGTCTGGGGAGCGCAGCCACCAATAGCTTGACGCCCAACCCGGATGCTCGGGATCCACGACACGCAAATCGTTGTTTACCGCATTAGCCTCTTTTGAGGAAAGCGGCCAAAAAACAGCATTGCTTACCGCAGGACCCGCTACACCGTCGGTATTTTCCTCATCGTAGTTTCCGCTTGCAAGGGTCCGTTTTTCAACAGCATCGGTTTCTTTCGCCGTCAGCTTATCCGCAAGCGCGTCTATTGCCTCTTTCAACGCGCTGTCCGCATAAGCGTTGCTCGCACCGAACTTTGACAACCCCATGTTATTTGCCGCAAGCAGGGTCATATTCCCGGCTATGCCGGCTGCACTGTTTCCGTCATAGTCGATGACGCGCCATGCACCGGGATTATTTTCATGGTCTTGCCCGAAATACACGGTCGGTGCGGTCGCTGTGTTTACATTTTTACTTAGTGCGTCTGTGCCAAGCTGTATCGCAGCAGAGCCCGTTGCTGTCTCGCCCTCGGCAAATACGCCTGTCGGCACAAGGCAGAACAGCATACATAGGGTGAGCAGGATACTGAGTATTCGTTTTTTCATTTCTTGCTACCTCCGTTATGTAAACTTAATCAAGGGCGGTTATTGTGATTGTGCCTTTGAAGCTCTCGAGACGGGTATTGTATGCCGACTGTTCAAACATGAAGTACAGCGTTATATCCTCGTCCGAGGCGTCGTAAATTCTGGTGAAATTAAAGGAATGTTGGTCGTTTGTCTGCGCTATTTTTTTGCCGTCACGTTTTATGCGTGTAACCTCACGGCAAAGGTCGTCGTCATAGCCGTCTGTCATCTGGATGGAGTAATTACCGTTGTTGTTGGACTCGTTTGATACCACCTGGAGAGAGCCGCTTATGGTGACGCTGTAAACATGACCTTTTTTGAGCGCAATCTTATCAAGATAAGTGGATATCAGGTCTCCGCTGTTTACCTTTTCATAAACGCTTAAAGCTGCGTTGCCGTTATTGAGAAATACTCTCGGAATTCTTGTTTCTGCATAAAAATAGCCCGGGCAGCTGCCGTTCTGACCGGCGTCGCCCTTGTCGCCTTTATCGCCCTTGTCGCCTTTGTCACCCTTATCGCCTTTGTCGCCTTTGTCGCCCTTTTCTCCCTTTTCGCCGTCTGTGCCGTCAACACCGTCTGTGCCGTCAACACCTGCGGCTTTTACACCGGTGTCGATTTCTCCGAACCACCAGTTGCCGTTCTCACCGATAAAAGGTGTTTTACCGTCTTTGCCGTCAGAGCCGTTTTGCCCGTTTATTCCGTCCTTACCGTCGGCTCCGTCTTTGCCATCAGCGCCGTCTCTGCCATCCGCACCTTTTAATGCGGTAAGATCGTACAGGTTAAGCCAAATCTCATCGCCGACATAACGCCATTGCAGGATATTTTCGCTTACGCGAAATTCCGGAGTTTTTCCGTTTGCACCGTCCGTTCCGTTCTGTCCGGCAGGGCCCTCTATATCGGCTATCGCAACAAGATTTTGCCACTCGTCGCCCTCGTAACGCCACTGTATGTGGGTTTCGGTTCGCTGCACCTCTATGTTTTTGGCATTAATGCCGTCCTTGCCGTCTGCTCCGTCTTTTCCGTCTATGCCGTCTTTGCCGTCTGCTCCGTCTTTGCCGTCAACGCCGTCTTTGCCGTCAAGACCGTTAATGCCGTCTTTGCCGTCAAGACCGTTTTTACCGTCGACGCCGTTCTTTCCGTCGGTGCCGTTAATTCCGTCCTTGCCGTTTTCTCCGGCAGCACCTCGCAGCTCGGTAAGTGCCACAAGGTCGCGCCAGTCGGCTTCATCGCTGTATTTCCACTGAACCGCCGTGCCGCTGTTGCGCACCTCCGGCGTCTTTAGTACCGCCTGTTCCAAATGCAAATTCCAGTTCAGCATTGCCGCCGTATGCCGTTTCAAAATCAGCTTTGAAGCTTCTGCCTCCATCAGAGCTGTCTTGTGTAAACTGCCACTCTTTTGAACTTGAGAAAGTTAAAGCTGCTCCTTCACTTCCGTCATATACAAATTTTGAACCTGTTTCGTCATTACTGCTGTCGTATATATACTGCTTAGCTTCAAGAACTACTTCAAGCGCAGCTCCGCTGTTTTCAGGCACTTCAAATGCCCCTTTACTCAATATATACCTATCTAGTTCTACCTCATAATTATGGGTTCCCGGAAGCAGTCTTGCAGATACCATTCCATTTTCATCAGTTGTCATAATCTGACTGTCTATTTTAACACTGGCGCCTGAAAGCAGATTTCCGCTGCTATCTTTCACGGTCACTACACTCTCAGGAAGCGGCGCATAGTATAAATTAGGCTGAACATATTCTGAAACATCTTTGTCATA
>OLQR01001233.1_pt1 | contig 15736 bp, 10 predicted proteins | sample 1671881 | NCBI WGS metagenome assembly OLQR01 (sample SAMEA3136623, study PRJEB25190) | human gut metagenome | biome: human gut; feature: human-associated habitat; material: faeces | place: Austria | collected 2013 | reverse complement strand
ATAAATTTTCTTGGGAATAATCTGCTGGACTATAATATACATCGTTCATATTAGTGTCGTCAAGTTTAAGCACTCTAAATCCAATATCTAAATTTTTAGTTGTAAGTGGATTTTCTTCTTTAATTTTATTACCTGCTCGTCTTATACGCTCCTTGCCGATTTCGCAAATATTTCTATAACCAATTTTATATGCCTCAGACTCTTCTACAATTATTTCCGGAAGTTGTACAAGTATATAGTTACATTTTAATTTCTTTTCAATTTCATATTCCATAGCAGCATGAGCTGTCGTAGCTGAACCAGAAAAGAAATCTAATACAGTATCTCCATACTCAACATTGGCAATCGTCATTAATAATTTTAATAACCTAACAGGTTTAGGTCCATCAAACACGCCTACACCATCAAATAATGCTTTGGTTTCTTGTTTTGCTTCCTGATTATGTCCCGCATCTTCATGAAATAGAATTGTATTAGGGCGTAAACCTGCTTGTACTTCAGTTAAAAACGTCTTCTTTCTAGGTGTTCCATCCCCTTTAGCACCAAACCAAATGCGACCATCGTCCCTCCATTTTTCAAATGTTTCTTTACTACAACTCCAGTATCGACCACTTGGCGGGCTAACTTTTCTACCACTTGGTGTTGTTATCTCATATAACAATGCATTTGAACCTGACTTGGCAGATAAGATAACAGACGTCCATACACCTCTTGGGTCATTATCAGGATTACTGTAACCTGATGGAATTTCATCTCCTCTAGGAAGTAACCCTATTTTCCATCCATCCACTGAATTTAGAATGCTTTTTTTGCAATAACACAATATATGGTCATGCATTGTAGAGAAGTAAGTGGCATCATTTGAACGTGAGAATTTTTTTTGCCAAATTAAATCTGCTATAAAATTACTTTCACCAAAAATCTCGCCACATATTTTTCTTAAATTATCCACTTCGTTATCATCTATACTAATAAAAATAACCCCATCATCACTCAACAGATTTCTTGCAAGCATAAGTCTTGAATAAATCATAGAACACCAATCAGAATGAAAACGCCCGTTGGATTCTGTATTTTTAAACATTCTATTTTCATCTTCATCAAATGCTCCACTTTCCTCTGCATATTCTTCACTTGTCATTTTGAAATCATCATTGTATATAAAGTCATTACCCGTATTGTATGGTGGGTCTATATATATCATCTTTACTTTTCCAAGATAGCTTTCCTGCAAAAGCTTAAGCACCTCCAGATTATCTCCTTCGATATAGAGATTTTCTGTATTATCCCAATCTACAGACTCTTCTTTACAAGGACGAAGCGTTTTTCTGATAGACTTATTTGCCTCAACAATAGACGCTTTCTTGCCAACCCATGTAAACTCATAAGCTTCATCGCCCTCAAGCACATCAGATGATAGCATCTGTTTTAACAGTTCAAAATTAATAACCTTGCGATACCCCCCCCCGAAAATTTGTTCACCTTCTGTTATACAATTGGGAAAATATTTTTCTATTATTTCTATATTCTTTTGTGTCATGTCAATTGACTCCATTTTCATTTTTTCCATTACATATCCTCCAATTCTTTCTTGAGCTTCTTAAGCTCATTATTTATTTGCATCTGTTTATTAAGCTGTTTTTCCTTACGGATTTTTGCTTTCAGAGTTGCTATCTGCTTTTGTAATACTTGCCTCTGCTCGTCTCGTGCAACAGACTCTTTCAAACTTTCACCGGCAGCTTCGGTCTTTAACTTATCTCCGGCTATCTGACGCACAAAATTTTCATACACTGCATCAACATTTAAGCCTTCAATCCTTAATGGCAGCTCGTCCTCAAGCAACCATTCTGTGTGGTAATATCCATTTACTTTAAAAGCATTATTACCATATGCCGCAGCTTCCTTGTATCCAATCCATGCTTGATACTTTCCTTGGTATTCCAACAAGAATAGGATATGATATGGTATTTCGTTATCAATTTGTCTTAATAGGTTATCATCAAGCACTGGTTTGTTTAACTGAACCTCAAATACCTCCAGCTCTGTTACACAAGTTCCGACATCAAGGTTTGTAGTAGAAGATGCTATTTTATTTTTCCAATAAATATTCTTAACCTGCTCAACAAATATCTTTTTTAATGCAGGCGATATATTGATATTTTCATAAAATTTCTGTTTAGGAATTCTTTTATTAAATTCCGTTGTTTTTGGCAGTCCTATCATCCAATCACCCAACCTTTACTTAACAACTAAAAAGCAGATAAGTTCGAAGTCATCCAATCCTGATACTGAAGACATCAATGCTGATGTACCACCAGCCGAAAACAGACTATCAATATCACTTTCCTCCTTGCAATCAATGATTGAATTGATTGCTTCGCTGAGGAGTTCTGACAACTCTGTCATATCTCTACCATCATCTGTTTCTTCATTGAAACGCTGGCACAGTTCTTTGATATGTTCTTTCTTGCCTCGGCAAAGAAGTCTAATATCATCTAGCATCTTCTTAGAATTCAAGTAATCACAGATTACTTCTCCATCAATTCCAATATAAACCATATAAAATGGATGAATTCTGTTCTGGTTATCAATATTTACACTATTATTTATATTTTTCAAAACAAAGATGGTACCTTCCGGTAACTCTTCCGTAGCAGGTACAACAGCATGCAATCCTTTTGGTTTCTTATCCAAGTCACCATGATTTTTCACATATTCAAGAAGGTCTAATCTAAACTCATTCAGTCCTAAATCCATAATAGAAATACCACTAGACATATCTTCTATATCTACAACTTCTTCCTGCAATCGCTTAAGCTGCTGCTTACGGTATTCAAGGTCACCTTTTTCCTCCGGGTTAATAAGATTATCATCACCAGTAGAAGTCATGATAGAAATCTTCATTCTTGTTTCAACACGACCCTTAAGATTGATGTATTCATCCAAGTCCATATCAGGCCAGAAGTTAACAAGCTGAATCTGAGAGTTTTTACTACCAATACGATCAATTCGACCAAATCTCTGAATAATACGTACCGGATTCCAATGAATATCGTAGTTTATAAGATAATCGCAATCCTGAAGATTCTGTCCTTCCGAAATACAGTCTGTAGCAATCAACACATCTATTTCAGTTTTGCTTTCCGGCATTAACACATCTCTACCTTTTGAAATCGGTGAGAAGCATGTAAGCACATTATTGAGTGTAGCTCTTAATCCATTGATAGTTGTTTTTCCATCAATTGAACCGGTTATAACTGCTGTATCTAAACCATATTTCTTTTTGATATATGTACTAACGTTGTTGTAAAGATACTCTGCTGTATCAGAGAATGCAGAGAAAATCAAAACTTTTTTATTTCCCGGATTGATAGGATTCTCGATTTTCTCAGATACCAATTTCAGCAATTCCTGAAGCTTACTATCATGTTCCGGAGTAATATCCGCAATCATCAACGTCAATAATTCCAGAATATCAACATCTGCCTTTAACTCTGCACGCCATGACATATAATCCATATCAGCTAGTTCAATTTTCACCTTCTTACCGACTGTAAAGTATTCTGTATTACCATCGTCCATATCAAATTCTGAATCAGATGCTTCATACATATCAATATCAGTAGCACCATACTTTTCAAAATCATCAATGGCTTTGATTGTATTTTCAATCAATGTTTTAATTCTCTTAAGTGTAAGTTGGAATGAATTAACGGAGCTTTCCAAACGCTTTAAGAGATTGATACTCATTAATTTTCTGATACCTTCTTCACGACCTGTCTGAGTAAGATTATCCCCTTTATTATGAGTAAGGTCGATATACTTCTGCATCTTGCTAGGGAATATGTAATTTGAAGGCGTGTAGATACACAATGTGAGCAACCTCAACTGTTCATATATTTCGTTGTAGTTGATAGCCGAATTCAGGTCTGTTAACTGAGGACGACGTGAAATAGGCTTCTTTCTCTCAGGAAACTTACCAATTTCAGTTGTATCGTAATATTTCTCAATGTGCTTTCTTGAACGAGCAATCGTAACACTATCGAGTAATTCAAAGAAATCAAAATCAAGTGTTCTAAGAAGCACATCGGTTGTTTTTGCTTCCGGTTCCAGCTTGCTCCATGTATTGAAAGCTCTCTGAGCCTGCTTGAAGATTTCTTCAATTGCCTTTGTTGTATTCAGCTGCTTGTTCATGTTTTCAGAATCACCTTCATAGGCGATAGCAAGCTGATTCTTTAAGTCAACAAATCTGTTATTTACCGGAGTTGCAGATAGCATCAAAACTTTAGTCTTAACGCCGGCTCTAATAACTTTATCTATCAACTTCACATAGCGATTCTCATGAGTATTGGCATGAGTACCTGCACCATTACGGAAGTTATGCGATTCATCAATTACAACAAGGTCATAATTGCCCCAATTTAATCTATCCAAATCTAGTCCATTTGAAAAACCATGTGTTCTTGATAAATCCGTATGAAATAAAACATCGTAGTTAAGTCTATCCACTGCAATTGGATTATTTAAATAGTTATCTTTATAAGTGTTCCAGTTTTCTGCCAGCTTCTTAGGGCAGAGAACAAGAACGCTTTTATTTCTGTTTTCATAATATTTCACTACTGCTAGTGCAGTGAAGGTTTTTCCAAGACCAACGCTATCAGCCAGAATGCATCCGTTATATCGTTCCAGTTTGTTAATAATTGCTAATACAGCATCTTTCTGGAAATCATATAAAAGATTCCAAATCTTACTCTGCTTAAAGCCGGTAGCCTCATTAGGCAACTCATCCTCAGAAATATCATCAAGGAATTCACTAAACACATTATACAATATCATAAAGTAAATAAACTCCGGTGAATTCTCATTATAAGCTGTTGTAATATTTTCAATCATAACATCTGTAACATCTTGAATCTTATCTTTGTCATTCCACAACGTCTCAAAAAGCTGAAGATATGATGTAGAGAATGGTGCTTCAAAACGATTAATCATATTATAGCTGTTATTACCACGCTCGCATCCAATATCAACAGTAGTGAAACCATTCATAGGCATATAAGCTACCTGCTGTTCCTTATTCTCAACAGTGACAAAGCCTCCCATATTCTCACCGGTAGTGTTGGATTTAAAGGTTGCTTTTCGGCTTATCCAATCAGCACACTCTTTAGCTATTGCCTTCTGGTTCATTTCGTTTCGAAGTTTTATTTCAAATTCTGTACCATAAAGACTACTTTCACGCTTCAATCTCGGAATATAAAATTCTCGCTTCTGCTTTTCAGCTTTCTCTTTAACAAATGTTGGAGAAGTGAAAATAAAACGACATTCATCCACCGACTCCAGTTGATTTTTTAATTCTTTGTAGGCGTAAATAGAAAAGCAAGCTGCAGCAATAGAAACCTTACTACCCTTACTGATAGTAGACGCCATATCGTCACGAATTATATCCGTAATGTTATCAAATACTTTCACTTCCATCGATTTCACTCCTTAACTCAGCATGATGACTCATATTCATTTACATTCTCGACTATTTATAAATTCATCTAATTCTATTGTAAGCTTTTACTTGTCCTTTTTTCAGGACTCTACAGCATAACCTTCAACAATTTTCATAATATCACTATATTACATTCAAAAGCGGGCAGATTCTGAGTAAAACTTCGGTAGAGATGTTTGCATATTTCCCGATCTTTTGCAAGAGATGATGAACTAACTCCAATCATTTTGTGAAACTTCTTTTTTTGGTTTTTATCAATCAATATTTTCCATAACTTATTGTAAGCTTGCGCCCATCAACAAAACTTCATTTTCTAACATCCGTCCAGTATCTACTTTTATTTTTCCATATATTATTTGTCTACAATATGGAGGGTACAAAAACAAATATTATATTTGCAATTTCACGTTATATGTGATAAAAAGCCTTTATGATTCATTTGAATTTCCTCCTTTGATAAATTTATTGGTTGTCAGCCCAACATAAGAGGTTCTTTTTTAACCACATGTATAGCACATTGTTTTCTGTTTACAAAAACAGTAACTTATATTCATACCCAAACTCCCCCAAAAAACATTCCTTTAATCTGTTTGATTACCTTCTATTTCCTTCAAACTTCTACCATCTTTTGTTTTCCATCTTTGAGGTTCGCTAACACTATAGCCAAGTAAAAATTTTACAGCCGTTGACGAACTAGAAAATAAAATGTCTTCCTTAGTTATGTAGTTATCAACCTTATCTGATTCCAGAAGTTTTTGTCTCAGCTTCTTCATGCCTTCACTTAAAGAATCTGCAGAATCTCTTTTATCAATACTAGCTCCAGCAAACACAACAAACCCTTCTACTGTAACTTTACCTGTGGCATTCACTGAACACGATGTAATATACAACAACTCATCATCTACATTCGAACTTGATGAATCCACATGAGCAAAAGGCTCTAACACCTTATAACCAAGTGCATTAATAAGAATTTTTACATTATCAATAAATTCTTCCATAACAGCAATCTGTGATTCTTTCATAACTGTATTGTGATATGTATTTTTAGTAAGAACATTACATCTCTTACAATTTCTTGCCATTTCTACAAATCTATTTTCCAAATATCTAATCAAGGCCTTATTTAAATCTCTACCTATAAATATAACAGCTGTATTCCAATAATATTCTTCTTTTTCAGTCTGATAATCTCTCAGATGCTGTACTAATCTATCTTTAACATTTTCTGCTTCTCCTATATAAACTGAATCAGAACCATCATCCTCCTTGCAAAATAAAAAGTATACCCCAGCTTGAGTAATATCGTCCCGATTGCATGATGCAACTTCAATACGAGGAATCTTTATCGCCTTACCATTCCAATTTGATAATTCAGCTGTAATAAGGCTATCTGCTGTTCCATTTACAAGAAAAAGTTCGATTGATTTTCCATAAGCCATTTATAATCACCTACCATTAAATATTTTCATATATAAATATAGTCCGACTACATCAGCCAACACCCAACCAATAGGAATTGAACTCCATATTGCTGTTACTCCCAATGGTGTATGAGGTGCCAAAGTGTAGGATAGTATCACACGAGTTCCCAATGATATAACTGTAAGCAAAAGGGAAATATGAGGTTTGTTTATTCCTCGGAAATATCCATACCACAGAAATAACACTCCTATTCCCACATACATCGAACCTTCAATCTTTAGGTATCTCGTTCCCTCTGCTATAATTCTAATTTCATCTGCATCTATAAAAATTCGCATTAGATTTTCTGCAAAAATAAATATCATAAGTGAGATGACAACGCAGAATAAAGCAGAAATAACAAAAGAGATATGTGTTCCTTTTCGAATACGGTCTTTCTCATCAGCTCCATAATTCTGTGAAACAAATAGTGAATATGCATTTCCGAATTCCTGAGCTGGCATATATGCTATTGTATCAATTTTAACAGCTGCAGCAAATGAAGCCATTATTGTTGTACCAAAGCTATTGACAAGCCCCTGTATCATCAGAATACCAAAATTCATTACGGACTGCTGAATTCCTGTAGCAACATCATTTATAATAATTTTCTTCAATCTTTGGATATTAAAGCCTGTTCTTTCATGATTATTTTTTAAAACAGGTATCTTTATCATCGAATATATCAAAAGACCCAACCCTGAAACAGCCTGTGCAATTACAGTAGCTAAAGCTGCACCTCCAACACCCATATTTAATCCTGCAACAAACCATATATCCAGTACAATATTTAGCACAGACGAGATTGCCAAAAACACAAGTGGCATAAATGAATTTCCCATTGACCTTAGCAAATAAGCAAAGAAATTATACAGAAATACAAAAATAATTCCGACAAAAACCACTATGACATATTCTCTTGTCAGTGCCATTAACTCCTTAGGCGTTTGTAATATCCATAAGATAAAATTCATTCCCGGATAAATAATAGCACATATTACTACAGAAACAGAAAGAATAAACCAAAAGGAAAGCCATATATCTTCTTTTAGTTTCTTTTGATTTCCTGCACCGTAGTCCTCAGAGAAAAAAGCACCACTTCCCATACAAAGTCCGATAATTATTGACGTTATAAAAATCATAAGTGTGTAGGCAGAACCGACGGCTGCCAAAGCATCTGCCCCAAGGCATCTTCCTACAATAAGTGTATCCACAAGGTTATATATCTGCTGTAATAAATTTCCAGCAATCATCGGCAATGAAAATTTTATTAGCTTCTGAAAAATCTTGCCTTGTGTTAAGTCTGTTTCTTTCATAATTTCTCCTTTTAAATTACAATATGTACAATTCATAAAATAAAAATTCACTATTTCTTCATAGAACTATATTTCTTATTACTTCTGTGTGCTCCATTCTCATCAATAACTATATTACTGCGTTTCTGTTTCTCTTCTTGAATAATATCAAACACTTCTGTATAATCGACCTATTCTCAATATCTCTGTCTATCCGACTATAAAAATATTAAGGTTTTATGCGATTTTTCAGCCATTTTTAATGGTCTTATTTTCATCTCTCAACCTTAGTCAACAGAACCACCGTCTCCACGTGGCGTGGGTATTTTGGAAAGTGGTCGAAAACATATTAGCAAAAATATTAAAGGGTGCAAAAGCAAAAGCTATGCACCCTTAATTTATTGATTTTATAATATCAGAATTAAGCCGACTAAGCAGCTGCCTTTTTAATTATTTCCACAGCATCTCTGACATCAACATTTCCGTCCCTATTTACATCTGCAAGAAGCAGCTCAGCCTCATCGGAAATTAAAGAAATACCCGATACATGCCTAAGAACAGCCGCAGCATCTGCCTTTTCAACCTTACCGTTCTGATTGACATCTCCAAGTACGGATACAAACTGCTTAAATGTAATAGTTGTATCCTTTGTAATCTTTGCAGGAGAATACAAAACCTTACCGTTTTCATCAATCCAGTAACCGGTGTCATCTGCAGGAAGTGTACAGCTGCTGTTAGAATAATAAGATGAAGATGCATCATCCTTTACAGTCGTTACCCTATAAACCCTAAGTTCCTCATCAGATGTCAAAACAGGCATAGAGCCTTCACTGCTTAAATTCTGTCCCCAAACAAGATTATTCTCGCTGCTTTTGAGAATATAACACACATCACCGCTTGCAAACTGCTCTGCTGTTTTTCCTACAGCTCGTGTGGTTGATAATCCGCAGCTTTCTAAATAATAGCAATTTTCCAATGCACCATAATTATATTTATCGCTTGATATTGCATTTGAATCTGTTGAATCTGCAGTAATTTTACCTATGTAGTAGCAATTGCTTATTTTGCCATAGGTTTCTCCCGCAATACCTCCGCAATACGCATAGCCGACTACAGACGAATCCGAAAAGCAATTTTCTATAACAGACCCTTCTACAGCATAACCGGCAAAGCTTGCTGCATGATAACATTTCTCACTGCCAAAATAGCTGTCTACTATACCAAGGTTTTTAATTGTACCCTTCATCTTTGCAAACAAGCCGCAATAACTTCTTGTATCATTGCAACACAATCCGCTGATTATATGACCGTTTCCGTCAAATGTACCTGTATAATACAGTTTCGAATCTCTGCCTATAGGGGTCCATTTATAAACAGGGACATCAGATACACTTCCGTCCTCTTTGAGCAAATTTTTATTTGCTGTTATATCCGCCGTAAGTACAGCATTTGCACCTGTATTGCCGGCGTCTACATACTGCTGAAACCATACAAGCTCGCCATAGTTTTCCAACTGATATGCTCCGTTTTCCAAAGCAGGCTTCTGCAAGCTGTCACAAGCCAAACAGATACCATTTTCATATATATGCTCTGTACAAGCAATATATGTATTTGAATAAAACTTTTTATTCTGTGACCTGTCATAGCAATAATATACTGTTTCGTCATCTGCCCCATTTAATTTAGGATAGCTGTCTGTACCAAGCTTTTGATACCAAACCTGTGAGCCGTCTGTTACCTTTTTATTAAGCAAAAAGCAAACCTCACCGCTTGAGAATTGCTTCCTTGATTTTGCCTCGGCTCTTGATGAGGTTAATGAACATTCACTTGAATAATAGCAATTTTCCAATGTACCCCTATTATATTTATCGCTTGATATTGCATTTGAATATGTTGAATTTGCAGTAATTTTACCTATGTAGTAGCAATTGCTTATTTTGCCAGTGGTTTGTCCCACAATGCCTCCGCAATACATAGAGCCGACTACAGACGAATCCGAAAAGCAATTTTCTATAACCGAATTTAAATAACCAATGCCAGCAAAGCTTGCTGCATTATAACAATCCTTACCGCCAAAATAGCTGTCTACTATACCAAGGTTTTTAATTGTACCCTTCATCTTCGCAAACAAGCCGCAATAAACATCGGTATAATAGGAATACAATCCGCTGATTATATGACCGTTTCCGTCAAATGTGCCTGTATATTGCAAGCTTCTGCCTATAGGGACCCATTTATAAACAGGGACATCAGATACGCTTCCGTCCTTATTGAGCAAATTTTTATTTGCTGTTATATCCGCCGTAAGTACAGCATTTGCACCTGTATTGTCGGCATCTACATACTGCTGAAACCATACAAGCTCACCATAGTTTGACAGCTGATATGCTCCGTTTTCCAAAGTAGGCACTTCATATTCACCACAAGTCTTGCAAATACCGTTTACATATGAATGGTTATTGCAAGATATATTTGTGTTTGAATATACCTCTTCGCCCTGCTCAGAGATATAAGAAACCGCCTTGCCGCTGAACTGAGGATATGCATCTGTTCCTAAGCTCTTATTCCAAGCCTGTGTGCCGTCACTGTCGGTTGTCGGCTCTGCGGCACTGAGTGCTTCCGCATAAATGCTTAAACAATTTGCCTGAAAAGACAAGCAAAGCATTATACAAGAAAGCAGTAATGACATAAATTTTTGTAGCCTCATAAAATCCCCTCCTTTTTATTTATGCGGTGATTATATCATTAAATTAAAAAAATTTCAATGTTCATTTGCAAAAAAGGTGCTATTTAGGTTAATATGTACGTTTTCAGAGGTTAAAATGATGATTTTATGAAGTGAACTTGTGATATATGTTAATTGGCAATGGGGAATATGTAATGTTTTGGTGGCGAGGGAGTTTTGGACGGTGGAGCATAAATGCTGCACCATACAGGGTGAAATTATTAGGCTATTTTTAGAATTGTTTAGAAATCTCAAAAAGCCTTTATTTATTGGTGTTTTTGTGATAGTTCATATGTATATTAAAGCCTGTATGCTCGGCATTTAAAAATAGGCTATTTTGAGAAATTGTATAAAATAGTTGAATCATCATTTTCTTTAAGCAAATCATCAGAATAGCAAAAGCTAACGCCAGGTTCATTCTCAAATTTTCTAAATAAACCAGGCCTTAATAGTTTTGTTTTATCCGAATTGAAATCACTTCTTTTTCCGCCACTAGGGTTTCTTCTTATTTTATAACAATAAATCTTATTTGGATTTTCTGAATCACTTATACTAAGTGACTTCACCATTGCACCTTTTTCCTCATCTGAAATATTTTTAGGAATATTCATTGGAATTGCTTTTCCGAAAGTTTCAGTAAATTGTTTTAAAATATCTCCTAAGTTATTTTGATACTCAATACCAAAATACTGTCTTAAGATTTTTGCATCGATTAATAATTTAGAAGAATTGGCTTCAATTTCCAATCCATCGTTTAAATCGTCACGTTTCATAAAATGAAGCTTTACTAGTGCATATTGATTTACTCGCTTTTTCTTACCTACGATACTCTTTACCACAACTATATCCGTAAGTCATGCTTTACATTCTTCTATCATATTATGAAATGCAGGACGAACAGAATCTTTTTTAGCAGATGCAATATCTATATGAATATCAACCAGTTTTCAGTTTTTATGCCCAAATACAAATTTTGTCAACCCAGAAATCTGTGCTTTTAAGCTATCCAACTGTTCCATAGTATTAGAACACACACGAGCATAGATAACAACATGCTTCATTGGCTCATTTGTATTAGCCGAAATTACTCTCACTTTACCGAGCATAAATACCTCTCATTTCCAAAATAGCCTAATCATTATTCAATGTATTTTTGAATGTTCATTAGCCTATTTTCGTCCCCACCTTTTTTACAAATCATAAATAAACACTTCTGTATAATCGACCTATTCTCAATATCTCTGTCTATCCAACTATAAAAATATCAAGGTTTTATGCGATTTTTCAGCCATTTTTAATTGTCTTACTTTCAAATCTTAAAATACCGAAAAGCCTCTTATTTCAAGCCTTTTTCACACTTTTACTTCTGTACCTTAGTCAACAGAACCACGCTCTCCACATGCCCTGTATGAGGGAACATATCAACTGGCTGTGCCTTTTTTATCTCATACTCATTTGTTGCACAAAGAATTTTTAAATCTCTTGCCAAAGTTGCACTATCGCATGAAACATAGACTATGCGTTTTGGTTGCATTTGCAACATAAGATTTAGGAGACTTTCTTCACAGCCCTTTCTTGGAGGGTCTACCACCATTACATCCGGTTTTACTCCCTTTGTTTTATAGAGTTCTGGCACTATTTCCTCGCTTTTTCCAACATAAAATTCTGCATTATCTATTTTATTGTTTTTGGCATTCTTTTTGGCATCTTCTATTGCCTGAGGAACTATTTCTACACCGTAAACCATTTTTGCCTTTTGGGCAAGGAAAAGAGAAATTGTTCCTATACCACAGTAGGCATCTACAACTATTTCTTCGCCGTTTAAATCTGCATATTCCAACGCCTTTCCATACAATTTTTGTGTCTGTACTGGATTTACTTGGAAGAACGACAACGGAGAAATTTCAAACTTTAAATCACCAATATAATCAGTTATAAAATCACTACCATATACTGTTTCTACCTTATCACCCAAAATAACATTAGATTTTGTAGTATTATAATTTACAGAAACTGACTTTACACCTTCAACGTCTTTTAAAGCCTCTGCTAGCTGTGTTTTATACTTAAATTTACTACCATTCACAATAAGACAGACCATAATTTCTCCTGTAAAATGGCCCTCCCTTATTAAAATATGTCTAACGATACCTCTACCTGTCGTTTCATCATAGGCTGTAATATTATTTTCTACTATAAAATTCTTTACTATATTTAATATTTCTCTATTTCGCTTACTTCCTATATAGCAATTATCAAAATCAATTATTCTATGGCTGTTGGTAGCATAAAATCCAGTAATAATACCTTTGTCATAGCCAACCGGATACTGTGCCTTATTTCTATAATAAAAAGGTTCATCCATACCTATTGTATCTTCCACCTCAATATTATCAAAGCCACCTATTCTCTTTAAATTTTGATAGACTTTATTCTTCTTATATCTAAGCTGACAATCATAAGACATATGCTGAATAGAACAACCACCACACTTACTTGCCACAGGGCATTTTGGTTCTACTCTATCCGGAGAAGCCTCTATAATATTAACAGCTTTACCAAAGCCATAATTCTTATTTGCCCTTAAAACTAAAATTTCTACTTTTTCTCCAACAAGTGTATCTTTTACAAAAATTGGATAGCCATCAACTTTTGCAACACCTGCACCTTCAGAAGATAAATCTACTATTTCTACTACTAATTTTTGATTTTTTTGTACCATATTAATACTCTGACTTTCTAATATTTCTAGCTAAAATTCTATTGTAGCCTACCCATTTTCCTGTTGTTTGATTTTCTTCAATAGCTGTTTCAAACATTTTTACCTTTGCATCTGTATCATCAGCACAATGAAGTATAAATGCCTCAATAGTTTTTGGCAACTTTGGAGAACCATATTCAAACTCGCCATGGTGTGCTAAAATACAATGTTGCATAAGAGATTTTAATTGATGAGGGAAACCTTCTACCTTATCAGCTTCTTTACCCAAAAACTCACAACCCATTACAATATGACCTAACAATTCACCGTCATCTGTATATTCCACATTAGGAAATTCCGATAATTCCTTAATCTTTGAAATATCGTGAAGTAAGGCACAAGCTACAAGCATATCTCTGTTTACATTTTCGTAGTGACCTGCCATAAAATCACACAAATCTGTAACAGAAAGAGTATGCTCAATAAGTCCACCCAAATAGTTATGGTGCATTGTCTTTGCAGCTGTATGCTTTTTAAAACTGTTTGCAATATCTGTATTTTTGACAAAAATATTAGTCAATAATTCCTTGATATATTTGTCGTTAACAGACTTTATGTAATCTGTAACACGATTAAACATTTCGTTTACATCTTTTTTAGTTGATGGAACATAGTCCTCCTCAAAATATTCTCCCTCTTGAGCACGCCTTATTTTCTTAATATTTAATTGGAGGTCATTATTAAAGGTTTGAACACTAGCATCAATTTTAATAAAATCTCCTTCTTCAAAACTCTGAATATTTTTATTTATATCCCAAACCTTACCATTAATAGTACCTGTTTTATCTAAAAGTGTAAGTGAAAGATAGTTTTTACCATTTTTAGATTTAAAAGTCTGTTTTTGTTTGCATAAATAAAAATCTATTAAATTTTCGCCATCGTGTAATGTATTAATATATCTCATATATCCTCCATAATATACCAATAGTTAAATGCTATAAAGTCATAGCTAAAACTGCAATTTCCTATCTAATTATTATACATTAAAGTTAGTATAAATACCAGTATTTTTTATTAATTGCAATCCACAACAAAATGCTGTATAATTAGTTGGAAATGAACGCAATTAAAAGCATAGGAGATTTTTATAATGATAAAATTTGAAAAGACATTTACAATGAATTTTGAAAATGCCATTAGAGGTGCTAGAAACCCAATGAACAGTTGGGCAAAAATAGATAGCTACACTACAGAAGATGGCACTTTCGTTTTTGGTGAAAACGATTTAGGTCTTGCAAAAAGACTTTGCAAAGCTGGTTCAGACCACAGAAAATTTATAAGACAGATTTTTATTTCTGTTGATATTACTGCCCCTATGTACTGGTGGAAAGAATATGACACATACAAGGTAGGTACTGTTGCAAATTCAACAAGTACAATGCACAAAATACATTCTAAACCTTTTGAAATTGATGACTTTAGCCACGATAAACTTATTCCATCTGCTAAAAAGGCTTTAGAAGTTTTTATTAAGGAATTGGAAAGTCTTAGACAAAACTTTGTAGAAACAAAGGATAAAGACCAATGGTACAGCATAATTCAGCTTTTACCATCAAGCTACAACCAGACTAGAACTTGTACTTTCTCATACGAAAATGTAAGGGCTATGTACTTTGCCAGAAAGAGCCACAAGCTTGATGAATGGCGTCAGTTCTGTAAATGGGCAGAAGAATTACCATACTTCAAAGAATTGTTTTTAGAAAATGAATAAAAGAATAATGATATGTATTTAAAGGTATTAAAAGCAAGCCACCTGTTATGTAATCATATATCATTCATTTTTTTAAATTTACTATATTGACATTTAATTTGTTTATGTTATAATACTCTCAGAAAATTTATGTGAATTTTTCTAAATTAAATGTTTATTTTCGTCACATCCATTATTTATGGATGTGACTTTTTTATTTTTAAGGAAAAGAGATGTTATCTTATGGAATCTAAAAATAAAATGGAGTATACTCCTATAAACAAGTTAATTGTGCAGATGTCTT